>OFEK01000361.1_pt1 | contig 52173 bp, 38 predicted proteins | sample 1521131 | NCBI WGS metagenome assembly OFEK01 (sample SAMN05720209, study PRJEB24109) | activated sludge metagenome | isolation source: Anaerobic digester | place: China | collected 2015-12-16
CGCCTGGGGCTGATATCGACCACAATGAGACGATCCACCACGTCCGGATGATCCTGAACGAATTGCATGGCTACTTTGCCTCCCATTGAATGTCCGATCAGAATTGGTTTCCGGAGATCGTGGGAATCTACGAATCCCGCCAGGTCCAAGACCAGAGAGGGATAATCGAAAGTGGCGCTGTGCGGGGATTGTCCATGATTACGCTGATCAGGAATATAGACCGAATATTTTTCCGCGAGGCGTTTACCAATGGTGACCCAGTTGTCTGAAATCCCCAGCAATCCATGCAATATTATCAGCGGTTGTCCGCTGCCGTAATGACGATAAAACAGTTCCATGCGCTTTCAGAATGAAGTAGCTTTCCTTTGATACTGATTTCCGGAATGCAGGTCCGGTCCGACAAAAATACCAAATGAAATGTAGCTTTGTATGAACCTAAAAGGCGTTATCCTTGGAAATAAAGCATCGCTGCGTAATAGGATGAGACAAACGGAATTTCACATACCTGGCATGGATTGTCCGTCGGAGGAACAGATTATTCGCCTCAGATTAGGCGAGATGGATAAAGTACACCATCTCCGCTTTGACCTGAATGAGCGCAAGTTGTGGGTCACACATGAGCTGGATGAGGCCTTTCTTTACAACAACTTACTTCCGCTTGGTTTCGGAGCCAGAATAATTAGCACACAGGAAGGGATTGAAAACGTACCGGAGGAAGTCGCTGTTCAGCGAAGAGCCCTGATCTATGTGTTGTTGATCAATGCTTTCTTCTTCATGGCTGAGCTGGTGGCAGGTCTGATCTCAGGCTCGATGGGGCTTCTGGCAGATTCCTTGGATATGCTGGCCGATGCCCTTGTATATACCCTGAGCCTCCTGGCCACCGGGCGGAGTATGCGTTCCAAGCGTCATGTGGCCCGTATCAGTGGCTACTTCCAGCTTTCCCTTGCTGTGCTGGGCTTTTTTGAGGTTCTGCGCCGGTTTCTGTCGGTGAGTGCTATGCCTGATCATCTCACCATGATCTGGGTGTCCATGCTGGCCCTGCTGGGCAACCTGGCCTGTTTATGGATACTGCGGCGCGCCGCCAGTCAGGACGTCCACATGAAAGCCAGCTGGATCTTCACCTCCAATGATGTAGCTGCCAATCTTGGTGTGATAATCGCGGGAATATGTGTAATCTGGTTAGACTCTAGCCTTCCGGATCTGATCATCGGAACACTCGTATTTCTGCTGGTCGCCAGGGGGGCCTGGCGGATCCTGAAACTCAGCAGGGTATCCAGGTAATAATAATGCTATCTGGCAGTTCTTCGACTATTTTACGGCTTTCCACTGCTGAATATCAGCAGGTTGTAGCGCAGGCATTTCCAGCTTGAGCTTCTTCCGCAGTCCATTAAGCTCCCCTGCCAGTTTGTTTTCATCCTGTTCCTGAAGGATAGCCAGGGTTTGTATCCCCTTTTTCCGCAATACAGCGATCCAGTCCTGAGGCACTCCGGCGCCAAGGAAAATTTCATCACCATCCGCCAACTCCCTTTTTTCAGGTCGCATCTGGGGGAAGAACAGGACATCCTGGATGGAGGGACTGTTCGTCATGATCATGGCCAGCCTGTCGATTCCAATACCCAGTCCGGCCGTGGGAGGCATCCCGTACTCCAGGGCCCGCAGAAAATCCTCATCCAGGACCATGGATTCCTGGTCTCCCCTGCGACCCAGTTCAAGCTGTGCTTCGAAACGCTCCCTTTGATCGATGGGGTCGTTGAGCTCAGAAAAGGCATTACAGATCTCTTTCCCGTTGCAGATGGCCTCGAAGCGCTCGACAACACCTTCACGGCTCCGGTGTTTCTTGGCAAGGGGCGACATCTCAATGGGATAATCCATGATAAACGTGGGCTGAATCAACTGGTGCTCACAACATTCCCCGAAAATCTCGTCAATAAGTTTACCTTTCCCCATGGTTGGGTCAACCGGTACATTCAGCTTCCTGGCTGTTTCCCGGAGCTGATCCTCGTCCATACCTGATATATCTATCCCCGTGAAATGCGCGATCGCCTCGAACATGGTAAAGCGCTTCCATGGTCGTTTGAAGTCAATCAGATGATCTCCAACCTGAACCTGGGTAGTGCCATGCAGGCTAAGGGCGGTATCTTCCACCATTTCCTCCACAAGATCCATCATCCAGGCATAGTCACGGTATGCGACATACAGCTCCATCTGTGTAAACTCGGGGTTATGAAAACGGCTCATCCCCTCGTTGCGGAAGTCTTTTGAAAATTCATACACCCCATCAAATCCTCCCACAATGAGTCGCTTCAGGTAGAGCTCATTCGCGATCCGGAGGTAGAGGGTCATGTCCAGTGTATTATGATAGGTTTTAAAGGGACGGGCGGCAGCACCACCATACAGGGGCTGCAGTACCGGCGTTTCAACCTCAAGGTATCCCCTGTTATTGAGAAATTGCCGCATGGCATTCACGATCGCGGTACGCTGAATAAAGGTCTTCTTAACCTGGGGATTAACAATCAGGTCAAGGTAGCGCTGACGGTACCGCTGATCAGGATCTGTGAATGCATCATATAACTTGCCATCCTTCTCCTTAACAACAGGCAGTGGCCGCAGGGATTTGGCCAGGAGGCTGAACTGGCGGACATGAATGGTGATCTCGCCCATCTGCGTCCGGAATGCAAACCCTTCTATACCAATAATATCGCCTATGTCAAGCAGCTTCTTAAACACCTCGTTGTACAGGGTTTTATCTTCTGTCGGGCAAATATCATCGCGTTTGATGTAGAGCTGTATTCTTCCTGAGGCATCCTGAAGTTCAACGAAAGAAGCAGCTCCCATGATGCGGCGGCTCATAATGCGACCCGCCATCCTGACATGGTCAAAGTGTGTTGAACCGTCCCTGTAGTTTTCAAGAATTTCAGCGCTCTGATGACTGACTTCAAAAGACGCAGCAGGATAGGGATTGATCCCAAGATCCATCAGTTGCTGCAATGCATTGCGTCGAAATTGCTCCTGTTCGCTCAGTTCCAAATGCATAATGAAAAATTTGTGCAAAGATAGTCAAATCCCTGCCTGCAGGGCCTGTCTTCACGCCTGGGAAGCCAGTACCTGTGCCAGCACATGGTGGGATTTCACCTCTCCCATTCCACTCAAATGGATCTGGCAATAACGGATCAATGTATGCAGAAGTTCGCGTCTCAAAAGGGCCGGGATGTTTCCCAGGCTATAGGAAGCCTCTGGGAGTCGGAGGACCATTGCCAGCCAACTGCTGAGATCTGCCGGAATCTGATAGGGGTCGGAGGCATCAGGCTCACGGAAAAGACCTTCTGTCAGGCTGAAGCATGTTTTCCTTTTATCGTGGTTGTCAAGTGGCGTCAGGCCGAGGAAGGGCATCAGCCTGATCAGAAACAATACCGGGAAATCCCGCTTCCAGAGCTGAGCTTCGTCGAGCAGCAGCAGGTTTTCCCATATAAAAGCAAAGAGCGGCGGATTGGCTTCCTCCTCCCGGATCACCTTAAACAATATCTCATTCATAAAGAGCAGAATACTGCTCCGTTCCAGGTCAAATGGGATAAGACGATAGGGATGGGAGATAAGCATCTCCTTGACATATTGTAAGTTATGACCTCTGCGATGGTAGGCCACAATGTCCAGCAAGGCCAGGGGCTCCAGATGCGCCAGCTTTCCACCTGCCTTCTTCCCGCTGACACCTTTAATAAGATAGGATTGCAGGCCCAACTGTTCAGTATAAACCTTAACAATCAGGCTGTTCTCTGCATACCTAAATTTGTGCAGCACTATTCCACGGGTATGGATCATCTCGGACATACGAATATCAAAGATCGTATTTCAGCCTTACATGATAACACAAACCTGATAAACTGATCTTGTCCCTGATGCAGGATTGGATAGCTTGAATAATTTTTGTTTCTTTATCGCCCTTTAATATTGCCGATCTAATCACCTCATATTCAATATTTAAAATCTTACATTCATGAAAAAGATCAAAAACAACCTGCGCCTGAAGGCTGCGATGCTGATGGTGTTTGTGGTGCCTTTTATGTCGACCAGGGCTGACGAAGGCATGTGGTTGCCTTTCCTCATCCAGCAATACAACCTGCAGGATATGGTGCGCCTGGGCTGCAGGCTCAGTGCGGAAGATATTTACGCTATCAACCAGGCCTCTCTGAAAGACGCCATCGTCATGCTCGATGGTGGAGGATGTACAGGGGAGATGATCTCTGCGGATGGGTTATTGCTAACCAATCACCACTGCGGATACGACAATGTCAGGTATCACAGCACCGTAGAAAAAGACTACACCATTCAGGGTTTTTGGGCTAAGACGCGGAAAGATGAGTTGCCCAATCCCGGGAAGACAGCCACCTTCCTGGTTCGTATGGCCGATGTAACCGATCAGGTTCTGGATTCCGTGACTTCTTTGACGGGAGAGAAAGAAAGAGAAATGTTGGTCTCCAATGCCATTCGCCGCATTCTGGAAGGAATGGAAGAAGAGGAAGGCCTCATGGCAACCATTGAGAGCATGTTTGAAGGAAATGGTTACTATCTTTTTGTTTATGAAACCTTTACAGATGTCAGGCTGGTAGGAGCGCCTCCAAAATCCATTGGAAACTTTGGTGGAGATACGGATAACTGGATGTGGCCCAGGCATACGGGAGACTTCACCCTGTTCCGGGTCTATACAGGTCCGGATGGAAAACCGGCCGAATATCATGAGAACAACATACCTTACAAGCCCAGGCATTTTCTGAAAATATCCCTGAAAGGCGTTCAGGAAAATGACTTTGCCATGATCATGGGTTACCCCGGCTCCACCGACCGTCATCTTCCTTCAGATGGTGTTGCCTTAAGAATCAGTCAGATAAACCCGGCTACGGTGAAACTCCGTGCCAGTAAAATGGCCATTCTTAAAGAGGTAATGGATGCCGATGATGCCATGCGGATCATGTATACCTCCAAGTTTGAATACCTTGGAAATTTCTGGAAGAAAGACCTGGAAGAGATGAAGGCGCTGCAAAGGCTGAAGGTCTACGACAAAAAGCGGACCATGGAAGATGCTTTTGCTGATTGGGCGCAGGCGGATAGCAAACGCAGCAAAATTTACGGTGATGTGATCAGGGATATCAGGGCCGTTTATGCTGCAAGGGAGAAGAACAAGTATCACCTTGCCCGCACCTATTTTGTTGAAACCCTGGTGGATGCCAACCTCATGTTATTGGCATACAGGACCAACGGCTTATATTGGATGCTTGCCGAAGGGAAAGCCAGCGAGGAAGCGATCAATGAGATGCGCGAAACAGCCAGGGAATTGTATGCCGAATACAACCCCCAGATTGACCAGAAGATCCTGGCAGCGATGCTCAAGGCCTGGTACGAAGACCTTCCTCAGGCCATGCATCTGGATATCATGAATACCGTGCAGAAGAAATACAAGGGTGATTTCGAGCGCTACACACGTGCGGTCTACGCCAAATCTGTCTTTGCTACACCAGAGCGGTTCCAGGCTTTTCTGAATAATCCCAGTGCCAAGATACTTGATAAAGATCCGGGCTTCGAAGCCATGCGTTCTGTGGGTATATTCTGGCAGCGTTACCGTCAGGCGGAAGAAGAAAACACCGTCAGGCTCGAACGCGCCCGCCGTCTGTACCTGGCAGGGATACAAGAGATGTACCCGGATCGGAAGTTCTATCCGGATGCCAATTCCACCATGCGGTTAACCTATGGCAGTGTCAAACCCTACCATCCCCGCGATGCTGTTTATTATCATTACCAAACCTTCCTTGAAGGCGTTATGGAAAAGGAAAATCCTGATAGCGAGGAGTTCATCGTTCCTGCCAAACTCAAGGAGCTTTTCAAGGCCAAGGATTATGGTGAATATGCAGATAACGGTCGTATGCCGGTTTGCTTCCTGACCACCAATGATATTACCGGCGGAAATTCCGGGAGCCCGGTCATGAATGCCGATGGTCATTTGATTGGAACAGCTTTCGATGGCAATAGTGATGCCATGAGCAGTGACGTGGAGTTTGACCCTGTGTTGCAGAGAACCATCGTTTGTGATATCCGGTATGTTTTGTTTGTCATTGACAAATTTGCCGGGGCCAGGCACCTCATCGACGAAATGGTGCTGGTCAGGTAGGTTAATCCTCATGCTGAACGGAATACCTCCTTCATACTGACCGGAAACGGACAGCAACTGTCGCCGTGTGAACAACTTAAACCAGGCTATTGCAAGGATGTGTCTTGTTTTTTATTCATTATCAAACAGTTATGAATCCTGGCACAATTTATGATCAATCAATGCTCAGGTTTGTCAGGCCTACTTGGAATTTAATATTCTGGTTATCAGGATGTTTTTTACATTTGCGGCGATTTTGAAAAGATGATTCATCCCATACCCAAAACCCAAACCATTATGAAGAAACAACTTCTTTATGTTGCAGTAGCCATTGGATTCACCGGTGCAGCCTTCACCCTTGGTTCGTGCGGACCCAAAAAGGAAGCCACCGCCAAATTGATCCCGATGGAAGACTTCTTCCGCAATCCGGAGAAAACGGCTTATCAGATCTCTCCGGATGGCAAGTATTATTCCTACCTGGCCCCCTATGAAACCAGGATGAACATCTTTGTGCAGGAAATCGGCAAGGAAAATGTGATTCAGCTCACCAGTGACACCGCCAGGGATATCATGGGATATTTCTGGGCCAACAATGAGCGCATTGTTTACTTACGCGATATTGGTGGCGATGAAAACTACAAACTGTTTGCCATCAATGCCGACGGCAGCAATCCTGTTGCCCTCACCGACTTCCCGGGTGTACGTACCCAGATCATCGACGATCTTCCTGAGATCGAAGATGAGATGATTGTTGGCATGAACAAGCGCATTCCTCAGGTCTTTGACCCTTACCGCCTGAATATTGAGACGGGTGAGCTCACCATGCTGTATGAAAACCCGGGTAATATCCAGGGCTGGATGACCGACCACGAAGGTAAACTCAGGGTAGCAACCGCCATCGAAGATGGGGTGAACACCACACTTCTTTACAGAGATAATGAAGAGGAGCCTTTCCGTACAGTCCTGACAACGTCATTCAAAGAATCTGTTGATCCTCAGTTCTTTACATTTGACAACAAGTATGTCTATGCTGTCAGTAACCTGGGCCGTGACAAAACCGCTGCTATCGTGTTTGATATTGCCAACGGTAAGGAGCTTGAGCTGCTGTATGAGAACCCGGAGTTTGACGTCAACCGTATGTCCTATTCCCGTAAGCGCAAAGTGCTGCAGGCTGCTTACTTCGAGTCCTGGAAACGTGAACGCTACTATTTCGACGAAGAGTTCAAGGGTTTGATTGGTAAGATCGAGCAAAAGCTTGGTACCGAAGGGAATTACAACCTCGGTATTTATGACATGACGAAGGAAGAGGATAAGTACATCGTTGGCAAATCCAGTGACCGCGCCATGACAACATATTATTTATATGATGTCAATACAGATGAACTGACCTTTATCCATCAGGTAACACCCTGGCTCGATGAAAATGAAATGGCTGAGGTCAAACCCGTAACCTATACCGCCAGAGATGGAATGACCATCCATGGATACCTCACCATTCCCAAGGGCAAGGAAGCCAAGAACCTTCCTGTGATTGTCAATGTGCACGGGGGTCCCTGGGCACGTGACAGCTGGGGCTTCAATCCTGAGATCCAGTTCCTTGCAAACCGCGGTTATGCTGTTTTCCAGATGAACTTCCGTGGTTCGACGGGTTATGGACGGGCTTTCTGGGAAGCATCATTCAAGCAGTGGGGACAGGCCATGCAGGACGATGTAACAGACGGTGTTCAGTGGCTGATCAGCCAGGGCATTGCTGATCCCAAGCGTGTTGTGATTTATGGCGCCAGCTATGGTGGCTATGCCACCCTGATGGGCATCGTGAAGGAACCGGATCTGTTTGCTGCAGCTGTTGATTATGTGGGAGTATCTAACCTTTTCACCTTTATGCAGACCATTCCGCCTTACTGGGAACCCATGTTGCAGATGATGTATGAAATGGTTGGAAATCCGCAGGCCGACAGCCTGATGATGGCTCAGAATTCACCTGCCCTGCAGGCTGAAAGGATCAAAACGCCGCTGTTTATCGCACAGGGCGCCAACGACCCCAGGGTGAACAAAGCTGAGTCAGATCAGATGGTGGCTGCATTGCAGGCCCGCGGTATTGAAGTGGAATACATGGTAAAAGACAATGAAGGTCATGGTTTCTACAATGAAGAAAACCGCTTTGATTTCTATCGTGCCATGGAGGCCTTCCTCGCAAAGCATATCACTCAATAATCCTGAATTACTTATATAATCAGAAGGGGCTGCCTTGATTTTGGCAGCCCCTTTTTATATTCAATAATGTCATTCCCTGAATCTAATGAATCACCAGGATCTTACTGACCATCGTTTCGGAACCGTCCTCGTTGGTGATAAAGACAAGGTAAACCCCTGTACTGACCCGGTCACCCGCAAAGTTTTTTCCATGCCATATCGCCTGACCCCCTTCGGCACGGGTGCTGTAAACCAAAGCTCCTGAGATATCCGTGATCTTAACATCTGCATCCGTCACCAGCCCTTTGACGGCAATGGGGCCTTCATAACCTTCCCTCACCGGATTGGGATAAGCATACACATTCTCATTGACTTCTCGGCCTGCGGTAGCAGTAGCTTTGTATGAAATTATGCCGGCATCGGTTCCAAAAAACACCTCCCCTGTCTCATGATTGATGGCAATATCGGTAATGGTATTGGATAGCAACGGCGAATTGGTGGTGTTGAAATTCAGGATCTGCTGGGTTCCGTCGGGTGACATGAGGAATACTCCAGCACGGTCGGTTCCAAGCCATTTCCGGTTGGCGCCGTCGACTGCAATAGCTGTCACGGTTTCTTTTTCCAGCAACGGCTCCAGGTATCCGCCTTCCTCTACCAATACCTGCTGTGCGTCAAAATTATAACCACTGAAGACATTTTCTGGTGTATAAAAAATGGCAACGCCGGCATCTGTCCCAACCCATACCTCTCCATCCCGGTCCATGGCGATAGAGAAAACCCTGGATCCGGGAAGATTGCCTTTCCCGATTCCGGATGTCAGAATAGCGGCCTTATCATCAGAGGTTTGCGAAAGTGTTTGATTATCATTGAATACCAACACTTTACTTCCACGCATCAAAGCCCATTTCTGCCCTATCCGGTCAATGATCAGCTTTCCTACCTCGACCTGCGTCGCTCCGAAGGCTAGGTTGCCCAGGGCAAACGATTGCCATTCTCCGTTGGGCTTCAATACAGAAAGAAGGTTGTTTGCACCCGAATTACTGGCCCATAGATTCCCCTGGCCATCGAAGGCAATGCCCCCGACCTTTATTTCTTCCAGTGCAATGGCACCGGGTGTCGACAGCGTAGAGTTGGACTTGTTATAAACATTGACAAGCTTGTTATTCCTGAACTCATAAACACCTAGTCCCCAGGTCGCCACCATCACCCTGGCCGGGTTTCCGGGGTCCTGCACAGCCACCATCAGGTCATAGGTTGTGTCAAAAGCCGCCAGGTTGGTACGGTCCAGGGATGTCCACTTTTCCTGAGAAAACTGGCTCAGCGTGGCTGGTATATAATTGTTACCCCATTGCAGGTTCATGCCGCCTGGGACTACCCATAAACTGTTATTTATCAATGACATGCCATAAACACCATTTGTGAACGGGCCGTCAGGTTTGATGATCTGAATACTCCAGGTATTCCAGTTACGAACCAGTCCCTGGTATCGGTCAGCTATCCAGAAGTGGTTGTCTTTATCCAGCACAACATCCAAAGGATAAGGCAGGAAACTGGTATCAGGCTGCAAATATGTCCAGGTCCTCCCCAATACCTGAAACGCAGTATCATAGGTGGTGATGTCACCATTATTGACAACGATAAGCCGGTTGTCATGCGTCACCCTGATGGCATTCTTTGTGTAAGCTTCGCTGTTGGGCATGACGTGCCAGTTCCCACCCGGCGCATCTCTGTAGAAGAGTGTGTCTTTGTTGAAAGCCGGGTTGGACTTATTGATAACCAGCCGGTTGTTGAATAAAGCAATCGCGTTGAAGGCGGATAATGGGCCTGGCATCTGATTATCCCGTTCCCAGGCCTGATAATCAGCCAGATTGGGATGATCGAGGCGGGCTTTGTACAGCCCTTTTTCTGTGGCTGCGAAAAGATACTCTCCATCGCTGGTCATATCAAGCACATTCAGGGCGGTGCCATCCGGACCGATATAATAGGTATCCCTGATCTCCTCCCGGATCAGGTCCACGACAACGATGCCGAAGCCTGCACAGAGGTAGGCCAGTGGACCCCTGATCATGATTCTGTTGATCGTTTTATTCCCTAGTATGGGTTTGCGTTTTATGTCAGGAATATTTACCACCTTCCCGGGTCGTATCAGATCGATATTGGTATTGCTGTAAGCCACTACCAGCGTCTTGTATTCGTTGGAATAGCTGATGGAACGAATGCCGAAATCGGATAGGGCATTGATTTTGGTTAAGCGGTGCACGCTATTGTCACTTTTCTGATAATAGAAAAGATTATAGGGAGTGGCGGCATAGATGCGGTCGCCGGCATCGGCAACACTGATTACATGATTATAGGGGAGATGATCCCGCCACTGTCCGATAGCGATACCTTGAGCCGGTGTAAACGCCGGTCCGTATAACAGAAAGACCAGCAAGAGTATTTTCAATAAGTTCATAGGCAAAATAATATTGACCCTGCAACTAAACTGGAATTCCTAAAATTTATTGCAGTCAACCCGCTTTCCGGCTGCAGGACTCCAATTCTCATAGATGGATGTCACTGCCTGGCCGGATTTCCAAAGGTAAGACCTTCCACTTTTAACGCAGCTTCTTTTTCCTTTTCAGCATGAAAGATTTCCTAACTTAGTCGGCTGTTTCCGGCCACGGAAAGGTTCAGTTAACTCATCTTTAACCAATAGAAAGTACTATGACACAAAAGGTACAGAAGCTGTTGTCTGAGTCAAAGGCAGCACGCTGGACAGCGCTGATACTCGTCTCCCTGACGATGATGGCTGCCTATTTCTTTGTCGACATGATCGCGCCCCTGCAGACGCTGATGTTAAAGAACTACGCCTGGGAGCCGGATGTATATGGCTTCTTTTCCGGATCGGAGTACATGTTGAATGTGCTTGGTTTTCTGATCATTTCCGGGATCATTCTGGACAAGATGGGAATACGGTTCACCGGGATGACAGCCGCAACGACCATGTTATTGGGAGGATTGATAAAATACTATGGATTAACTCCTTACTTCAATGAAGGTGGCTTCGCATTTGATTTCTTCAATTCCTTCTGGCCCAATATGCCTGCATCCGCCAAAGTAGCTTCCATTGGCTATGCCATTTTTGGTATCGGGGTGGAGATGGCCGGTATTACGGTATCCAAGACCATCGTAAAATGGTTTAAGGGCAAGGAGTTAGCCCTGGCGATGGGTATGGAGATGGCTACGGCACGTTTGGGTGCTTCAATCGCATTCTTCTTCTCGGCAGCCATTGCCGGAGTAGGAACACCGCAGGAAAACCCCCTGAACTCGATTTTTTTCGGGCTGGCCCTGCTGGCCATCGGTTTCCTGACTTTCCTGGTTTATGTCTTTATGGATGCCAGATTGGATAAACAGAATGCAGATAATGGTGAGGAAGGCTCGTCTGAAGAATTCAGGTTGAGTGATATTGGAAAGATATTGACAAACAAGGGTTTCTTGCTCATCTCACTGCTCTGTGTACTCTTTTATTCCGGTGTTTTTCCCTTCCTGAAGTATGCGGTAAATATGATGGAGAACAAGCTGGATATCTCTGGGGCTACAGGTGGCTACATTGCTGGTTTGCTCCCGGTAGGCACCATCATACTTACGCCGCTGATCGGATATTTCCTGGACACCAAAGGCAAAGGCGCAACCCTGATGATCTTTGGTGCTGCTCTGCTGACCCTGGCACATTTGACCTTTGCGCTGGTTCCGTTAAACATGGCCCTGGCCATCGTCTCTATCGTTGTACTGGGGGTGGCTTTCTCGCTAGTTCCCGCGTCGATGTGGCCTTCGGTTCCCAAAATTGTGGAAGACCGTTATCTCGGCTCTGCCTATGCCCTGGTTTTCTGGATCCAGAACATCGGACTGATGTTCTTTCCCTGGCTCATCGGCGTGGTGCTGAAAGCACTGAATCCCGGTGTTGCTGAGAGAATACAGGCAGGTGATGCAACCGCATTCTATGATTATACCGGCCCTATGCTCATTTTTGCCGGATTGGGGATGTCCGCGATTTTCCTGGCCTTCCTGCTCAAACGGGAAGACAGGAAAAAGGGTTATGGACTGGAGGCTCCTAACAAGCAGAAATAACAAGGTATTGATAAAGACGAAGCCGCCGCAACCCAGGTTGCGGCGGCTTTCTTCTGCCCGGTGGTGTCAGCCGGGATCGAACCAGCGACACACGGATTTTCAGTCCGTTGCTCTACCTACTGAGCTATGACACCTTTTTGTTTCGGGACGGCAAAGATAAGCCCAATTTTCGGGGCAACAAAATTTTTTACCCCTTTCTCTGTTCTAAAGTTCTAATTTTGGCGCTTATGCATGATGAGGGTCAATACCTTGCCATTGATATTGGCAACCAACGCGGGAAGGCTGTGCTGTTTGAAGGTGCCGTCATCCGTGAGCGTATGGTATTCGCCTCATCAGATCCTTCTTCGCTGGTGTCCAGGATGAAAGAATGGCCGGCGATACCGCCTGTGGCCATCAGCATGGTCAGTCGGCCGGGCGACCCCTTGTTGCCTTTTCTGGAGCAAAACACCCGCCTTCTGCAGGTGAACGGACGCTCCAATGTTCCGCTCGCTATGGGGTACCATACTCCGGATACCCTGGGGGCTGACAGACTGGCAGCAGCATGCGGAGCCTTTTCCCGCTTCCCGGGACGCAATCTGCTGGTCATCGATGCCGGGACCTGCATCACCATAGATATTGTGGATGAAACGGGTACCTTCCTGGGCGGAAGCATATCTCCAGGCCTTGCCATGCGTGCCCGGGCCATGCATTCATTCACCGAGAGATTACCTCTGGCTGATGCAGCTGCAGACTATTCCCTTGTTGGTAAGGATACCCACACATCACTTGGTAGCGGAGCACTCATGGGCATAGTCACCGAAATCGAAGGCAGGATCAACAGACTAAACAATGATTTTCCCGGCTTATTGGTGGTCATGACCGGCGGTGATGTCTTGACCTTGTGTAAGAAAATAAATTTTAACATATTTGTCATGCCCGACCTGGTTTGCTGGGGCTTGAGGGCGATTCTACTTCACCATGAAATTATTCAGAATTAGCACCTTATTTCTGCTGGGACTGGTATTTGCCAGCAATTCTGCGATTTGGGCCCAGACGCAAACCCGGATAAGTTCCCCTTATTCCAGATTTGGAATCGGAGACTTATACAGAATCAGCAATCCACGGTTTATGGGTGCTGGAGGATACAGCCTCGGACTGAGAGATCCCGGGACCATCAACTACCAGAATCCAGCCTCCTATACCTCCCTTGATACCCTTTCCTTCGTGTTTGAAGGAGGGATTCTTGACCAATACTTCACCATCAAATCAACCCAGGCTTCGGCTTCCAATAATTATATCACCCTCGGTTACCTGAATTTTGGCATTCCCGTCACCCGCTGGTGGAAAACCAGTTTTGGGCTGCTCCCCTTTAGCAATGTCGGTTATAATATTTCCGATGATGATGTGATCGATAACATTGGTCCGGTATCATACCTTTATGAAGGCTCAGGTGGGATTAACCAACTTTACTGGGGCCATGGTTTTAGCATAACGCCCAGGCTTAGTGCAGGTTTCAATGCCGCTTACCTTTTTGGCACCCTGGATAAGCGCCGGAGCGCCATCTTCCCGGACACCTCCTTCAGCTTCAACCTGCGATTTATCGATCAGAATATTTACCATGATGTTCTGCTCACCTTTGGGTTGCAGTATGATCATCCACTGCGCAATAACCATTATATGCGGATCGGGGCTATTTATGGTCATAAAACCAATATCCGTAGCACCAATGACCAGATTGCATACACCTTTGCCAAAGGAAGCACCGGCATTGAATTTCCCAAAGATACCATCGTGCAGACCTCCGGAGAAAAGGGCGATGTCGTTTTTCCACAGCGCTTCGGTATGGGAATGACCTTCGGAAAACAGAACCGATGGGAAGCAGGTATGGACTACCAATGGCAGCGCTGGGAGTCCTATGCCGCTCATGGCATCAGGGATTCACTTCGTAACAGTGCCCAAATCTCAGCCGGTGTTCAGTTCATCCCCGACTATGCATCCGTCTCAAATTATTGGGAGAAAATCACTTACCGCTTTGGATTACGTTATGAATCTACATATCTCGAATTAAAAGAAAATCAACTTTCAGAAGTTGGCATAAGTTTTGGATTAGGTTTACCGCTGAGACGTTCCCGCTCAACCCTGAATGTGGGCATGGAATTCGGCAGAAGGGGAACAACAGCCGATAATCTGATACAGCAAAACTTTGTCAGGTTCTCATTCGGGGTATCTGTTTACGAGCGATGGTTTGTCAAGCGCAGATATGATTAACGAGGGATAGAGAGATGAAAACAGTGAAAAGTATCAAATGGGCCATCCTGCTTGCGATGGCAGCCATGGTGGGGACCTTCTCTGCCACAGGCCAGACTGAAAACCAGGATATGGGACCGCGCTATGGAGAGGATAGCGCTACCTGCGTCATGAACATCTCCCTATACCGGGAGTTCTTTAAGCAATGGCGGTCTTCAAACTACCAGAGCAATACCGTTCTGGATGCTTTCAGGCCTTGGAGATGGGTCATTCTCAACTGCCCAAGAGGAACGCAAAACGCATATATAGACGGACCCAAGATCATGGAATACATGATCAACAATGCTGAAAACACAGCCTTACGCGAAAAGTATATCGACACCCTGATGATGGTTTACGATCAGCGCATCAAGTATTTTGGCAATGAGGGATTTGTGCTGGGGCGTAAAGGGGTGGATCTCTTCCAATATAGGCCTTCGGCTGCCAAGGATGTCTATAACATCCTGAAACGGAGTATAGAAATAGAAGGGATGGAATCACCTTCTGCTGTTTTGGTCTATTATTTCAGGGCTGCCGTGACCATGGTTGAAAAAGGCGAAGCTGAGAAATCATTGGTGATGGACACCTATAATGATATCAGCGATATCCTTGACTGGAATGCCGTCAACCACCCTGAAAGGGCTGAAAACTATGAAAGTGCCCGCAATAACATTGAGCTGGCGTTCCAACCTTATGCCAGTTGTGAAGACCTCATCGCCGTCTTTACCGACAAGATGAAGGCCAACCCCAATGACCCGGTCCTGCTCAAAAAGATCGGAACCATGATGGAACGGAAAGGTTGTACTGACAGTGACCTTTATTTCGAAGCCTCCGTCCAGCTCTATGAGATTGAACCCAGCCCTGAATCTGCTTTCCAGATAGGAAAAATGTATTATAAGAGGGAAAATTACGGAAAATCAGCACAATACCTGGTTCAGGCTGAAGGGATGAGCAACCAGAACACCGTTGCAGATGCCATGCTCTTGCTTGCCAATGCGTATTTCAACATGAAGCAGTATCAGAACGCCCGCAGTGCTGCCCAAAAGGCCCTGAAAGCGAAGCCTGAAGACGGCCGGCCTTATATGCTTATCGGTGACCTTTATGCTGCCAGCGCATCCGAATGCGGCGACAACAAACTCACAGTACGTGTTGCCTTCTGGGCCGCTGTTGACAAGTATTACCAGGCCAAATCAACGGATCCCTCCCTTGAAGCAGAAGCCAATGCCAAAATCAATACCTATTCTGCTTACTTTCCACCGGCAGCAGATATCTTCTTCTACGAGCTGACAGAAGGTCAAAGCTATACAGTAGGCTGCTGGATCAACGAAACAACCAGGGTGAGGGCACTGAAATAGCCGGTTATTCCGGACCATTGCAGGAGTGTAAACTGATTAAGAAAAGGTTAAGCATGGTCCAAATCCACAAGGCCATGCTTTTTTTGTATTTTTGCCGTTAATATCAATTCAGAAGCAATAGATCGCGAAATGATGAAGAAATGGATGGTTCTTTTTGTTGTGACTGCCTCGCTGATGAGCAATGTGGTCATGGCACAGCGTTATGGTGAGGACAGCATGGCCTGTATCACCAATCTTTCCCTGTATATAGAAGATTATAAACTCTACAGAGAAGGTACCGGCAGCGCGGAATCGGTCGAGAATATGATCGAAGCATGGGGCTGGGTATTCAGAAACTGCCCGCAGGCAACTGAGAATATTTATGTTGATGGATCCACCATCATGGACCTGAAAATTGAACGTGCCAAAGACGAGAAGCTTAAAGCCAGGCTGATCGACACCCTTATGATGATGTATGATCAGCGCATCAAATACTTTGGCAAGGAAGGATTCGTGCTGGGGCGTAAAGGCGTTGACCTATACGTGAAAGCTCCGGAACGATATGCTGAAGCATTTGCAATCCTGAAAAAATCCATCGATCTTGAGAAATCCAATTCGAGCAATGCTGTCCTGGTATATTATTTCAGGCTGGCTGCAAAAATGGCCTCGGCCGGAAAGATTGAAAAATCTGCTGTTGTAGATGCTTATGACCTGGTCATCAATATTCTCGAGCAGAATCTGCAGAATGAACCTGCCAAAGCCGCCGGCTTTGAAACTGCTATCCGGAATGTCGAGCTGACTTTTGAGCCGTATGCAAGCTGCACAGACCTGGTGGGTATCTACCAGGGAAAGATTGACAAAGCTGCACAGGATGCTGAAGCGTTGAGAAAAATCATCCGCGTGCTGGATAAAAAGAATTGTGTCGACAATGATGTGTATTTCAAAGCCAATGAAAACCTTTATAAGCTGGAGCCCATCCCCGCTTCAGCATATCTTATCGGAAAGATGTACCTGCGCCGCAATGATTATGCCCAGGCTGCCGAATACCTCAGCAAGGGAACCAGCATGGAAAATACCATCGACCGTGCCGATTGCCACCTGCTGCTGGCTCATGCGCTTGTAAATCTCAGAAACTTTCAGCGCGCAAGAACTTCAGCCCTGGCTGCTGCCGATCTCAGACCCAGCGACGGCAGACCCTATCTCCTGATCGGAGATATGTATGCCATTACTGCCCCGGATTGCGGCGATAACAAACTGACCAAACGCGTAGCCTATTGGGCCGCAGTCGACAAATACATCAGGGCAAAAACCATCGATCCAAGCCTGGAGAAAGAGGCCAATGAAAAGATCGCTACCTATTCCAGGTATTTCCCGGTGAAAGAGGATGTTTTCTTCTATGAACTCAGTGAGGGACAATCATATACGGTTGGTTGCTGGATCAATGAAACCACGACAGTCAGGGCACTCAGACAATAATACCGGCTTGCATAAATTTCGGGTACTTTTTGGAGTGATTCCGGTGATGACCCTCCTCCTGGGTTTGATATTCATTTCCTGTGAAAATGATATGCAGACCATTCAGGAGCTTACCGCAAGAGATACTTTACCGGAGGAAATGGCCATGGATATCCAGCTTATTTACAGCGACTCAGGCCGGATCCGGGCCATGCTGACCAGCCCCTTACTGCTGCGCTATCAGGACGAACAACCCAGGCTGGAATTCCCCGACGGTATCTATGTCGTGTTTTATGATTCTCTGATGAACATCCGGTCGGATATCCGCGCCAACCGGGCCGTTTCCTGGCTGAATACATCCATTATGGAAGGCCATGGAGATGTTGTGGTGAATAATTACTACCGGTCCGAAAAGATCAACACAGAGCATATGATCTGGAGCCAGAATGAGCACCGGATTTACGGCCATACCTTCGTTAAGATCACAACACCTGATAAAGTCCTTTACGGAGATGAAGGATTCGAAGCCGATGAGAACCTGGATCGCTGGACCATCCGCAAACCCAGGGGAAGCTTTGTCATTCCTGATGATGAATAATTTTGACCTACCTTTGTAGGTAATCTGACCATGGCCGTCATCACTGTCATCATCATCACCCTCCTCCTTTCTGCCTTTTTCTCAGGCATGGAGATTGCCTTTGTCAACGCCAACAAGCTGAAAATTGAGGTAGACAAAAAACAGGGCAAACTGTCTGGCCGTATCTTGTCTGCTTTTGCCAGACGCCCTTCGCGCTTTCTCAGTGCCATGCTCCTGGGAAATAACATTGCCCTGGTGCTATATGGGACTGCCTTCGTGTTATTAATCCGCCAGCAAATGCAACTTCGGTTGCCGGCGCGTCTTGACCATGAATGGATCATGATCCTGCTGATCAGTCTGATGGCCACCACCCTCTTACTCATTTTTGCAGAACTCCTTCCTAAATTACTCTTTCGTATCAATCCGAACCGGATTCTGTCGGCCCTTGCCATTCCTGCGCTATTGATTTACATCCTGCTCTATCCCATTATGCTACTCATGACCGGCATGGCTGAAGTGATCCTGAGAACGGTGTTCAGAATCCGTTTCACCACGGAAACATACCGCTTCAGTGTGCTTGACCTGGATGAATATGTGCGGGAGTTTGCCCCTGAAGAAGACCAGCCTGAAGAACATGTCCAGGCTATGCAGATCTTTCAGAATGCCATGGATTTTCGCAATGTCAAGCTGCGTGAATGCATGGTTCCACGACCTGAAATAAAAGCCCTCGAAGCTGAGGATACAGTTCACGAACTTAGAGAAACCCTTGTCGCATCCGGCTTTTCTAAAATATTGATTTATAAGGATAGCATCGACAATGTCATAGGATATGCACATGCTTTTGACCTGTTCCGCTTTCCGGATGAAATAAATTCTGTGCTAAAGCCGGTCATTTTCTTTCCTGAAACGATGCTGGCCAGTGATGCCCTTAGTCATCTTATCCGGGAACACAAAAGCCTTGCTGTGGTCGTGGATGAATTCGGTGGTACCTCCGGGCTCGTTACCACGGAAGACATCATCGAAGAAATCTTGGGAGAAATTGACGATGAATTTGATGTGGAAGACCTGACAGAAAGACAACTGGGTGATGACGAATTCCTATTCTCAGCAAGGCTGGAAATCGATTACCTGAATGAGACCTACCGTCTGGATTTGCCGGAGGGAGAAGAATACGAAACCCTGGCCGGACTGATCCTTGAACATAATCAGAATATTCCTGAGAAAGGCGAGGAGATCAGCATTGACAGGTTCATCTTTACGATCACACAAGCCACCAGTACCCGTATAGAACAGGTGCACCTCCGCGTTTTGGATGAATAACACACTGTTCCGTTGACCTGGCCAAACCAGGGCCGGGAAAATAATTTCCAGACTTGAACTTTCTTTATACCTTTGCAAACTCGAAAAAATCTGATAGTTATGGCGGTAATTGGCAAGATTCGTAAACGTTCAGGACTGTTGGTCGTCATCATTGGGGTCGCCCTGGCAGCATTTGTACTGGGAGACTTTCTGAACCCCGGCTCGCGCAGGCGTACATCCAATGATATTGGCATCATTGCAGGAGAGAATATCACATATAATGAGTTCAATACACGGGCTGAGGAGCAGCTGGAACAAATGCGGCAGCGGATGAATACTGACCGCCTGAGCGCAGATGAGATATTTCAGACAAGGCAGATGACCTGGAACCAGATGGTGAATGATATCATCATGGGAGTGGAATTTGAGAAGCTGGGACTTGCCCTTTCCTCCGATGAGCTCTTCGATCAGGTGCAGGGGCCGAATCCCCATCCTTTCATCACACAAAACTTCATTAACCCGGAAACCGGGCAATATGACAGGAATATGGTGATCAATTACCTGAAGAACCTGGATAATATGGAGGCCGAAGGACGCAACCAATGGCTGACGCTGGAGAAGGCGATTAAGCAGGACAGGATCGCTACCAAGTACAAGAATCTTCTTTCCAAAGCCTATTATGTTCCCAGGCAGTTCGCCGAGATGGAATACAAGGATCGCAATACCATGGCCCAGGTCAGGGTGGCCACCCTTCGCTATAACTCCATCCCCGATGACCAGGTGAGTGTGACCGATGAGGACTTCAAGAAGTATTACGAGGAAAACAAGTATCGCTTCCAGCAGGAAGAAGGGCGGGATATTGAATACGTAGTATTTGAAGTGCAACCCTCCGCAGAGGATCAGGCACGTGCACAGAAAGAGATACAGGACATCTACAATGATTTTCTGCAGGCAACAGATATGCAATCCTTCGTCAATGCCAATTCCGACGACAGGTATGACAGCACTTACAAAATGGCTGGCCAGCTTTCTCCATACCTCGACACAACGCTGTTCAACGCGCAGGTTGGCACCATCGTTGGGCCCTATTTTGATAATGGAAACTTCTATGTGGCCAAGCTGACAGATGTACAAATGCGCCCTGACTCTATGAAAGCCAGCCATCTTCTCATTTCATATCAGGGTGCCGCCAATGCAGATCCTGCTGTAACCCGTACCAAGGATCAGGCTAAAGCCATGGCCGACAGTCTTGCCAACATCCTGAAGCTTAATCCTGGCTTGATGGAGGTGATGGCCCGTCAGCACAGCAATGATGGCAGTGTAAACCAAAACGGGGGTGACCTTGGTTGGTTCGCGGACCAAACAATGGTGGGGCCCTTTAACGAAGCAGTCATCAATACCCAGACAGGACAGGTCACTGAGGCCGAAACAGCATTTGGTTACCATATTATCCTGGTTACCGGAAAGAAGGATCCTGTCCGCAAGGCCAGGATAGCCATGGTGCGCCGCGCTATGGACCCCAGTGCCAAAACATTCCAGGATGTTTACACCGTGGCCAGCCAGTTCGCTGGTGACAATACAACAGCCCAACTCTTCGACCAGGCCGTGACCCAACAGGGCCTGAATAAGAGAATGGCACCACAGGTAAAGCGCATGGACAACCGGCTTCCCGGTGTCGAAAACCCCAGGGCCATCATACAATGGTCTTATCTGGAGACGACTGATAAAGGCGAAGTATCCGGTGTCTTTGACATGGAAGGCAATTATGTCGTAGCCATGCTGAAGGAAAAATATGAGAAAGGCATCGCCCCGCTGGAAGTGATCAAACCCAATATTCAGCCATTGGTAATCCGCGATAAAAAGGCAGAAATGCTCATTGAGAAATTCAAACAAGCCGGCTCAGACCTTTATCAGATTGCCATGGCAACCGGTGCCCAGGTCGATACGCTCAACAATGTCACCTTTGCCTCTTTCAATCTGCCAATGCTGGGACCAGAGCCCGAAGTGACTGGTATGATCTTTGCCATTCCCACACAACAGTTAAGTGAACCCGTTAAAGGAAACAACGGCGTCTATATGTTGTTGGTCGATGCACGCACTGCTCCCCAGCCTAAAGAGGATTATACGCTTGATGTCATGCCGATGATCAGGAATTTCGAAGGAAAGATCAATCAGCAATATTTCACGGTGCTTGAGAAACTATTTGAAATAGAAGACAACAGACATCTGTACTTCTAAGATTATACTTCTAAGATAAGCTTGCAATATCTTCAAGCCGTCTCAGCTAACCCGGGGCGGCTTTTTTTATTTTACTTCTTCTTCCTGAACCAACGAAGGAAGCGTTTCGAAGGAACCGGTTGGTCATAGATACTGCCTTGGAGGTCCAGCATGTACAAACCCCGTCCAAAGGAGGAAGCATACACCAGCATCTTCTTCTCATCTACCTCCAGATCGGATATGATCAGAGGCGGAAGACCCTGACCCAGGGGTTGCCAATCCCCTTTTCCGTGACGGCTGATAAAGACACCGGCATCTGTTGCGGCAATCAACCAACCTGACGGCAGATAGCGCATCCGGTTTACTGGTACATTGCGCAATCCACCGGATACATTTTCCCAGCTTTCACCGCCATCCCGGCTGTGAAAGACTTTATAGTTTATCCCCTGATCGTCGGTCCAGAAACCGTCCAGGCTTACCCATAATTCATGGGCATGACGGGGGTGTATGAGCAGATCGGTAATTCCGGCCCAACGGACCCCTGCCAGGGTCTCTGAGATATCCTTCCAATCCTTACCTGCGTTCACTGATTTGAACACCTTCCCGGCTGTAACATCTCCCCAGCAAGGCTCGCCGAAAGCAGCATAATATACTTCAGGATCAGCAACCGAAACGGCAAGAGCCACCAGTCTGTCACCCACGTTGATGGCATGATCCCTGCGGAAATCGGTGATTTTGTCCCAGGCTTTGCCTGCATCCTGCGAGATAAAAATATCCTGGTATCCTGCCAAAAGGGTTCCATTCTCTTCAGGATGAGAAATCAAGGGCCGGTCGTTTCTTCCTGGGGAAGACAGATAAGGCAGGTCTTTCCAGCTTTTCCCCCCATCCTGGCTTTGTTTCATTCCGGGCAAACCACTATGTACTGTGATAATAACCGTGTCGCTACGGCTACGCAGAAAAACGCCTTCATAGGCATCTCCATAAATACCCACATTGCGCCAGATCCCCTCTTCAAACATCAACGCCCCAAGATCCTGGGTTCCACCCAGTACCCTGGATCTCTCCGGATCCAGGGCAATCCTCCAAAATTGGGTTACGCCCAGTCCGTCGCCACTGATATCTGTCCATGTGTCTCCTCCATCCAATGACACAGAAACACCCCCATCATGACCAACGTAGATATGATCATGGTCCTTGCCTTCGAGGACCTGCATCCCTCTGGCGTCCACATGCATCCACCGGGGGCTGGGGTAGCGATTGCTGCTGATAACATTGAATTGCCGTCCCCCATCCAGCGAACGGTGCATCAGAACACCTCCTGCGTATAGAACCGACGTGTCGTGGCGGCCGACATCAAACTCCATTTTCCAGCCATCCACGTTCACATGCCAGGGCGAATGCGTGCCGCGGGTAGTAAAGGTTTTCCCTCCGTCGGCGGAATGCGAGACAACGATACCCCGTTGACCTCCTGTGGAATACAGAGCCCATATATGTCCGCCGTACCGCGGATGAACAGCAAGAGCCACCCGGTGAATGCGCTCCCCCTCTGGCGCATCCATAAGATGATTGTCCCAACTTCTGCCTTCATCACTGCTATACCAGAAAGACTGTCCACCCAGATAAAGAACATCCGGGTTTCCGGGATCAAGCTCCATATCATACAGCTTTTCACCAGGTGTTGAGAGAATAGAAGTCCAGTTTTGGCCGGCATCCCGGCTTCGCATCAGCTCAGAACCGGCACCTTCATGTAGCAAGGCGTAGATAGTGCCAGGATGCAAAGGATGCATGATGAGCTTACGAACACTGACTTTTCTGCCCTGAAAGGCCTCAGGATCAAACGTCAGACCGGTGGGTTTCCAATGAGTGCCTTCATCTTCACTGACCCAAACACCCAGGCCATATTGACGGTTATAAGATGTTGTTCCGGTACCCATGTAATAACGTCCGGAATGAAAAGGATCCGCTACGATACTCCCGACACCGGTCACCAACGGTAGCTGATGATCTGTGAGGTTCTCCCATTGGATTCCTCCATCCCGCGTGCGGAATAAGCCACCGGTATTGCTGCCGGCCAACAGAAACAAGGGATTGGCAGGATCAACATATAAGCCTTGTATTAGACCCATCCCGTTCGCGCATAAACCATCCTGCTTAAAAGCAGGAAGCTGTTGAGGCCCCAGCCATTTCCAGTTGGGCAGGTCCTTCTGACCATAACTTACTGTAACAGTCAGGATAAGATAAAATAACCAGAATACTTTCGAACGCATTGAAGTCTACAATAGGTTGAGCCGGTATGTATCCAATCTGATGAAAACAAATAACATCAGGGTAAAAGCCCAGAGAGAGGACCCGCCATAACTGATATAAGGTAAAGGAATCCCGATGACAGGAATGAGACCGATGGTCATACCGATATTGATGGCAAAATGGAAAAACAATATCGAAGCCACGGAATAGCCGTAGACACGGCTGAAGACAGACCTTTGCCGCTCTGCCTGCCCCAGCAGGCGGGTGAACAGCCAGAGGAAGAGGATCAACAGGAGACTGGACCCCAAAAATCCCCATTCTTCGCCTACTGTACAAAAAATGAAGTCAGTACTCTGCTCCGGCACGAAATTATATTTCGTCTGGGTTCCCTGTAAGAATCCCTTACCAACCCAACCTCCGGATCCAATGGCTATTTTGGATTGATGAACATTATAGCCGGCACCTTTCAGGTCCGTTTTCTGACCCAGCAATACCTCGATGCGGCTACGCTGATGCTCCTTCAGGATTTCATGGAAAGCATAGTCCACCGTGAAGACAAATCCGGCAGAACCCACAAACATCCATAGAAGAACCCATAATATGCGTTTGTTCCGCTTCATCATCATGTATGTACCTAAACCAAGCAGTGCCAGGCCGATCAGGATAATGATCTTATCCACCAGCAGTGTCACAATAAAAAGGAAAATGGCAATGAATCCGAACAATAAGATGTTGCCGGACAACCCTTCGCGGTAAAGCACCAGGAAAAAGGACAGGAATACCAAAGCTGAGCCTGTATCATGTTGCAGCAATGTCAGGGCTGCAGGGAGTCCAATAATCAAGGCCACGGTCAGTCGAGTCTGCAGACTGTCCATCCGGACATTTAACCCTCCAAGGAAACGGGATAAAGCCAGGGCCGTTCCTATTTTCGCAAATTCTGAGGGCTGCAGTCCGACATTTCCGAAACCAAGCCATGATTTAGAGCCCGATACTTCTTTCCCGAACAGTAACACGGCAATCAGGGCAAGAATGGTGATCGCATAGATCACATAAGCGAACGCATTGAAAAACTTGGGATCCGTCAGCATTACCAGGAGGATGATGAGCAGGGAGGAAGCGATCCAAACCAGCTGACGGCCATGGTTACGGGTCATATCCAGGAGGTAGCTGTGCTGTTCACTGTAGACGGCCGAATAGATATTCAGCCATCCCAGGATCACCAGCACGGCATACAATCCGATCAGGATCCAGTCGGTGCTACTCGATATGTTCTGTCGTGTTCCCAATCTCAATCAGTTTAAAATCCAATATCCGCTGCTCCTTCAAGGTATCGCTGATGCTACGGTTCAGGTATTTCTCGATCATCAGGCTGGCGATGGGTGCTGCCCATGTCCCGCCAAAACCGGCATTTTCCACATACACAACAATGGCAATCTTAGGATTGTCCTTGGGGGCAAAAGCGAAAAATCCGGAGTGGTCCTCTCCATGTGGGTTTTGAACTGTTCCGGTCTTACCACAGACACTGATGCCTTCAATGCGTGCCCGGGCTGCCGTACCTCCTGCTTCTGAAACAACACTTTCCATAGCATCAGCCACAATGTCAAAGTAATGTCTGGAAACCCCGCTTTCATGCTTCTCCAGCAACTCTGGCCGGGGAAAATCTTTTCCTTTGACTTCTTTAAGAAGATGTGGTGTGTGATAATAACCCCTGTTGGCAATCAGTGCAGCCAGGTTGGCCATTTGTAACGGAACCACCTGCACTTCTCCCTGACCGATACTGTTTGAATAAATGGTACTGAAGGCCCAGCGACGGGAACCATACCAGCGGTCATAAAAGGCCACATCCGGCATAAAGCCGGGCTGCTCCGACGGAATATCAATACCAAGCTTATGTCCCAGCCCAAACTTGGTTACCATATCATGCCATTGCCTGAGTCCATCCTCAGCATCCTTGTAAATATTCGAACTCTTTCCGGATTGGATGATACGTCTGTAAACTGAATAGAAATAAGGGTTGCAGGAGTATTGTATGGCACGGTGTACATCAAAGGCCGGCGGATGATTATGACAGTTGACCAGGCTTCGGTTACAAGGAAAACCTGTTGATGGCTGAATGGCACCCATCTCCAACCCAACCAGTGCCTGTACAATTTTAAAAATACTACCGGGTGAATAGTTTGCCATCAACGCCCTGTTAAACAATGGTTTGATGGGGTCGTCCATGAGCATCTGGTAGTTCTTACCCCGGATACGCCCCACCAAAAGGTTAGGGTCATAGGCCGGTGCGCTGACCATGGCAAGGATCTCACCCGTCGCAGGCTCGATCGCCACAATGCTCCCCACCTTATGGGCCATCAGCTTCTCTCCGTATGCCTGCAATTCAGCATCCAGGGTCAGTACAATGTCGCTCCCTTTAACGGCAGTTGTATCGTACTTCCCTTCCTGAAAACGCCCAACCTCACGGTTGTGCACATCTACCATAATCAGCTTGGAACCCTTACGCCCCCGGAGCAGACTCTCATAACTCTTTTCGATTCCGCTGATACCAATGTAATCACCTGAGCGATAGTAGGGATCCTCTTCAGTGATGCGCTGGCTAACCTCACCGACATACCCCAGTACATGTGCTGCCATGGGCTGTGGATAGCTACGCAGGGTACGTGGTTGGACAAAAAAGCCTGGGAATTGATAGAGTTTCTCTTCCAGAAAACCAAAAGCCTCCTTGGATAGTTGGTTAACAAAGGCTGAAGGTTTGAAATAGGAATACTGGCGGGCTGTCTGTAACCTGGTACGCACTTCCTCCACCGTGATTCCCGTCAGGTTGCATAATTCCGTTGTATCGAAAGCCTTTACCTGACCGGGTATAACCATCAGGTCATAGGCTGCTTCGTTGTACACCAATAAATCGCCATGCCGGTCATACACCAGTCCGCGTGCCGGATAAATGGTCATGTTACGGAGCACATTGCTTTGTGCGTAAACCACATAGCTATCGTCAACCACCTGTAGATAGAATAACCGCATGATATAAATCAGCCCAATCAGGAGGAAACCTCCCGTGATGATGAACCTGCGGTTGGCATAAATATTCTTCATGCGGTTGGGGCTGTCATATTCATGACATCAGGGCTTCCTGATGATAATATCCGGCGTCATGATGGTGTCGCTGTGGTGCAGCGCTCTGTCAACTATAAAAGCACTGAACCTGATCGTGTCATACGGAGAGGAAAAATTGTTGATGTATAGCTCCACCTGAATATCGCCCTTCAGTGGCTTATTTCCGTCGCCTTCCCAAAGGGGCGGTATGCGGGAATTGTTTGTAAATGGCAGATTAACAGCTACATATTCACCCTGTTGCTTTTCATAATAGGTAATAAAGAAATTGTAATAATACATGCTGGCGGTATCGTAGGGCGGCTGGATTTCCTGACTCCCCAGACCAATATCACCATCTCCATCGGTAAATGAGATGACGAGCAGGCCCTTGTCATCATAACCTAATCCGTTGTTGATCTTGGAAAAGGATTTAAACTCGATGCGGGGAATATCCGGGTAATCCTCTTTCTTGATGCAGGACACCAGCAGGCTAGAGATAACTAACACGAACAGTCCGTATGAGATGGTCTTGTTCAGCATACCACAAAGTTACGCATTATGCAGCATGACAAAGGAATCACAGTTCCGGTTTTTTCATTCTCCTGTCATGTCCTGAAACAGGCTGGCAGGAGGTGGCGGAGCGGCTTGAAAAATACTGGCGTCATCATTGCGTGGCGAGTTCACCTTATTGCTAATAGGATAGGCATACATCAGCTCTTCCGGATATGGTTGCAGTAAAGGCAGTACCTGTTCCAGATCTTTGGAAGTTAGATAGGTATGATGGCTTTGGACAGGTATGATCACTGGCATGCGGTCATGGATCTCCTGCATCAATCTGTTGGTCCTTGTTGTTAAGATGCTGAATGTATGCAACAGATGTCCCTCCGCATCTTTCCATTCTTCCCAGATTCCTGCCATGGCAAAAGCCAGGTGGTCCTTCATGAGGATGCGATATGGTGTTTTTCTTCCGTTTTTCTTCCATTCAAAGAAACCATCGGCCGGTACCAGGCAACGCCTCAGCCGGAAAGCCTGTCGGAAGGCAGGTTTACTCTCAACAGTCTCCGAGCGGGCATTAATCATTTTATTGCCAATACGTATATCAGCTGCCCAGGATGGCACCAATCCCCAGCGCATCCATTGTGCTTCACGCCTTTCCTGCATGGTGATCACCAGCATCTGCTGACCTGGAGCACCATTGTACCGGGGAACATACATACTCCGGTCCAGGGTAACATCAAAGAGTTTCTCTATCTCATCTTCCTGTACCGTAAGGGAAAACCTGCCACACATGGATATAATACTTTAACCATGTAAATGTATGAAATTGTCATCCTGGTTTGTCTTTGACCCTTTTGAGACAGGATTTGATTTTTTGTTGTCCGCCAGCTATTTTTGTATGGAACAAACGAGAAGTATATGAAAAAATTCGCAGTTATCCTCGCCGGATGCGGGGTATATGACGGAGCTGAGATCCATGAGGCCACCCTGAGTATGCTGGCGATTGCTCAGCAGGGTGCCTCTTATGCCTTGTTTGCCCCGGATAAGCCACAGCATCATGTGGTCAATCATCTGACCGGCGAAGTGATGCCTGAAACGCGGAATGTGCTGGTCGAGTCAGCCCGGATTGCACGCGGGCAGATCAGGCCTTTAACGCAGTTGTCTGTGGGAGAATTCGACGCACTCATGTTACCGGGCGGGTTTGGGGTAGCCAAAAACCTCTGCACCTTCGCGATGGAAGGCGATGCAATGACAATTGATCCTGAGGTTGAGCGCGTATTGAAAGCCGCCCATGCTGCCGGCATACCTATAGGGGCGCTCTGCATATCCCCTGTAATACTGGCGCGTTTATTTTCAGGTGCTATGCTCACCATTGGGCAGGACAAAGGGACAGCCACTGCGGTCGAAAGCATGGGTGCCCGTCATATGCTGACCAGTCATGGCGAAGTCACCATTGATGAAAGGAATAAGCTATTTACAACCCCCTGCTATATGCTTGACGCACGTATCACGGACATTGCCGATGGTGCCAGCCACATTGTGAGAGCCATGCTGGACTTTATGCAATGAAATAGAAAAACCCGGAATGTCATGGGTGCATTCCGGGTTGGGGTTATACCCCTTGCATGGGCTTCCACTTGGTTTGTCAGGGATTGTCGAGAGGGGGGAAGCCGGAGAGAGGTGGGTGATTATTTTACACTGTAATTCGTCTTCATTGCCAGGCTGGCATGAATGCTGTCCGGCGTGTCATTCCCATAGGACGCATCCTTGTCCTTTTTGGAAATCAAACACTTATCAAAGGCAGCGTTCTTCAGGTGGCGGTTATTAACGATGCATTGTGTATCGAAGGGGATGTCATCCACATAGGCTTCTTCCGGAAGGTTGAAGTCAGTGTTCATCACCATTGCATGCGTATCGAAAGGGATGTCATCTACATACGCTTCATCTGGTAACTGGGCACCGGCCTGCATGGCTACTATGGCCGTGTTGAACGGAATATCGTCCACATATTGTTCTTCCGGCATGCTAATTGCTTTACCATACACGAGTGCAGTGGTGTTAAAAGGAATGTCTTCGACATAAGCCTCTTCTTCCAGTGTATACCTGTAAGCAGGTACATGAGCGAAAAAGTATGCTGGATTGATGAGGGCGGCAAGTATCGCGGAGATGATATATGTTTTCATGTTCGTTCAGGTATTAGGTAATGTGATTTGTTTCTAACATTAATCGTGCCAAACTTTGCAACACTCTGATTATCTGTTTTTAACAAGCGTTCATCCGGATGATTTGTTTGTTGACTTGTGCTTGTCCCGGACACGGTTGTCCGTTTGTGAACAGATGTTTCACGTCGTGTTCAATGATAGGACGGAGGAGGATACAGAAAGTTACAGAATGGGTTGCGCTATTTGCCCGAAATTATTATAACAATCTCACCTCTAGGCTGTTGTGAGGTAAAGCGCGCGACAAGTTCTCCCAGGTCAGAGCGTAAAACTTCCTGATGGATCTTGGAAATCTCCCGGACAACGGCAGCAGGACGTTTTGGTCCAAAGGCGTCGCTGAGCTGGGTCAGGGTCTTTAGCAAGCGGTGAGGAGATTCGTAAAGGACTACCGTCCTGCTTTCTTCCGCCAAGGCCATGATCCGTGTCTGGCGTCCCTTTTTCTGGGGAAGGAATCCTTCAAAAACAAAGCGGTCACACGGAAAACCCGACATAACCAGGGCAGGGACGAAGGCGGTCGGACCGGGTAGGCAATCCACCTCCACACCGGCTTGTATACATGCCCTGGCCAGTAAGAATCCCGGATCACTAATGCCGGGCGTACCGGCATCACTGACCAACGCCAGGTGAGCGCCATCCAACATACGACGAACAAGGACATCCGTGATATAATGCTCATTATGTGCATGATAGCTTTGCACAGGCTTGGTAATCCCATGCTTCTGCATCAACACACGCGTGGTGCGTGTGTCCTCTGCCAACAAAGCATCGGCCTGCTGTAATACCTCCAACGCCCGGAGGGTGATATCCCCGAGGTTACCTATCGGCGTTGGAACGATGGTGAGCTTACCGCTCATGGCTGCATTCTTAATTCGGCAAAACGACGTAGAATGGTGAACACTTCATTGTATTTCGTCAATGGCAGTTTATCTGCCTTATCATCCAGCGTATGGTATTCCCGGTGCTCTTTCCCCATTGTAAAGATAAAGAAGGCCGGAACACCCCGTCGATGAAATGGATAATGGTCCGAATTCCGGGACACCCCGCCAGCCGTAACAGCCGGTAAAAGGCTGTCGGCAGCGTTGATACCTGCCATTACCTCAAAAGCCTCCGGATGTGTGGTGCCATTGACCACCCGGATGCCATCACTGCCTGTCCCTACCATATCAAGGTTGATGACAAACCGGATCTGATCCAGCGGGACCAGAGGATGGGCCGCAAAATATTCTGATCCATGCAATCCGCTCTCCTCCGCTGCACAGGCAAGGAAACCGACAGACCAACGCGGGGGATGTTTTGCAAAAAACCGCGCCAGATCCATGATCATGGCAGTGCCGGAGGCGTTATCATTGGCCCCCGGAAACAAGGCATCCGGACCCAGCATGCCCAGATGATCATAATGGGCTGTGAACAGAATCATGGAGTCCGGCTCATGGGTTCCTGTGATCATGCCAAAAACATTAAACACCTCATATTCCCAATGAGGCACCGCCCGGATATTCAACGTTATTTCCCTTGCCTTTGCAGGCCACGCCTCAGCCTTCACATCCAGCAGCACCTGGTTGCGATGTGGCAGGGATCCTGACTGCGACCAGTATATCTTTCGGTCACTTAACCTGATCAGTCCTTTCCCTCCAATGGGATCCACCCATCGAAGCGAGTCTGAAAACTGCCTTATGGCTTTTTCCTCTCCCGGACTTGGAATTACCGTGAATACCATAGGATCAGCCAGCAGCCTCTTGTGACGGCGTTGTATGATATCCTTTGGCTTCAATGTCCGGACCCGGTATGTTCCCTGTATGGAAGGTGACTGAGGCGCAACGAGGAAGTCCCTTCCCGGGACGAGAGCTTTGCCATCGACGATCAGTTCCACCGGGCCAGGGAAAGTATTAATCGAAATATCAAGGGGTTGGAGATAATCCTGACGCATCGGTTTCAAACCGGCAACTGCCATTTCCCTGGCAAGAAAGCGGGCGGCTTTGCCCATACCATCATCAATAAATCCCCTTCCGGAAAAGGCAGGTGAGGCCAGGGTGTCAATCAGCCATCTCGCATATTCTTTGTCCTGCGCATGAAGCTGCCATGCAAGACACAGCAGCAGAACAACTACCAGCTTCCTCATTATAAATATCTTCTCTTGATAATCATTTGGAGTTTCTGACAAGCCTCACCTTCCTCATCCCATTCATAACGGCTGGCCAGGTGTTTCAGAAAGATGGCCGCTTCAGGATAAGCTGCGAAACCATTCAGGTTCGCCACAGCCTCCTCAAAGGCAGGCTGGTCACCTTTGAATAGGGTATTGATAAAGAGGAAGCGTTCATTGATTCCCAGGGCAGATTTAATATCCTGGATACGGTTTTGCTGCAGCTTATCCGCGAGGGTGCTGCCATTCTGGACCGCCTCCAGCTTATCGTGCAGGCTGGGCTGGTTGGTCTTTAGCTTGTCGGCCAATGTACTCACCGATTCTTTGCTCTCTTTGGTGCGGTTCGACTGAGACTGATCCGTCCGGGATTCGGGTATGCCCAGGTCTGCAGGTCTTTTAGGAATAGAATAACGGGGCTGAGGTGGTGCCGGTTCCGTCACCGGAGGAGCCTGGGGCGCTTCAGATGTCGCCGTCTCAACCGGCAAAGGTGCCGGCGCTGGTGCAGGGGGCGTCTCAACAACCGCCGGGGATTCCGTTACAGGTGGAGTTACGGGCTCAACAACAGGTGGCGCCATTTGCTGCACAGGCGCCTGCATGACAGGCGTGGCCGGGACTGGTGCCGGACCCGCCATCTGCCTGCTTGCGGGAGCCTGCTGTTCGGAAGGTGACATCTCATTATTTGCCGGAGGGACCACCGGCCGGCCCCCTTCCCGTGTATTATTTTTGTTCAGGTCAACATAGGCCTGGTATAGCTGGCGGATATTACTCATGACCAGGTCCATCTCTATCTGCGGAATCTTCCCGCTATGCCGGCTGATGGTTTCGGTTTCTTCCAAAATGATTTCCAGTAATCCGGCTATCTCCTGTAAAATCTGACGCTGATCCATATTGACCTCATTTAAATCTTGCCTGAACGCGATGCAATCCCGGCTTGTTCCGGCAAAAATAAACGCAAATCATACACAAATCGCATCCATACCGGAGACAGTCTCCTGCAACCTGCCTAAAATGTCTGCGCTGATGGATTTACCAACAGGAACAAACCATACACATGGCAGGCTTTCTCAATTTTGCTACTTTTACCACTTCGAATTCCTGCTCATCCCCTATTCGTGTAAAAGCACAGGCATGATATTTCTGGAGAACAACAGGACGGCAAAAGAACGCAATGGCTGGATTGAGGTCATCTGTGGCTCCATGTTCTCCGGAAAAACAGAAGAACTGATACGCCGGCTGAAGCGCGCCCGCATCGCGAAGCAAAAAGTAGAGATATTCAAACCAGAAGTGGATCAGCGATATCACCAAACCAAAATCGTCTCCCATGACGAGCAAAGTATCCAATCCACCCCGGTTAAAACGGCATCCCAGATCCTGCTTCTCACAGGGGATGTGGACGTTGTTGGCATCGATGAGGCCCAATTTTTCGACGACAGCCTGCCGGATATCTGCAATATCCTTGCCAACAAAGGGATGCGGGTGATCGTGGCCGGGCTGGACATGGATTACCGGGGTGTTCCGTTCGGACCTATGCCCAGGTTATTGGCCATTGCTGAGTTTATAACCAAGACGCATGCCATCTGCATGCGGTGCGGAAACCTGGCCAATTATTCGCACCGTATCAGCATGGCTCAGGAACTGGTGCTACTGGGAGAAAAAGAAACCTACGAACCCCTGTGCCGGGATTGCTTCAATCGCGTGAATAAAAATCAGGAAGGGAAGTAAAAGCGGTTGAAATACTGCTATTCACTCAGATAAACAGTACGTTCCTCTGATTTTCCAGGTTTTAAACGGATAACCGTCGATCCTGTAAGGGTGGTATGCCCACCGTTACTGCCTGTATCAATGGTTGCCAGCACATCCAGAATGGCTTCCAACTTAAAGGTATGGCGGAACTGCCCGTTCAGATCTGTAACCCCCTCAACACTAATGGCATTTTTCTGAAGAAAAACCCTGGCATAGGGCACAACCTTGGTAGTATCTCCAAGATATCTCACGGTGATCACTGCTTCCATGTCTTTGTTCTCCTTTTCGCAGGAGGAAATGAAAACCAGGCCAGCCAGCGCCATCAACGGAAGCAGTAGGCGAATTCCTTTGAGCAACATCCTTGTTATTTTTTGTACTTTTGCCTGTTACCGCATCAAAGGTACGAAAACTATTGTTGCTTATGAAAAAATCATGGATCATCTTAATGGCATTCTTAATGCCCGTCATTATGGTACAAGCACAGGAAAACAGCTCCACGAAGCGAGCTAAGGTGGTCATTGTGACCGATATGGGTGAAATCGAGATGGAGTTGTACAATGAGACCCCACTCCACAGGGATAATTTCCTCAAACTGGCCCGCGAAGGCTATTACAATGGTTCCATTTTCCACCGGGTCATCAATCAGTTTATGATCCAGGGGGGTGGTGGCGCTGACGGCAACAGTGACCCCGGCTATACCGTTCCGGCTGAGATTGTTCCGGCTTTCTTCCATCACAGGGGTGCCCTGTGTGCCGCCCGCATGCCGGATCAGGTTAATCCCAAAAAAGCATCTTCAGGCAGCCAGTTTTACATCGTGCATGGCCGCACCTTCACCGATCAGGAATTGACCGCTTATGGTGCCCGCACCGGCAAAAGCTGGACAGAAGCCCAGAAAGCTGAGTACCGCACCAAAGGTGGCGCACCCCATCTGGATGGCGATTACACCGTGTATGGCAGGGTTACCAAGGGGATGGAAGTTGTGGACAAGATCGCCGCTGTGCAGACGGGTGATGCCAACCGTCCGATCAAGGAAGTGAAAATGACGGTCAGAATCCTGCAGGAATAATCCAAAGGTTTTTATGAAAGACAAGATCCAAGTCCATGCGCGTGAGGTCCAAAATTGGGCACCGCGTGACCTGGAGGAGTTGGAGGCATTGCGTATCCATTTTTTGTCGCGCAAAGGCGTGCTGCAGCAGCTTTTTGCTGAATTCAAAGACGTAGACCCTGCCGACCGCAAAGAAATGGGTCGACTGCTGAATGAGCTGAAGGAACTGGCACAAGACCGGTTTAACAGCCTCAGGGACAGCCTCCAAACAGGCACTCAAAGCAGCGGTCCGGCGATCGACCTGACACGCCCTGCCTTGCAACAGCCGCTCGGTGGACGGCATCCCATCAACCTGGTCAGAAGGCAGATCATCGAGGTGTTCTCCCGTCTGGGATTCGTGGTGGCCGAAGGACCCGAAATAGAAAGCGACTGGTATAATTTCTCGGCCCTGAATTTTCCTCCTGAACATCCGGCCAGGGATATGCAGGACACTTTCTTTGTAGCCCGTGACCCGGACGTGCTGCTACGCACACATACCTCAAATGTGCAGATCCGGGTGATGCAGTCTCAGCAACCCCCTGTCCGCATTCTCGCACCAGGCCGGGTGTTTCGCAACGAAGCCATCTCCGCCAGGGCCCACTGCATCTTTCACCAGGTCGAAGGACTCTATGTCGACAAGGGCGTTTCATTTGCCGATCTCAAACAGGTCCTGCTGTATTTCGCAAAGGAGATGTTCGGAGAAGAAACGCAGATACGACTGCGTCCGTCTTATTTCCCCTTCACTGAGCCCTCCGCTGAAATGGATATCTCATGCAATATCTGTAAAGGCGCAGGATGCCCCATCTGCAAATACACCGGATGGGTGGAAATCCTGGGTTGTGGCATGGTCGACCCCCAGGTGCTCCGCAATTGCCATATCGATCCGGAAGTATACAGCGGATACGCTTTCGGGATGGGCATAGAACGCATCACCCTGCTCAAATACAGGGTGCGCGACCTTCGTCTCTTTTTTGAAAACGACATGCGGTTCCTCCGTCAGTTTCATCCGGTTCTCTAAACCCGTCATCACTGAACGGAAAATATCACTTTAACCTCCGGGCCTCCGGAGGTTTTTTTGTATGTTTGTCTGATACCTTAATACATTGCTTGATATGATTGACCTGTCCACAACCTACCTCGGCCTCAGATTGCGTAATCCCCTGATCGCCGGCAGTTCCGGCCTTACCAATTCGCTGGAAGACCTGAAAAAGCTGGAAAAAAATGGGGCCGCTGCCGTGGTGCTTAAATCCATCTTCGAAGAAGAGATTGTGCTCGAGCTCGAGCATACCTTTAGTCAGATGTCCTCCCAGGGCTTCATCTATCCTGAAACCATGGAATATTTTGATTATGAGGAGATTGAAGATACTGTGTCTGGCTACCTTAAACTGATCAGGGATGCCAAAGCCCACTTGCAGATTCCGGTCATTGCCAGCATCAACTGTGTCACTGCCCAGAAATGGACCCATTTTGCCAAAGAAATCGAAGACGCAGGTGCTGATGCGCTTGAACTGAATGCTTTCATCCTGCCTTCCGACTTCAGTCGCACGGGGACTGACTTTGAGCAGGTGTATTTCGATATTATAACAGAGGTCAGGAAACACATCAGCATTCCTATTGCACTTAAAGTCAGTTATTTCTTTTCCAACCTCGGCCCTTTTATCCAGCGTTTGTCCACCTCAGGCGTCAGCGGCCTTGTGCTATTCAACCGCTTCTATAATCCTGATTTTGATATTGATAAGATGCAGGTAACTGCCACAAATGTGCTGAGCAGCCCCCAGGAAATTTCAACCTCCCTGCGTTGGGTCGCGATACTGTCAGAACGGGTTTCCTGCGACCTGGCAGCCTCCACGGGGATCCACGATGGCAAAGGTGCCGTCAAACAGATTCTGGCAGGAGCTCAGGCCGTTCAGGTAGCTTCTGCACTTTATCTGCATGGCCCCGAGCATTTACAGGGAATGTTGCGGGAGATGGAAGACTGGATGGAAGAAAAGGGGTACACCTCACTGGATCAATTCAGGGGTAAGATGAGCCAGACCAGGAGCAAAAACCCGGCTGCTTATGAGCGTGTACAGTTCATGAAGTATTTCAAAGACAGGCAATAAACCTCAACCTACGACCAGTTTAAACCCCACCCCGTGAACATTGAGCAGGTTGACACGGGGATCCTCCTTCAGGTATTTTCTGAGCTTGGTGATGTACACATCCATGCTGCGGGCGTTGAAATAAGAATCATCGTGCCAGATGGTTTGCAGGGCAGCCGTGCGGTCCAGGACCTGGTTCAGGTTCAGGCATAACAAACGAAGCAGGTCGGCTTCACGTGTCGTAAGCTTCTGGCTTTTCTCGCCGATGGTGAGGGTTTGCCGGATATGGTCAAACACATATCCCCCGATGCGGAACACTTGTTTGTCCTGAGCCAATTCGTCCGGCAGGGCCCTTCTCAGTACTGCCGACATCCGCGCCAACAGCTCCTCCATGCTGAAGGGTTTGGTGATATAGTCATCCGCTCCGGCCTGAAAACCCTTTAAAACATCTTCCTGCAGGGATTTGGCCGTCACGAAGAGGATGGGAACCAGCTTGTCGATGGCCCGGATCTCCTGTGCAAGGGTGAAGCCATCCTTGACCGGCATCATCACGTCGATGATGCAGAAATTCACTTCCCCTTCCCGGAACACCTCAAGGGCCTCCTGCCCGTTCACACACAAGCGCGTGGGATAACCCTTGGCTTCCAGGTATGACCGCAGGATATTCCCCAGGTTGCGGTCATCTTCAGCCAGCAATACCTTGATCTTGTTTTCCATAGCATTCATGTTTTATGCCGGTCACCCCTGACCTTCCAGGTGTTGCGGCAGAAAGAACCGGAACTCTGACCCTTTGTTCAGCTCACTCTCCAAACCTACGACGCCTCCATGTTGTTCCACAATGGCTTTCACATAACTCAGGCCCAGTCCAAAACCCTTAAAATCATGGACATCTCCCGTTGGAACCCGGTATAGTTTATCAAAAACCTTGCGCTGATGCGCTTTGCTGATGCCGATGCCGTTATCCGCCACCTTCACCCATATACCCTGTTCATTGTTTTCCGTTGTGATGCGTATTTCAGGTTTGCGTGGTGTATACTTATTGGCATTGTCAAGCAGGTTATAAATAACATTGGACACATGTACCCTGTCGGCCACCACCTGACTGTTTCCGGCATGAAGTGCCATGGCAATGGTGCCATCCTTTATCTCAACCTGAATACGGATGTTGCGTATGACGTCTTCAATGACATGATGCAGGTCGAACTTTTCCTGCTTTAACCGGACCTGACCTTTTTCGATGATGGCCGTCTGAAGGATTTTTTCCGCCATCACCCCCAGGCGTTTGTTTTCTTCACTGATGATGGAGATATAGCTGTTGTAAAGCGATTCTGATTTTTGGATATCACTGTCGGTCAGTGCCTCGCAAGCCAGCGCCACCGTGGATATTGGCGTTTTGAACTCATGCGTCATATTGTTGATGAAATCATTCTTCATCTCGGCAAACTTTCGCTGTCTGAGTACCACATTGATGCTGTATGCAAAGGTGAGAATGATGATGACCAGAAAGAGAATGGATATCCCCGTCATGCCCCAGAGCTGAAACAGGAGGGTATGACGTTCTCCGGGGAATCGGATCAGTAGATAGTCAGGTATGGCGCGGTGTTCGGAAGGGAAGAGCGGGAATACCATGCCTTTACGCAGTAGTAGTTCCGGATTGGCGCCGGGTTTTTGAATGACGAAAGCGTTGTGGCTGGGGTTATAGACGCCGAATTCAAAATCCATATGGATGCCGCGGGCGGCCAGTCCTTCCCTGAGCAGGGTGTCAATACTGCCAGCACTAATCCGCTCTTCAATGGCCGGCATGCTACCTTGCAGTATGATCTCGTCGAGCAGCTTGTCCATGAGAATCTGCTTTTTATGCCGCAGGTGCAGGCTGTCAAAGCGTTGATAGAGGTCCTGCTTATGCCGGGCTGTATCCTGCGCTGGTAGTTCAGGTACGGCTTCGGGGTCGATGACCAGTTGCCGGCTGTTGTCTCCCACCTCACTGCCCTGCCATTGCTGGTCAGATTGATTTGTACTTCCTATCCGGGGCTGGCTGCGCAGGTGCTGATCGAGGGTACGCCGGAGGGAGTCCATGACCTCCAGGACGAGGGCATGATGATCTGCAGCGGGATCTGTCTTCAGGTAAAGGCCTGCCTCCTGCCATTCCATCTGATATATCGCCTGCCGCACGGCATGGTCTACCGCCAGCCGGAAATTGGCTTCCCGTATGGTAAGCCCGTTCCGGATCCAGTACACCTGGATGGCTACCAGGCCCATCATGGCAATGCCTGCCAGGGCGATAATCCAAATAAGCGCTTTACGATCCATAGGATGAGACAAATATAAACCGCAGCAGGGCCCGGACTTCCAGGGCTTAACACTTTTTAACGTTTCTTAAGCTCCATTAACAGCTTTGGCATATTTTGTGATGTAGTTTTGTGACTGCTTATGCACATGCAACATACCGCGTAAGTTGTTTAAATCCCTCGTGCTACCTGCCTGCACAGCACGTTTTGGTTTTTGGTTTTGGTTAGAGGCCGCCCCCAGGGTGGCCTCTTTTATAATAACAATGGAAGAACCTTTCCGGGTGAGTAAGATAAATAATCCTGATCTGAACCCTTTGTCCGCTTTCATGCTTCCTCCCGATTATCCTTACCAATCGACAACCGCTTCCCTCAGCCAATCTTCTTCTGTTTCCTTCGGACAGGAAGGGTAAATATGATTGTTTTAGTCCTATGCTTGCATTAAATCCTTGAGTGGTATTCATTAGTAAGGCTGAATTATGAAATCTCAACGCAGATAACCCGTGCAAATAGCCACCCGCCCAAAACGGGAACCATCCTCCACGCGGGTATAAAAATGATAGTCCAGAACAAAATTCTTTAACTACACCATTGATTAGATGCCACTTTTATGATGAGGGCTGTTCCCTATGCCCCTTACCTGGAGATATAAACATATCACGACACGACTCCCAATACACTCCCTTTCAATACTTTATCATATGTTAATAATAATCCTTCGTGCTGATGTAATTTATATTAATTCTTAATACCTCTTGGTATATATTTACTCTGATTGTCATTGTTGTTGTACGAATTCCTCCGCCGGTAAAACCTTTACGCCATGTTTCGAACGATCTTTGTTATCGGATTAATGTGTGCTGCCCCTTTGATATTTTCTCAAAGCATTGAAAGGCAAGTGTTTGGAACATCAGGCTCCAGTGTGCAGCAAGGAAATCATTGGATAGCGTTCTCTCTTGGTGAACCAATAGCCTCCCAGGGCGCGGCCAACGGATTAATCCTGACCCAGGGGTTCCATCAACCTGAAGTAAGGGTGCAGATCGACCAGCTGCTGCTGGCCCGGGCCTTTCTACAAGGCCCTTACAACAACGGCATCATGAATACGCAGTTAAGTACGCTTGGATACCTCCCCCTGACACAACCCTACCATACTGCTCCCTGGCTCTACAACGGAAACGAAGCCCTGGTCCAGGTGCCTGCCAATGCCGTCGACTGGGTCCTGGTGGAGCTGCGATCACACCCCGATACCATCGTAGCCCGAAGGGCCGGTCTTCTGCTCAACGATGGACGTATCATGGACATGGACGGGCAGGAAGGACTGCGGTTCTCTCAGGTGCCACCCGCTAATTATTTTCTTGTGATAGACCACCGTAACCATATGCCGGTGATGACCGCCCAGGCTGTCCCGGTACCCAGTCAGCAGGTCTACGACCTTGCCAGCACCGGTGGACTGCAGCTTTATGGGGGCAATGCCTCTACCATCCCGCTCAGCGGGGGCAATCGTGGCCTGGTGGCCGGGGATATCAACAAGAACAGGCAACTCAAGTATAGCGGTTCAGGCAACGACCGTAGCCTGATCCTGCAGGCCATCGTGAACCAGACCGGGTCCACTTCTATCAATACGGTCATCAATGGCTATTATCACCAGGATGTCAACCTCAACGGGCAGGTACGCTATAGCGGCGCCGGCAATGATGCCGCCCTGATTATTCAGAATTTGGTAAACCTCACCGGAAACACCTCCATCAATACCGTATTCAACAGCCCTGTTCCCCAGGGAGTCCAGAAGTAAAAAAATATATATCAAGTACGATGAAACGATTCGTTTTACTCAGCACGATCATCTGTATCTGCGGATTTCTGCTGGCACAGGTACCTCAGGCTATTCAATATCAGGCCGTCATCAGAGATGCACAGGGTAATCCGCTCGCATCTCAGTCCATTCGCCTGCGTATCTCAGTGTTGACAGACAGCCTGACAGGCCTGTCGGAATACACCGAGACCCATCAGGTTACGACAACGAACCTGGGCATGGTGCACCTGGCCATCGGGCAGGGCAGTGTGGTGTATGGACAGTTTTCATCCATCCACTGGGGCAGCGGTCCGCGCTATGCCAGGGTGGAGCTGGACATGGCCCTGAACGGCAACTATACTTTGCTGGCAACCACGCAATTATTATCTGTGCCTTATGCACTGTATGCCGGCAGCAGTGCCGTGGTAGTGATGAGCACAGCCGAGCGTGATGCCATTCCAAACCCACCCCCTGGGATGCAGATCTTAAATTCAGATAACTTCTGCCTGAATGTATATACCGGCAATGCCTGGATAGCCTATTGCGGGACCTGCACCCCACAGCCTGATCCGGCCAATGCCGGGCCAGATTTGCTGAATATTGCGGGTACATCCGCTATCCTGCAGGGCAACGACCCTGTTAACGGGAGCGGTAGCTGGTCTGTGATAAGCGGTAACGGAGGCCAGGTTGCCAATGGTAGTCAACACAATAGCTCGTTCACGGGTCATCCCGGGGCATCTTATACCTTAGTCTGGACGATTTCCAACAGTTGCGGGAGCAGTTCTGACACCGTTCAAATCGGCTTCGCCTGTGATCCGCAGTATATCCCGGCTGATGCCGGCAGCGACGTGGCCATATGCCCGGGAGGCTGTGCCCAGCTAACAGCCACAGGTGGGGCATCTTACTTCTGGAGCACCCAGCAGCAACTGGCAAGTATTCAAGTATGCCCATCCCAGACCACGACCTATTATGTCACGGTGACCGACGACTACGGTTGCACGGCAGAAGCTTCCGTGACGGTGACAGTTAGCCCCTTTCCGAATGCCAACGCAGGCCCGGACGTGAGTATATGCCTGGGAGAATGTACCCAGCTTCAGGCCAGTGGGGGAGCGACATATCTCTGGAGTACACAGGAAACCACGGCAGACATCCAGGTTTGTCCTGTTCAAACCACCACCTATACCGTCACCGTCACCGATGCCCAGGGTTGCGTGGCTACGGCCGAGGTTGTAGTAACGGTGCTTCCCCTTCCGCTTGCCAATGCCGGACAGGATGTGAGTGTATGTTCAGGCGAATGTGCTCATTTGCAGGCCAGTGGGGGAGCAACGTATCTCTGGAGTACCCAGGAAACCACGGCTGAGATACAGGTCTGTCCTGCACAAACCACCACCTATATCGTCATCGTGAGCGATGTTCATGGCTGTATGGACAGCGATGAGGTGACGGTAAGCGTCAATACACCGCCCGTGGCAGATGCTGGGCAGGATACCGCGATCTGCCCTGGAGATTGCGCCCAACTCCTGGCGAGCGGAGGAACCACCTATCTCTGGAGCACGCAGGCAACCACGGCAGGCATACAGGTTTGCCCTACCACAGTTACCAAATACTACCTGACAGTAACTGATTTGAATGCTTGCTCTGCCGTGGATTCGGTAATCGTGGAGATGCTGCCTTTACCTGACCTGCCAAATGCCGGACCGGATAACCTCAATATCGCGGGTACAACTGCCACCCTGCAAGCCAATACACCTGTCATTGGCAGCGGGCAATGGTCCATCATTATTGGACAGGGAGGTAGTTTTGCAGATGATACTGTCGCGACAACCCAGTTCACAGGGCAGGTAGGACAGAGCTATATGCTGGTTTGGACCATCAGCACGGTTTGCGGGAGTTTAAGCGATACCGTTATGATCGCCTTCCCTTATCAGCAAATCTTTGTACAATGTGGTGATTCACTGACGGACACGCGTGACGGACAAATCTATCCAACCGTTCAGATCGGCACCCAGTGCTGGATGGCGAAGAACCTGAATTTGGGTACCCTGATCACTGCTACCAGCGAGCAGACGAATAATACCACCATCGAAAAGTACTGTTATAACGACAATGTCAGTAATTGCGATATATATGGCGGGTTGTATCAATGGGATGAAATGATGGATTACGCCACCACCGAAGGTGCGCAGGGGATTTGTCCCGATGGCTGGCATCTGCCCACAGATGGTGAATGGTGCACGCTGACTACTTTCCTGGATCCCACGGTTAACTGCAATCTTACAGGATCGTTTGGCACAGATGCAGGAGGAAAAATGAAAGATACGGGCACCACGTATTGGAATACGGTCAATGTCGGTGCTACCAACAGCAGTGGCTTCTCGGCACTCCCTGCCGGTTACCGGTACAACGGAATCATCTATTTTCTGAATGCTACCGCTGCCTTTTGGTCGTCCACCGAGACATACTACTCCAATGGGACTTACTGGTACTTGCAGAACAACAGTGCCGCGGTTTACCGCGACATCCTTGGCAAAACCCTCGGGTTCTCGGTGCGCTGCCTGTTGGATACTACGCTAGCTTGCACCCCCCAACCTGACCAGGCCAATGCCGGACCGGATAAGCTCAATATCGCAGGTACAACAACCAGCCTGCAAGCCAATACCCCCGTCAATGGCAGTGGATTGTGGTCCATCATCAGCGGTCAGGGAGGCAGTTTCGCGGATGATACCCTGGCAACAAGCCTGTTCACAGGACAAGCGGGAGAGAGTTATGTCCTGGTATGGACCATCTCAAATCAGTGCGGAAGTACAAGTGATACGGTTCAAATCGGGTTTGCTCAAACTACTCCGGGGTTTGGCCAATGCGGAGATACCTTAACAGATGCCCGTGATGGAAAGACTTACAATACAGTGTTAATTGGCACCCAATGCTGGATGAAGGAGAACCTGGCCTATTTGCCATCAGTAAGCCCTTCAAATCTGGGCTCAGCTACAACACCTTTTTATTATGTCTATGATTACCAGGGAACAGATGTAACTGCAGCCAAAGCAACAACCAATTACCAGACATATGGTGTTTTATATAACTGGCCTGCCGCAATGGACGGGCAGGCAAGCAGTAACAGCGTTTCAAGTGGTGTTCAGGGTATATGTCCTGATGGTTGGTATTTGCCAGGGGATGAAGAGTGGAAAATATTGGAAGGCGAAGTTGACAGCCAATTCGGCTATCCAGACCCTGTATGGAACAATTCAGGATGGCGCGGCACTGATGCCGGAGGTAATTTAAAGGAGGCCGGTACAACACACTGGAATTCGCCTAACACAGGGGCTACTAACAGCAGTGGATTCGCTGCATTGCCGGGCGGTTTCCGCCTCAGCAGTGGTAATTTCGGCCATATGTACACATACGCGCTCTTTTGGTCATCGGCAGAGAGCAGTACTAATAACGCGTGGGCCCGGGGCCTGGGCCACGGTTACTCTAATGTGAACCGGGTCATCAGCTTCGAGGGTAGCGGCGTCTCTGTTCGATGCCTCCGGGATACTGCACAACCATGCACTCCCCAACCCGACCAGGCCAATGCCGGACCGGATAACCTCAATATCGCAGGGACTAATACCAGCCTGCAAGCCAATACACCCGTCAATGGCAGCGGGCAGTGGTCTATCATCAGCGGCCAGGGAGGCAGTTTCGCGGATGATACGTTCGCGATAAGCCTGTTTACTGGGCAGGCGGGAGAGACCTATGTCCTGGTATGGACCATCTCCAATGCTTGCGGCAGTAACAGTGATACGGTTCAAATCGGGTTTGCTCAAACTGCTCCTGGATTTGGCCAGTGCGGAGATACCTTAACAGATACACGTGATGGAAATACCTACAATACAGTATTAATTGGCACCCAATGCTGGATGAAGGAGAACCTGGCCTATTTGCCATCAGTAAGCCCTTCAAATCAGGGCTCAGAAACGACACCTTATTATTATGTCTATAATTACCAGGGTACAGACATAACTACTGCCAAAGCAACAAGTAATTATCAGACTTACGGCGTCTTGTACAACTGGCCGGCAGCCATGGCCGGCCATGCCAGCAGCAATACTGTCCCCAGCGGGGTCCAGGGTGTCTGCCCGACTGGTTGGCATATACCAAGCGATGGAGAATGGTCACAACTGTTAACTTATCTCGGCGGCACAACGATTGCCGGCGGAAAATTAAAAGAAGTGGGTACTTCGCATTGGTTTAATCCAAATACCGGCGCTACAGACGTCAGCGGATTTACGGCTCTTCCGGCTGGCGGGCGCTACCCAAATGGCATATTCAATTACCTTGGGCACTTCATTTATTTTTGGGCAGCTACCGAGTCCAGCGGCACAAACGCATGGACCAGTGGCCTGTATTACAACCTTGCATCCGTCTACTGGCTTAACTACAGCAAGAGTTATGGCTTCTCAGTGCGTTGCATCAAGGACTCCATTCAACCCTGCACCCCTCAACCCGACCAGGCCAATGCAGGGCCGGATCAACCGGGCATCTGTTCGCCAGCCACTTTATCTGCTAATCCCCCATCATCAGGAAGTGGGCTATGGAGTATCATCACCGGCAGTAATGGAAGTTTCTCTGATGAAACTGATCCTGGTGCAACCTTTACTGGCGATCCCGGATCAAGCTATCTGCTTCTTTGGACCATCTCCAACCAATGCGGAAGCACCAGCGACAGTGTTGAGATAACCTTCCTGGCATTACCCGACCAGGCCAATGCCGGACCGGATAGCTTCAATATCAATGGCACAAGCATTGCCCTACAAGCCAATACCCCCGTCAATGGAAGTGGGCAGTGGGCCATTATCAGTGGACAGGGCGGGAGTTTTGCAGATGCTAACTTAGCAACAACCCAATTTACTGGGCAAGCGGGAGAGAGCTATTCCCTTGTCTGGACTATCAGCACCCAGTGCGGGAGCTCTTCTGATACGGTGATCATATCCTTTGCAGCGGCCAGTTTTGGGGTACCCTGTCCCAATTTGCCAACCCTTGACTATGAGGGCCAGACTTACAATACAGTTTTAATCGGTAGTCAATGCTGGTTGAGAGAGAACCTGAATGTGGGGACGATGGTCCTGGGAACAGTAGATCAAACAGATAATGGTATCATTGAAAAGCATTGTTATAATAATGATGCAGCCAACTGCGCGACATACGGGGGATTGTATAGCTGGAACGAGGCCATGGCTTATGTAAGCAGTCCTGGCGTTCGTGGCATCTGTCCTCCAGGCTTTCATATTCCGGATGGAGGGGATTGGGATATCCTGATGGCTCACCTGGGAAGCAACACCGGGGGTAAGATGAAGGAAACCGGCTTGCTTTATTGGAGCACGCCCAATACCGGGGCTACCAACGAGAGTGGTTTCTCAGCCCGGGGTGGCGGTTTTAGTTACGGGGGTAACGATTTCATGGAATTTAACGAAATCGCGAGGTTTTGGAGCTCATCTTTCAACAACCCCATGTCGGCCAGGAACTACATGATATACTATAATATGTCAGACTTGGTTTGGGGTCATGAATATCCTTTTTACTCGCAATCGGTTCGCTGCCTCAGGGATACTTCGCAACCCTGTACGCCCCAGCCTGACCAGGCCAATGCCGGGGCGGATAACCTCAATATCGCTGGTACAACTACCACCCTACAAGCCAATACCCCCGTCAATGGCAGTGGCCAATGGTCAGTGGTCAGCGGTCAGGGTGGCAGTTTCGCGGATGCTACCCTCGCGACAAGCCTGTTCACGGGGCTGGCTGGTGAGAGTTATACCCTGGTTTGGACTATCAGTACCCAATGTGGGAGCTCTTCGGATACCGTGATAATTTCGTTAGCAACCGTTAGTTATGGAGTGCCATGTCCTGGGGTGCCTTCGGTGAATGATTTTACTGGCAATGTTTATAATACAGTTATGATTGGAACCCAATGTTGGATGAAAGAGAACTTGAAGACTACTCGCTACAACAATGGTGTACCTATTCAAAACGTGACCTCGGATGCATCCTGGAATGTCTTAGCATCTGGGGCATATTGCTGGTATAACAATGACTTAACTTCATATAGCGCAACCTATGGTGCATTATATAATTGGCATGCAGTAACAAATTCAGGTGGACTATGCCCCACTGGATGGCATGTTCCATCATACGCGGAATGGACTACCCTTGTGAATTATCTTGGAGGACAAACGTTGGCTGGTGGGCATTTGAGAGAAGTTGGGACGACCAATTGGAATGCGGACAATACAGGTGCAACAAATAGCAGTGGTTTCACAGCACTGCCGGGAGGCCGTCGACTCAATTACGGGGGATTCGAAAGCGTTGGAATTGCTGCTCACTTCTGGACTTCAACAAATTCACCTTCGATGGTAAATGCATACGCTGCTGCATTACTTACGCCTGGTACTAGTGTTTCATTTGGTGGGCCTGGGGTTAATTTTGGGCTTTCTGTGCGTTGCATTAAGGACGCCGTAACCCCCTGCACCCCCCAACCGGACCAGGCAAATGCCGGACCAGATAACCTGAATATTTCTGGCTCCACACCTTCTGTTAACTTGCAAGCCATCCAAGCAGTAAATGGAACAGGTACCTGGTCTCTCTTTTCAGGAACGGGTGGAAGTTTGGCTAATTCTACCCTTCATAATACATTATTCACTGGATTGCCAGGAGAGAGTTATACCCTTGTTTGGACGATCACTAACCTATGTGGCAGCACAACAGACACTGTGCTGATTTCCTTTCAGTTACCTCCCTCATCCGGGCAACCTTGTCCTGGGATGGCTACATTTGAGTATGGAGGTCAGATATATAACACTGTCCTCATCGGAACGCAATGCTGGATGAAAGAAAATCTGAACATTGGTACTATGATAGATATTGCAGGTAACCAGTCTAATAACAGTATTATTGAGAAATTCTGTTATGGCAACAACGAAAGTAACTGTACCATTTACGGAGGGCTCTACCAATGGAATGAAGTGATGAATTATGTTACTACAGCGGGAGCCAATGGGATATGTCCCCCGGGGTGGCATATTCCAATGGATGCAGAATGGTGTGACTTGAGTGTGTATATCGACCCCACCGTGGATTGTAATTCTCTCAGCACAAGCGGTACCAATGTGGGGGATAAAATGAAGGAAAGTGGCTTCAATCATTGGTTTTCTACCAATACATCTGCAACGAATGAAAGTGGATTTACCGCGCTTGGAGCAGGACACCGGGCAGCCACTGGTGCTATGGGAACCAATATGAAAGGGACGGCTACCTTTTGGTCATCATCTCAATCCTCTTCAGGATCCGCATATTATCGGCGTCTGGCATCAGGTGAAACTACAATCCGGAGGTATGGTGAATTCAAGCAGAGTGGGTTTTCGGTGCGCTGCTTAAGGAATAATTGACCGCGCTAACTGAATGAGGTCGACATTAAAATAAAGAAGGGCATGCATCTTGGTTGCAGGAAGTAGGACTTTGCAAATAAACAGATGGCGAAATAAATCATTGATTCACTTAATATTATATTACAATGAAAAGGAGTTTTTTTATCGGTTTTGCATCGCTAATAATGGCACTAAGCAGCCCATATCTGGCAAGCGGGCAGACAAGCAGTGCTTCGTCAGGGATGTTTAAAAACCACATCACCCTCGAGATTGGGGCCCTTACAGGGATAGGATCCATCAACTACGAGCGCATGATCCTTGGCAATGAGCGCCAAAAAATGCTTGGGAGGCTGGGGTTTTCATACCTGCCTTACACAGTAGATGATGAACCCACTACAGGTACCTTCATCCTCCCGTTCGGCATGTATTATCTGCTAGGGAAAAAACACCACCTCGAAACCGGTTTAAACTTTGCGGTTGGTGTTACCATCAACGATATTGAAGACGAAAGGTACTTTTACAGTAGGTTTTCTCCTTCATTAGCTTACAGGTTTGAAAACTTCCTAAAAAGATCCATGTTCTATAGCATAGGCGTGGCTCCAGTAATATATGATGATGAAGATGAAGGCGTTATCATTGAACCCTGGATCAAGCTAGGCATTGGGTACTCTTTTTAACAGAAATACGATCAAACCTGTTGCCTAGCGAGGACCTTCAGGCCAGGAGTATGAATGTGGGTGGTTAACCTTATATCTTCCTAATGAGTGTTGATGGTTTGCGCTGGTTCATCAACAAAACCTTCTGAGCCAGGTGCGAATCCAGTGACGCAAATACTTGTCCATTATTCAGCTAATCATTCACCAAATAGGGTAACAATTGGTGAATATATTCTCCTAAAGTAGTATCATTGTGGAAGAACTTCCTGGTAGTAAACGGTCCCGACCATAAGCCGGATAAAAATGGTATTTTACAGCAAAATACTGGCTTTCCTCTTTGCGATTTCGAGCCTACACGCCCAGGCCCAATACACCATTCTGGGAAAATTCCCGCCCCTGGCTCAACAGCAGGTAAAACTTGTTGGTTTTGAAGGGTTTGATATCTATACCATAGATGCGGTAAAAGTGCAGGAAGATGGTTCATTTACCCTGAATTACAAGGATAAGGACCTGGGCATGGGCTACCTGGCGGCCGAAGACAACAAGGCGTTTTTTGTCATCCTTGACAAGGAAGGATTGCAATTTGAGGGAGAGGTGCTTTCGCTTCCGGAAACGGTGCACATCATCGCCGGGGTACAAAACCAGCTGTTTGGGCAGTACGCCTCCGAACATCCCCGCAGGGAGCAGGCGCTGAGTGCCTGGATTTACCTGGAGCGAATGTATGCTCTGGATACCCTTTTCAGCATCCATGCCTTGCCCAGGGAAGCCATAGCGGCTGAAAAGCAGCGGATTAGGGCCGAAGACCAGGCTTTTCTCGATGGCCTGGATCCGGGAAGCTATGTAAGCTGGTTCCTGCCCACCCGCAAGCTGGTCAGCTCGGTCTCTACCATTGCCCAGTACCGGGCTGCAGAGATACCGGAAACCGTGGAAGCATTCCGGAAGATGGACTACACCGACGCTCGGCTCTATAAAAGCGGGCTCTTCAAGGAAGCCATCGAAAGCCATTTCTGGCTTCTGGAAAACAGCGGACGATCCCTTGATTCGGTATATATCGAGATGCATATTTCCATCGATCGTATGATGGAATACCTGATAAAAGACGAGCATAAGCTAAACAAAGTCACAGATTACCTCTTCAACCTTCTCGAGCGGCACAGCCTGTTCGGCGCATCGGAATACCTGGCCCTGAAGGTTCTCAATGAAGTCAGCTGTACCATCAACCAGGACCTTGCCGCGCAGCTCGAAAGCTACCGGGCCATGAAAACCGGGAATACGGCGCCTGACTTCGTTTTAGGAGGAGATGTGCTGGCACCGGGACATGAGCCTTCTGCTCTGCCCCGTAAGCTTTCCGGACTGAAGAACAAATATACCGTTCTTGTATTTGCAGCAAGCTGGTGTCCGGCATGCCCTGCCGAGCTTTCCCAGATGGCCGGCGTTTATCAGAAGTGGAAAAACCATGACGTGGAGGTGGTTTTGGTGTCGCTGGACGAAAACAAGCAGGCTTTCACGGATTTTGCCGGCAAGTTTCCGTTTATCAGCATCTGCGATTATCTGAAATGGAATAGTCCGGTAGTCAAATCCTATCACGTCTTTGGCACCCCAACGCTGTATTTATTAGACCAGCAACGCACCATCCTTCTGAGGCCCACGTCTGTCCGGCAAATGGATGCCTGGGTGGATTGGTATCTGAAGCAATAACGCACTTGTCTTGCACCATGTATGGCTGAAGGACCCTGGAAAACAGTTTAGCCTGCGATGGTCACACAGGACAACCGCTTCTTCCTTCCTTCGCAGCATAGCAGGATACCTGTTTTTTTTCCATCTTTATCCTGTCGTTGCAGGAAGTATGCGCTAACCTTAACATCACAACCCTATGAAACCACTCACATTGTCGACAGAATATATTTCTTCCTTTGTTAAAGAACAGGAAATCCTGTCCATGCAGGCCGAGGTGTTCCGTCACAGGGACACACTCATGCAAGGCAAAGGTCCGGGCGCCGATTTCCTGGGCTGGATACGCCTGCCGTCAGGGACCAAAGAGGACATTATACATCAGGTCAACTCGGAAGCGGCCAGGCTGGCCGGGATGTGTGAGGTGATCGTCGTTATTGGCATTGGCGGTTCCTATCTGGGTACCCGGGCTGTGATCGAAGCCCTGCAGGACCCTTTGCGCAGGAAGCCTTACCATTTGAATACCAAAACACCGGAAATCCTCTATGCCGGTCATCACCTGTCTTCAGAATACATGCATGCTTTGATGTCGTATCTGCAGGACAAAGAGGTGGGGCTCATCGTGATTTCCAAATCGGGTACCACCACCGAGCCAGCCATGGCTTTCAGGCTGCTCAAAGCCATGCTGGAGCATAGATACGGGAAGCAGCAGGCCTCCCGGCGCATCATCGCCATTACAGATGCCAGCCGGGGAGCTTTACGCCAGCTGACCAATGCCGAGGGCTATGCTTCCTTCATTATTCCGAATGATGTGGGTGGGCGATATTCCGTCCTGACCCCCGTCGGGCTGGTTCCCATCGCCGCTGCAGGTTACGATATCGGGCAACTGGTAGCCGGTGCCGCTTACATGGAGGAGGCCCTGGCCAGTGCCAGTCGGCTGCAGGACCATCCTGCAGGGTGGTATGCGGCTGCGCGGCAGTTGCTTTATCGCCAGGGACGCCCCGTTGAGATCAGCGTGACATATGAGCCGGGGTTGCTCTACCTACTGGAATGGTGGAAACAGCTTTACGGTGAAAGTGAGGGCAAAGACCGCAAAGGGATTTTCCCCGCCTCCGTGGGCTTTACGACCGACCTGCATTCCATGGGTCAGTATATCCAGGATGGCCTCAGGGTTATCTTCGAAACCGTGCTACGCATCGCTCAGCCCAGGCAGGACCTCATCCTGCCGGCAGACCAGGAAGACCTTGACGGCCTTAACTTCCTTGCCGGCAGAGGTTTCGACGAAGTGAACCGCACTGCAGCCCAGGGAACCCTGCTGGCCCATGTGGATGGCGGCGTACCCAACCTGCAGATCGAGCTCACACGACTGGATGAATATCACCTGGGCGCACTGCTCTATTTCTACGAGATGGGCTGCGCCATCAGCGGGTATATGCTGGAGGTGAATCCCTTCGATCAACCTGGGGTGGAGGATTACAAGCGCAATATGTTCGCCCTGCTGGGGAAGCCCGGCTTTGAAGCCCTGGCAGCTACCTTACGCCAGCGACTTGGTTAAAGATCCACATGCAGCTAGGGAACTGCATTGACTGATACCTGTCATGAAGCCAGGGTGGGACTTTTCGTTAACTTAAGCCATAACTGTGAAAGCAAGCCGAATCAGGCATACCAAGGC
>OFEK01000376.1_pt1 | contig 50857 bp, 48 predicted proteins | sample 1521131 | NCBI WGS metagenome assembly OFEK01 (sample SAMN05720209, study PRJEB24109) | activated sludge metagenome | isolation source: Anaerobic digester | place: China | collected 2015-12-16
AGCCAGTAAAAAATTAAAAAGCGGTCCGGCAAAGACGATCAACATCTTCTTCCAGGTTGCCTGCTTTAAAAACGATCTTTTTTCATCTTCCGGCGAAAGCATTTCATCGCCCGCTTCGCCCAATAATTTGACAAATCCACCCAGAGGAATCCAGGAAAGGACGTATTCCGTCTCGCCAATTTTTTTACCGAATATTTTCGGGCCGAAACCCAGCGAGAACTTCACCACGCCGACACCGCAGGCCCTGGCGGCCAGAAAATGACCCAACTCGTGGATAAAAATTAAGACTCCCAATAGTACAATGACTGATATTAAGCTGATCAATAGGTGCCCCTCTCAATTATTTCTTTTGCCTGCATTCTCGCCCATTTATCGGCCTGCAGCAATTCTTCCAGGGCGGGTTTCTTGACAATCTTATGCCCGGAGAGAACTTTATCAATTATTTCAGGTAAATCAACAAATTTAATTTTCTTGTCGAGAAATGCCTCAACAGTTACTTCATTGGCGGCATTTAAAACGGCGGGCATTGTCCCACCGCAAGTTCCGGCTTCGTAAGCCAACCGGATGCAGGGAAACTTCTTCATGTCCGGTTGAAGAAATTCCAGATTTTTCGTTTTGGCCAGATCCAGCAGCGGCAAGTCGTTCTTTATTCTCTCGGGATAAGTCAAGGCGTAGGCAATCGGCGTTCGCATATCCGGAATGCCCATCTGGGCCAGAAGAGAACCGTCAACAAATTCCACCATGGAATGGACAACGCTTTGCGGATGAATCAAAATATCGATTTGCTCCATTTCTAAATCAAAAAGCCATTTGGCTTCAATGACTTCCAATCCTTTATTCATCATGGAGGCTGAATCGATGGTGATTTTCTTCCCCATTTTCCAGCGGGGATGCCGGAGCGCCTCGCTGACGGTAACTTTCTTCAGCTCGCTTTTTTTATAGTTTAAAAACGGCCCGCCGGAAGCAGTCAATATAATTTTTTTGATATTCCTGTGCTGTTGCCCCTGCAGACATTGAAAAACGGCGCTGTGCTCACTGTCCACCGGCAGAATGCTAACCCCTTTTTCTCTGGCCTTTTCAGTAACGATGCCTCCGGCGATAACCATTGTTTCTTTATTGGCCAGCGCAATATCTTTTCCGGCTTCAATCGCCGCCAGCGTGGGAAGCAGACCGGCTGCACCGGATATGGCCGAAAGAACAATGTCGGCGCCGGTGAACGAAGCAACTTCCTGCAATCCTTCCCGACCGGCGACTATTTTCGTCCTTGTTCCGGGATTGATCTGCCTGCGTAGTTCCGCGGCACTTTGAAGATCGCTGACAGAAACTATTTTAGGCCGGAATTTCTCGATTTGCCTGTGCAGCAGTTTGATGTTCTTTCCCGCCGCCAATGCCGCCACACGAAAGCGGCCGGGATTCTTCTCTATGACATCCAGAGCGCTGACTCCAATTGAACCGGTTGATCCTAGGACGGTTACCTTCTTCATTAGTCAATCACATAAATTCGGTAATAATAAACATAGGGAACGATGAAAAGAATACAATCCAGTCTGTCCAACAGGCCTCCGTGGCCTGGCAAGAGGGAACTGGCGTCTTTAAATCCATAATTTCTTTTGATTGCGGATTCGCTGAGATCTCCCAACTGTCCGATAATGCCGCCGATTAAGGCAAGAATTCCCGTTTTCACCAGAGAAATTTCGGGAAAGACAAAATGGCTGTAGAGCAGACACGCCACGGTGCTTCCCAAAATCAAACCTATCGTCCCTTCCACTGTCTTAGCCGGGCTGATTATGGGGCTTAATTTATGTTTGCCCAGATATTTGCCTACATAGAGAGCTGTTATATCACCGGCAAACGCCATTACTAAAACAAACATGATCCATGAAATTCCCCGTTCCAAATCTCTGAGCAAAATAAAATGAGACAGCAAAAACGGTATGTACATTATGCCCAGAACGACTTTGGCGACGGTCGTGACATCGAATGACGCATCCTTCACGGAAGAGAGAAATAAAATAAAAGTAAGAACTATGCAGAAAGCCAGGACGGGCAAAAGATACTGACTCCCGCCCAGAAAGACAACCAATGGAATTAAAACGGCAAAAAAAGTTCCTTCAACCTTTTCTTGAAGAAATCCCTTTCCCAAAACGATATTGTTGTATTCCCAGATTCCGCCGACCGCAGCGATCATAATCAACACCGTCAGGGCGAATGATGAGGCATAAAGAATAATTCCAAAGATGGTCGAGGCTAATATTACACCTGTAAGCCATCTTTTCGCCAGGGTACTCAACATAGTCTCACCTTTTTACCGGGTTTATTGCTTCTCACTATTTTTTTTTCAACTGTTCACTGGTGAGGCCGAAGCGTCTTTCTCTATTTTGATAAACGGCAATCGCTTGCAATATATCTTCTTTTGTAAAATCGGGCCAAAGAACATCAGTAAAATAAAGTTCCGTGTACGCTATTTGCCACAGTAAAAAATTACTGACGCGGTATTCTCCGCTGGTGCGTATCAGCAGGTCGGGATCAGGCATGGCGGATGTTTCGAGATATCCGCCGAACATGTCCTTATTAATGTCATCTATGGTCAGCTTATTATTGTTGATTTCCTGCACCAGTTTTTTTACGGCAAAGATAATTTCATCCCGGCCGCCATAGCTTAAGGCCAGATTTAAAACCATCTTGTCATTATTGGCCGTCAGCGCCTTTGTTTCTAAAAGTTTTTCTTTAACATTCCGGTTTAAATTATCAATTGCACCAATCGTTGTGAGTCTTATTTCCTGCCTTTGCAGCTCCTGCAATTCCTTTGTTAAATACTCTTCGAGCAGCGACATCAAGGCTGATACTTCTTCCGCCGGGCGTCCCAAATTTTCCGTCGACAAGGCAAAGAGGGTCAGATATTTTATGCCGATTTCACGGCACGTTGTCACAACGGTTCTTACAGCCTGTGCGCCTTTTCTATGCCCCCGGATTCTTCCCATTGCATGTTTTTTTGCCCAGCGGCCGTTGCCGTCCATAATGACCGCAATATGCTGCGGCAAATTATCCATGTCGATATTCATCAAAAAAACTACCTCAATACAGCAATCATCAAACACAAATGGGGAGCGAAAGGCTCCCCATTTGTTTGCCTGTATACATCTAAGTCTATATTTCCATTATCTCTTTTTCTTTTACCGCAAGAATCTTATCCACTTTTTGAATACCGGCATCGGTCAACTTCTGGACTTCATCCTGCGCCGTAAAAACCTGATCTTCCGCCATCTTGTTGTTCTTTTTGGCATCTTTTAATTCTTCGTTCGCATCCCGGCGGGCATTGCGCAGTTTAATTTTAGCCTCTTCCGACATCTTCTTTACAACTTTAACCAGTTCCTTGCGGCGTTCTTCAGTCAACGGCGGAATGGATAGTCTAATAATTTTGCCGTCATTAGAAGGCATCAGCCCCAAATCCGACTTCTGAATTGCTTTTTCAATGGCGCCCAGCGCGGTCACATCCCAGGGAGTGATAACAATCAGGCGGCTTTCCGGAACGGAAAGCGTCGCCACCTGAGCAATAGGTGTCGGCGCACCGTAGTAATCGACCTTGATTCCATCCAGCAACGAAACTGAAGCTCTTCCCGTGCGAACTCTGCTGAATGATTTATCCAGAGCGGATATTGTTTTTTCCATATCATCTTGCAGCTTTTGAAAAATCTGATCTTTCATATTAATCTCCTACGTAAGTACCAATTTTTTCACCGCAAATAGCACGTCTGATATTGCCTTTCTTTTGCATATTAAAAACAAGAATCGGCAGCTTATTATCCCGGCAAAGCGATATTGCAGTCGCATCCATTACTTTAAGATTTTTTGACAAAACATCAATATAACTGATTTTATCATACATAACCGCAGTCTTGTTCTTCACCGGGTCACTGTCGAATACTCCATCCACCTTGGTGGCTTTCATAATGACGTCGGCATTGATTTCCATCGCCCGGAGAGACGCCGCCGTATCGGTTGTAAAATACGGATTACCCGTTCCGCCGGCAAAGATGACTATCCGGCCTTTTTCCAAATGACGGATTGCCCTGCGTTGAATAAACGGCTCCGCAATTTCCCGCATCTCTATGGACGACTGAACACGGGTAGGAATACCCTGCATTTCCAAAGCGCTTTGCAAAGCCAGACTGTTGATCACCGTCGCCAGCATGCCCATATAATCCGCCGAAGTCCGATCCATGCCTCTGGAACTGGCCTCCAAGCCCCGGAATATATTTCCACCGCCGATGACAATGGCCAGCTGGATGTCGAGATCGGCTACTGATTTTATCTCTTCGGCTATAAAACTGGCCACTTCAGGATCGACCCCGGAAGACTGTTTTCCTAAAAGGGCCTCCCCGCTTAATTTTAACAGCACTCTTTTATAAACGGCTTTCTTCTTGGCAACCATTTATTTTTTGATTTCCTCACCCAGCTGAAACCTGGCAAACCTGCGGATCATAATATTTTCACCGGTATTAGCGATCAAGTTACTGATTAAAGTTCCTACCGTAATGTCCGTGTTTTTAATGAATTTCTGTTCCGTAAGGCAGACATCTTCGTAATATTTCTTCAATTTGCCTTCGATAATCTTATCCCAGATTTTCTCCGGTTTCTTCTCTTCCCGCAACTGGCTGCGGTAAATATCTTTTTCTCTTTCCAGCGCATCTTCCGGAATCTCGTCCGGTTTTACATAAAGCGGATTGGATGCCGCCACATGCATGGCTATGTCTCGAGCTGTCGTCTGGAAGGCGTCGGTTTTAGCTACAAAATCCGTCTCGCAATTTAACTCCACCATTACTCCTATACGTCCTCCCATGTGAATATACGAGGCAATGGTGCCATCTTTGGCCGCTTTGGAAGATCTCTTCGTCGCCGCCGACAGCCCCTTCTTTCTCAAGTAATCTATAGCTTTTTCAAAATCGCCATCTGAGGCCGCCAACGCTTCCTTGCAATCCATCATTCCGGCACCGGTTTTTGTTCTCAATTCTTTAACCATTGCTGAAGATATTTCCAATTTTTCTACCTCCTGAAAACTATTAAGATCATGTATTTTTATCTGAAAGTATTGTTCATCCCTGATTTTAATCTGCCGATTCTTTTCCCATTTCAACACTTTCGGGAACGTCCGTTTCGTTCATATTCGATTCAATTGCCGCCTGCATTTCTTTATTGGATTCGGCAGTCAGTCTCTCGTCAAAACGTTTTTTTCCTTCAATTACCGCATCGGCAAATCGTGAAGAGAAGAGTTTGATCGCCCTGATGGCGTCATCATTGCCGGGAATAATGTAATCGATATCATCGGGATCACAGTTCGTATCAACAATACTGACAATGGGAATTCCCAGTTTCTTCGCTTCCTGAACGGCAATATGTTCACGATTGGGATCAACAATAAAAATTGCCGCCGGAAGGGTCTTCATACTTCTGATGCCGCCCAGGACGTCTTCGAGTTTTTCTTTTTCTTTCTGCAGCTTTGTTATTTCTTTTTTAGGAAAAGCTTTAATGGAATCGTCTTCAAACATTTTGGCCAGAGTGTTGAGTCGGTCGATGCTTTTCTTAATCGTGACGAAATTGGTTAACATGCCGCCCAGCCAGCGCTGATTGACGAAGGGCATTGCGCACCGCGTGGCTTCTTCTCGAATGGCTTCCTGTGACTGCTTCTTGGTTCCCACAAAGAGAAGTTCCTTGCCTTCGGTGACCGTATCGATGACAAAATTGTAGGCGGTCTGAAACATGCCCACAGTCTGCTGCAGGTCGATAATATAAATGTTGTTTCTTGCCCCGAAAATATAAGGCTTCATTTTGGGGTTCCATTTGTTGGTCTGATGCCCGAAATGGACACCCGCCTCGAGTAACAGTTTCATTGAAATTACTGACATAATTTTCTCCTTAATTTGTTTTTTCCTCCCTCTCCTTCAACTTGCTGGGCACACTCAAAAACTTAAGCAACATGCCTGCAATCCGGAGACGTGTGAAGTTGGGCGGCACTTAACATAAATAAATCAATTATTCAAGTTCAAACAACGGATATCAATTTGTTTCTAAATTCTCGCCGTCAAGTTGTGTAATCGGCGTTGATTTTCACATAATCATACGTAAGGTCGGAGGTGTAAACAGAATATGATTTATCGCCGCCGCCCAGTTGAACATGTACATCAATGCGATCCTTTTCAAATATCCCTTTTAATTTACTCAAACTGAAGTTGGCGGGCGCATCCTGGGCAAACACCGGCAGACCGCCGATCGACAGACTGACCTTTTCCTTTTCCAGAGGTATCCCCGAAGAACCGAGGGCGGCAAGTATTCTTCCCCAGTTGGGATCTTCGCCGAAAAACGCCGTTTTGACGAGATTGGAGTTGGCGATGGAATAAGCCGCCTTCCTGGCGTCTGAGCGTGTTTTCGCGCCTTCCACGGTAATTACAATGAATTTCGTCGCGCCTTCGCCGTCTCTGACTACCGACTGAGCAAGCTCCATTAAGACGTCGGACAACATATCACGGAATCGCTGTAAACGCGCCTGCGCCTTTTCGAGGGGGTTATTGCCGGCCAAACCGTTGGCTAAAATAATCGCCGTATCATTGGTGCTCATGCAACCGTCAATGCTTATCGCGTTGAATGTGGAGTCGATCGACTGGTGAAAAACGGTATTTAAAGCCTTGGCGTCAATCAGGGCGTCCGTCATTACGTAGATCAGCAGAGTCGCCATATTGGGTTCAATCATCCCCGCTCCTTTGGCGATGCCGCAGATAGTGACATCCTTGGCGCCGACGATACCCCGGCGAATGGCCATTTTGGGATACTTGTCGGTGGTCATCATTGCTTCTTCAGCATCAGGGATCCCGGATTCATTCAGCCCCTTCACCAGCTTACCCATCCCGCTTTCTATCTTTTTAACGGGCAATCTCTTGCCAATCACTCCCGTGGAACAAACCAGAATATGCTCCTCTTTTATTTTCAGATGGCTGTTTAAGGCAGCGGATACAGCCAGAGCATCCTGATAACCTTCTTTCCCCGTCGCCGCATTAGCACAGCCGCTGTTGGTTACAATCGCCTGGGCAACGCCTTTTTTTACGCGCTCCATATCGATTAATACCGGCGCCGCTTTAAACGCATTTTTGGTAAAAACGGCGGCGACTTTCGCCGGTACGGTGGAATAAATCAACCCGATATCCTTCTTCTGGCCGTCTTTTATTCCAACGGAAATTCCGTTAGCCAAAAACCCGGGGACGCTTATTTTCGTTTTTTCATTCACCATAATGCCTGCTCCTTTTGATAACGCTTAAGCACCACAGCATTTTTTATATTTTTTCCCGCTGCCGCAGGGACAGGGATCGTTGCGACCGACTTTTTTCCCTTCCCTCTTCACAGTTTGCACATCCGGCGTATCTTCGCCGCGGCTCAGTATGTAATCCTGTTGCTGCTTGTGCCGGATTTCTTCGACTTCCTCTTCCCGCTGAATCTGCACCAGACACAACTTTTCCAAAGTATCCCTTTTCATCTGGGAAATCATTCCCATGAACATCTCATAACCTTCACGCTGATATTCACGAACAGGATCTTTCTGGCCGTAGCCGCGCAGCCCGATTCCTTCCTTCAGATGATCCATGGACAAAAGATGCTCTTTCCAATGGGAATCGATTGACTGCAGCATGATCACTTTCAATAAGTAATCCATCAGTTCTTTGCCGAAATTTTGTTCTTTGGCGCGCAGAAGTTCCTGTACTTTCTGCTTAATGTGTTCCCGTATCGCCTCGACGGATGTTATCTCTGATGAATTCATTATATTCAACTTCAAGTTGAACTGCTTGAGAATGGCTTCATCAAGACCCTTGAGGTTCCATTCTTCGGCATGTTTTTTCTCATCCACAAATTCAAAGAGAAGATCGTCGGTTACTTCTTCAATCATTTCTTCAATGTCATTCCATAAGTTCTCTCCCCGCAGCACTTTTATGCGCTGTTCGTATACCACCTTGCGCTGCTTGTTCATTACGTCGTCGTATTCGAGGAGATGCTTGCGGATATCAAAATTCTGCCCTTCTACGCGCTTTTGGGCATTCTCTATCGCCCGGGAAATATACTTGTGTTCGATGGGTTCATTTTCTTCGATTCCGACCCGCTCCATAATCGATGAAATTCGATCCGCGCCGAATATGCGCAACAAGTCGTCTTCCAGGGAAAGATAAAAACGCGAGGAGCCCTTGTCGCCCTGACGTCCGGCCCGACCGCGCAACTGGTTGTCGATGCGGCGGCTTTCATGCCGTTCGGTGCCTAAAATATGCAGACCTCCCAGCTCCGCTACCCCCTCACCCAGCTTGATATCCGTGCCGCGCCCGGCCATATTTGTTGATATGGTCACCATTCCCGCCTGGCCGGCCTGGGCTACTATTTCCGCTTCTTTTTCATGATTTTTTGCGTTGAGAACATAATGTTTAATTCCGGCGCGCGTCAGATATTTGCTCAACAACTCCGATTTTTCTATTGAGATTGTTCCTATGAGTACGGGACGTTTGGCATTGTTTAATGCTTTGACTTCCTCTATGACGGCATTAATTTTTTCGCGTTCCGTTTTATAAATCAGATCGTTTTCGTCGTCGCGGATCATCGGCATATTTGTCGGGACAACAACGACTTCCAGATTATAAATTTTCTTGAATTCCGTCGCCTCCGTATCAGCGGTTCCCGTCATTCCCGCAAGTTTCTTGTACATCCGGAAATAATTCTGGAAAGTGATGGAGGCGAGCGTCTGATTCTCCCTTTCAATTTTCACTTTTTCCTTGGCTTCCAGCGCCTGATGCAGGCCATCGCTGTAGCGCCTTCCCGGCATTACCCGTCCCGTGAACTCATCGACGATAATAACCTCTCCGTCTTTCACGAGATAATCGACATCTCTTCTGAACAACGTATGCGCTTTCAGCGCCTGATTGACATGGTGAACAATTTCGATATTGCGCGGTTCATAAAGGTTTTTTACATTTAAAAACCCTTCCACATGGGCAACGCCCTCTTCCGTTAAAACAACGGTACGACTTTTTTCGTCAATTACGTAATCCTGTTCTTTTTTTAACCGTGGAATTATCTGGTTGATTTTATAATATTTATCGGTTGACTCTTCCGAAGCGCCGGAAATGATCAAAGGGGTGCGGGCTTCATCAATCAGAATACTATCCACCTCGTCAACGATCGCGTAGTTAAATTCCCGCTGGACGTATTCTTCCAGGCTGAACTTCATGTTGTCGCGTAAATAATCAAAGCCAAATTCGTTGTTTGTCCCGTAGGTTATATCGGCGGCATAGGCTTCTCTTCTTTCGTCGTCGTCGAGTCCATGAACAATAACTCCTACGCTCAGCCCCAGGAAATTATAAATCGGCCCCATCCATTCCGCATCTCTGCCGGCCAGATAATCGTTGACGGTAACGACATGGCAGCCCTTTCCTTCGAGGGCGTTAAGATATAAAGGCATGGTAGCGGCCAGCGTTTTCCCCTCGCCTGTTTTCATTTCCGCGATTTTGCCTTCATGTAAAACGATGCCGCCGATCACCTGTGCATCAAACGGACGCATTAAAAGTGTGCGGCGTGATGCTTCTCTGGCTACGGCGAAGGCTTCCGGCAGAATATCATCCAGACTGGAACCCGCTTCCAATTTCTCTCTAAAATACGGCGTTTTCGCCCGCAGTTCGGCGTCGTTCAGGGACATCATTGCCGGTTCATGAGAGTTAATTTCTTTTAAAAGAATCGATAAGCGCTTTAATTCCCTGTCGTTTTTTGTACCAATGATCTTTTTCAATAACTTTTCCAGCATTAACTTCACCTTAAAAAAAAACCGGTATTGTTACCGGCGAATTTAACATCTTAATAATTAGTACTAAAAGTATTCGTTTACAGGTAAGATTCTTATTTTTAGACACATTAACTACGTTTTGCCTTCCTGTAAAACAATTATCTCAAATATCTTCTGGGATTAACCGGTATATCATTTATGTATACAGCATAATGCAGATGTGATCCCGTACTGCGCCCCGTATCTCCGACAAAGCCGATCACCTGACCTTTTTTAACCCGCGTGCCCGGCGCCACTGCAATCCGGGACAAATGAGCATATGCCGTCGTGAAGCCGTGGCCATGATCTACTTTTACCAGATTGCCTTCCGCAGAGTAGTATCCTGCATCCGCCACAAAACCTTCAGCCGTGGAGAGAACCTCCTTACCCATTCGAGTCGCGATATCCAACCCCCTGTGGAACTCGATACCGGCGCCGAAAGGCGATACCCTGGTGCCGAACTCGGAAGTTACCCAGCCTCTAACCGGCCAGATCAAGGGGATAGCGGTATAAACGGACTTCTGCTCCTGAAGAAAATTCAACAGTTCTGCAAAACTTCGTTCCCTGATGCTGGCGGCGTCGCTCAAATTGCTGACACTTTTACCAACTTCGGCTATTAATTTTTGATTATCCTGATGGAACAAATCTTTTATTTTTGAACCCTCAGGGCTTGATCCGCCGATTCCGAGCGGTATTATTTTATCCTCTTTTGTTTGAAAATCAGCTAATATTCGAATTTTTTTATCATACTGATTCAGTTCTTCCATCCGGTCGGCAAATCGATTCACTTTTGCCGCCAGATAAATAATTTGCAGAGATTGTTCTTTAGTTTGTGCCTGGAGCCGGGCCAGTTCGGCCTGATCGCTTTTAACACCGGTATAATCATACAATGCATGAAACGCCAGGAAAACAGCAAAGACCGAACCGACGCATAAACTGCGCAATAAAGATCGCGAGATCGATATTTTTTTTATCGTACCGTTCTTGCGCGGACCGATCATCAATGTCAAGAAATTGTCCGACATTTTCGCCTTCTTTCTGTTTCGCCGTCTCTGCCAATACCTATAAGGAAAGAAGGCTAACATAAGAAAAGCCGAAAAGTCAAGAACTACCTGATTAAATTAAGGCTATTTCCATTTTAAAACATGATATTAAACAGATGCTTCCCCTTGCCGCATTGTTTTAAAAATCAGCAAGGGGAAGCAAAAGGAATTAATAACCATCAAGCTTATACTCTGCCAGCGGGTAGTCAAGATTTGGTAATCGTCATCAACGAATCCCCGATCTCCACCTTGTCACCGGGTGATACTATAACTTCGGCGACTTTGCCGTTTATTTCAGAAACGACGTTTGTCAGCATCTTCATTGCTTCCAAAACGATTAAAACCTGCCCCGCCGACACTTCATTGCCGTCAGATACCGGTATTTCGTTTACGGTTCCCGACATTTGCGCACGGATATCACCTGCTTTGGCCAGATCGGCAAGTTCCTTGACGGAAATGGAAACTTTTTTCTTCAACTGTGTGCCGGAGCCCGTGCGGCCTTCGCCTTCCTGCTCCATTTCGGTATATATGGGCTCGGTATGATGATCAACGATGAAATAAGTTACGGCGTCACCGCTCTTAGTTTTCCGCTGCGGTCCTATTTCAATTGAATGTACTTTTCCGTAGGCATCGGTAATTTCAAATTTTTCCCCTAAGCTGAAGCCGCCCTTCTTAAACCATATGTAGGGGGGCAAAACCCATGTTTTTCCGTATTTGCTTTCAAATTTAAAAAAGTTGACGGCGTCATTGGGATGCTGCAGATATAAGACAAGTTCGTCCTCGGAAGCCTGCCTCCCCAGACGACGCTCCAGAATCTTTTTCTCGACATCCAGATCTATGTTTTCTATCTTCTGATAGCAGTAATTACAGTCCACATAATCTTTCCAGTCCGCTCCGAACACCGCCTTATAAATCTCATTGGAGGGCTTGTAAAACGGAAGTTCGCCGTACCTTCCCAACATCAAATTTTTTAAATCATCGCTGGCGTCCTTGTATCGCTCGCCTTTCAACACATTATTCACCGCCGTTGTCCAGAGGATCTGCGAACCCGGCGTCACACTCCACCAGTTACCTAATTCCACCTGCACACGCGGTAATTCTTTCTGCAGGATCTCCGGCATGCGGGATAAAAAACCACCCTTGACGGCTTGCTCAAAGCTCGATCCGGTTGCCCCACCGGGAAGTTTGTGTACCTGCACCGTGGGATCAAAACCGAGAAACTGCGATTCGAAATCCCGATAATGTTCTCTTTCCGGACGTAAAATATTCGATGCGTCCAGAACCGCCTGCCTGTCGAGCCCCACGGCCCTGTAGCCGTATTCGGCCAGCGTATCCACCACCGTGATAATCGGCGGCGGGCCGAAGAAACCGGTAAAGGCGTGGTCGGAGGCGTCGACAATCTTCGCCCCGTTGATGACGGCTTCAATTATTCTTCCCACGTCATTGCCGTCGGAGTTATGTCCATGGTACTGAATGAGCAAATCCGGATATTTATTCAAAATCGCCTTAACCAGTTGGCCGATCCGGCGGGGCGTGCCCAGACCGCCGTGATTTTTAATGCACAGGATTATATCTTCACCGGTAACGTTTAATATTTCTCCGACTTTTTTCACATAATACTCATCGGTGTGCTCCGGCCCCGTTGAAAAACAGATGGAAGGCTCCAAAATGCAACCCGCTCTTTTGACTTCTTCGAAGACCGCCAGCATATTGGGAATATGATTTAAAAAGTCAAAGACCCGCCAGACATGAACATAACGGGCGAAACTCTGCACGGTTAAACGAATAACATTTTCCGGATAGGGCCGGTAGCCGAACATATTAATGCCGCGGCAAAGATTTTGAAACAGAGTATCCGGCATATTTTCCGCCAAGACCTGCAACTTCTCCAACGGATTCATTTGCTTGCGCAGCATATCGACATGTACGGACGCCCCTCCTGATATTTCGAGGGAGAAGAATCCGGAAGCATTGCGCTCCCTGGCCACGAGAAGCTGCGTGTGGGGCATGATGCGATTTTTAAAATCGGACTGAGAAAGGTCTCTTTCCGTGTTGGTCACATAGTAGCCCTTATTGCGTTTGAGTTTATCAATGATGTATTTTGCGCCTTTTTCTCTTAGTTCACGGGGAGTTACTCGTTCGTCAAATACATTTTGTGATACTTTTTCCATAAAATACTAAACCCTGCTTTCTTTCTTAAAAATAAATCAATATGCGTAAGGATTCATTGCCCGGGCATGGATCTCCGCAATCAATTTTGTCAGTTTTGCTACTTCCCGCTCCTGTTCCGGATAATCAAAGAGCTGTTGATGAGTTTCGAGGTAGCTTGTATCAAATTTCCCCGCCTGGAAATCCGGCTCATCGCAAATAGCGAGGTAGAAGGGAATTGTTGTTTTCGGCCCGACAATCAGGAAGTTATTCAGCGACCGCTTTAATCTCTGGATGGTTTGTTCCCAGTTATAACCGCGCACCGTCATCTTCACCATTAATGAATCATAGTCGGTGGGAATGCGGTAACCCTGATAAACAACACCGTCCAGTCGAACTCCCGGCCCCCCCGGGGAGTGGTATACTTCCAGGGTTTTGCCTCCCTCGGGCATAAAATTATTTTTCGGATCCTCGGCGTTGATTCTGACCTGGACTGCTTTGCCCAGCATGTGCACCCGCTCCGCCGGAATATCCAGAACATTTCCTTCGGCGATCCGAATTTGCTGGCGAACTATATCGACCCCCGTCAGCTCCTCCGTCACCGTATGCTCAACCTGCAGGCGTGTATTCATTTCCATGAACCAGAATTCATCGGTTTTGGAATCAACCAGGAACTCGACTGTTCCCGCATTTACGTACCCGGCCTGCTTTGCGCCTTTAATAGCGGCATCGTACATGGCTTCGAGGACATTCGGCGGCAAATCGGCCGGTGCTATTTCCAGCAGTTTTTGATGACGGCGCTGAATTGAACAGTCGCGCGACCCCAGGTGAATTACATTTCCATGATAGTCGGCCAGGATCTGTATTTCAATATGACGGGGAGATTCAATACATTTTTCGATGTAAATCCTGTCATCGTTGAAGGCGGTGCGCGTTTCGGCCCGGACCAGCGGCAGCTGGATTTTCAGTTCTTCCCAGTTCGCGATTTTGCGGATCCCCCTGCCTCCTCCGCCGGCGGCCGCCTTAAGCATCAGCGGATAACCGTATTTTTCAGCAAATTCCTTCGCCTGCAGTATTCCGGCCTCTCCCGGCGCCAGATCACCCGTACCGGGAATCGTGGGCACGCCCGCTTTTTCCATAATTCCCCGGGCAACGACTTTATTGCCCATGTCTCGGATCACCTGCGGCGGAGGACCGATGAAAATTATACCTGCCTTTTCACAAGCTTCCGAAAAATCGGCATTTTCCGAGAGGAAGCCATAACCGGGATGAATGGCGTCGGCTTCGCTTTTACGGGCCGCCCAGATTATCTTATCGATATCCAGATATTCCTTGCGGGGCCGGTCTCCGATCATTATGGCGTCATCGGCGGACCGGATATAATTCGACTCTGAGTCCGGTTTTTCATAAACGGCGATCGCCTCAAGATCCAGTTCCTTCACTGTCCTGATTATACGTAAAGCGATTTCTCCTCTGTTGGCAATCAAAACCTTCCTAATCTTTCTTTGTTTTACAGACATGACTTCCTTCCTTAAAATAAACTAATAATTCCGAAAAATATCACCCATCATTTTTACATGCAGATATGCCGTGGGAGACAACGCATGTCAAGAAAATTTGGAATGATTTCACTGAAAACAGCTTGTGATATGGGCGAGAGAGGCTGTCACCAGTTTCTCGTTTTATTGAAGGACATTTTATACTGTTATTATGATCAAGAGTCAATTATTTTATCGCTTTTCTTATCCTCTTTTGCTTGCATCAATCCGCATTTTCATATTTAATGCATCCGCTTTAGATTATATCAGCGGCAAAGGAATCATATTCTTCTGTGAAAAAAAAGAAAACCCCTGCAGTTAAAAACTTATATATCGCTTCTCTCGCACTTATCCTGTTGACCGCCTGCACGCCTTTCATCCGGACGAATGATCACAAATCAGTAGTTAATTCTCCGAACATCAACAATTCTTCACAGGCTTTAATAGTAACTAATGATTGTTCCCAATCTCCCTTTGTCAACGTTTTTCTGTTGAAAAAAAACGATGGTAAATGGGAATACGTTGGGAAATCAATGAGCGGAGTAATCGGTAAAAACGGCTTTGCCGCCCCCGGGAAAAAACGGGAGGGAGACGGCAAATCTCCTTCCGGCATTTTCGCTCTCAAAACGGCCTTCGGCTACAACGAAGCCATGCGGACAAAAATGCCCTACCGGCAGGCGCTGGCGGATGATTTGTGGGTCGATGACGTCCATGCCGATGATTACAACCGCTGGGTTAAAAAAGATCAAACAAAAGCGGTCTCCTACGAAAAAATGAGGCGGGACGACGATCTTTATAAATACGGATTTGTCCTTGAGTACAACACCGCGCCTGTCGTTAAAGGACATGGCAGCGCGATTTTTTTCCATATCTGGCGAGGGGAAAATATACCCACGGAAGGCTGCGTCGCCGTTTCCGAAGACACTCTCCTCAAAATTTTGGCCTGGCTTGATCCGCAGGCAAGTCCTCTGATTATTATGGGAACGAAAAATACAGTAGAAAGGTTGATTCCATGAAGTCAAAGCTTGTATTTCTTTTCTTTCTTTTCCTTGCCGTTTCGATTTTACAGTCCGCCGCCACCGCCTTTGCCGCCTGTGCCAGGATGCCGGAAGGCTTTGTCGACATAAAAAGCGTAATTCCGGATGTGCAGCTTGATATCCGGTATTTCGGTCCGCATAATTTTGTAGGGGAACAGGTCAAAGGCTACAACGCGGGCAAATGCATTCTGACAAAAGAAGCGGCGGCCGCGCTGGAGCAAGTGCAGAAGGAACTCAGGCAATTTTCTCTTTCCTTGAAAATTTACGATTGTTATCGTCCGCAGCGGGCAGTCGATCATTTCGTCCAATGGGCAGCGGAAATTGAAAACATCAAAACAAAAAAAGAATTCTATCCCGCAATCGACAAAAGAAATATCTTCAAAGACGGCTATATCGACAGCAAATCAGGGCACAGCCGGGGCAGTACGGTTGACCTGACTATCGTTCCGCTTCCCGTTCCCAAGCAGGAGGACTATATTCCGGAACAAAATTTATCGGCCTGCGATCTGCCCGCAGACAAGCGTTTCCGGGACAACAGCATTGACATGGGAACCGGTTTTGACTGCTTCTCGGAGCTGTCATCTACCGAAAATAGGAGCATCGGCCTCCAGCAAAGAGTAAACAGAGCGCTACTGAAATCGCTGATGACGAAACACGGATTTCGGAATTTCGAGAAGGAATGGTGGCACTATACGCTCAATAATGAGCCTTATCCCAATACCTACTTCAATTTTGTGATTGAATGAATTCGATGAAGATCAAGCTGCCGCCTTTTATCCGTTCTTATGGATTTTCGATAATTCTGATCGTATCCATCATTTTCGGTTCTATTCTGGGAATGATCTATAAAAAAGATGCCGTGGTCTTCAAACCGTTCGGAGATATCTTTCTTAATCTCCTTTTCACGGCGATTATTCCCCTGGTTTTCTTTTCTATTTCTTCCGCCGTTGCTTCAATGAGGGATATACGGCGCCTGGGCAAAATCATGGCGTCGATGATGCTGGTGTTTATTATTACGGGGCTTATCGCCTCCATTGTCATGATTGTCGGAGTTCAGCTCTATCCGCCGACTGCGGGCGCAGGCATCAACCTGCCGGCTGCAGTAAACATCGAGCGCTTTCAAACCTCCGAACAGATTGTCAATGCTTTCGCCGTCGCCGATTTTTCAGAACTGCTCTCCAAGAAAAACATGCTCGCCTTGATTATTTTCGCCATCCTGACGGGGCTGGCGACTTCCTCCAGCGGCAAACGGGGGGAAATTTTTGCGGGCTTTTTAAACTCCGGCGCCGACGTCATGATGAAGCTGATTTCCTTCATCATGTATTATGCGCCTGTTGGTCTGTGCGCCTATTTCGCCTATCTGGTCGGTGCTTTCGGTCCGGACTTGCTCGGCTCTTACATGCGGGCGATGATTTTGTACTATCCCCTCGCCATTTTATATTTCTTTATCGCCTTTACCCTTTACACATTTATTGCCGCCAAAGGAACGGGCGTGCGCAGATTCTGGAGCAATATCATCCCTCCGGCGCTCACCGCTCTGGCCACCGGAAGCAGCATGGCAGCGATGCCGGCCAATCTGGCCGCCGCCAACAAAACGGGAATCCCCAAGGATATCAGTGAAGTGATTATTCCCATCGGAGCCACGATTCATATGGAGGGCTCCTGTCTGGCCGCCATTTTGAAAATAGCATTTTTGTTCGGTCTGTTTCAGATGGACTTTACTGGAGCGGAAACAATTCTGACCGCCCTGGGCATCGCCCTTCTGACCGGTGTTGTTGTCAGCGGCATTCCCGGCGGCGGCACCATCGGCGAGTTATTAATTATATCGTTATATGGTTTTCCACCGGAGGCATTTCCGGTAATCACCATGATCGGCACCCTTGTCGACGCACCGGCCACGATGCTCAATGCCACCGGGGATAACGTCGCTTCGATGCTCGTCGCCAGAATGCTGGGAGGCCGAGACTGGATAAAAAACACCTAGCCTGAATTGCCGGTAATTTGCAGTTCGTGGCCGCTACTTACGCAATCACTCACTTTTGCCTTCCCGCCATACATTTATGTTAATTTTAATCGCACAATTTTGTTTCTTTGTGCGTTAAAAATCCATAGTTTTACCTGCAATTTTCATATACAATTTTATTGACAAAAAAGAATGCCGTATGATAGCAAAGCACGCTAATAAGTAGTCTTAAAATATTAATAACCATACTCAGCATTCGAAAAATTGTCGGTTTCGTTTTTCTAAGGGGAGCGCCTTTTGAAGCTACGCGAAGTAAAAGAAATCCTTGATGCAGAAGTTCTCGTTGGTGAAGAGATGTTGGATATGGAGGTTAAGACGGCTTTTGGGGCCGATTTGATGAGTGATGTCCTGGCGTTTGCCAAACCGGGCAGCTTATTGCTCACCGGTCTCACCAACGACCAGGTCGTAAGAACTGCCGACATTATTGAGATTGCCGCTATCGTTCTGGTGCGGGGGAAAAAGCCGACTCCTGAAGCTATTAAATTAGCCAAAGAATTAAAAATACCCATTTTGGCGACTAAATACATCCTCTTTGACACGGCGGGGCGGCTTTATACAAAGGGCATAGTTGGTAGTTTGGAAAAATGATGACATTGGAAGCAACTGAGGACATACCATATCAGCGCAGTTTTTATGTGGAGGGCGGCAATTTCAGTTACGCCGGAATAGTTTCGACAAGTATAAAATCCATCCTCAAGCAAATGGATTTTCCCAATGATGTAGTAAGAAAAACCGCCCTCGTCTCTTACGAATCGGAAATTAATATTGTTTCCTATGCCAGAAAGGGAGTAATAAAACTAACGATATTTTCCGACGTCATTCAGATAGAGGCAGTTGATGAAGGCCCCGGAATACCCAATATAGAACTGGCCATGCAGGAGGGTTATTCCACAGCCGACAACAAAATAAGAGAAATGGGTTTCGGCGCCGGCATGGGACTCTGTAATATCAAACATTATTCTGATTATTTTGATCTTGTTTCAGAGGTCGGCAAAGGAACTTCCTTGCGAATGGTAATTAGAACACATTAAAGTTCCGAAGGGTTCTATTGTGAATATTGAAGCAATAATTAAAGCTTTGAACTTAAAGGTTAGATCTGCGGAAGATAACCTTAAAAAAAATATTTCCGGAGGTTACACGGGAGACTTATTGAGCGATGTTATGGCCAACTCACACGAAGGAGATATCTGGATAACCAGACAAGTGCACCAGAATATTGTCGCCGTCGCCAGTCTGAAAGATCATGCGGGAATTATCCTGGTCAATTCCTGCGAACCGGCACAGGAAACCCTGGAAAAAGCCGCACAGGAAAATATTCCCATTATGGTTTCGGACTTAAGTGCATTTGAATTATCAGCCAGGGTGTATAACCTGCTGGCAAAGAAGGATTAATTTTCGGTTAAGGTTATAACGATAATAATTTCCGGTCATTTTTCCGGCAAAAGACGATGCTTAAAACTTTCAATTGTGATTTTCATATTCACACCTGCCTCTCACCTTGCGCCGACCTGGATATGCATCCCCAAGCACTAGTGGGAAAAATACTGGAAGCGAAGCTTGATGTTGTAGCTATTTGCGATCACAATTCCTCGGAAAATGTTCCATTCGTAATGAATGCAGCCCGGGGAAAGAATTTAAATGTTCTGGCGGGCATGGAGGTGACAACAAGCGAAGAAGTACACATACTCGCAATTTTTGATTCTCTTCATAATCTGGCCAGGCTTCAGGAAATTGTTTATCAGCATCTGACCGGAGAAAACGACGAAGACCTTTTCGGTGTCCAGGCCATCGTCAATGAAATCGGTGAAGTAGAAGGACTGAATAATAAATTGTTGATTGGGGCCACAGACTTGTCCCTGGATAAACTGATAAGCCTCATCCATGAGTTCGGCGGGTTGGCTATAGCAGCTCACATTGACAGGGAAAGCTTCAGCGTTTTGAGTCAGTTGGGCTTTGTTGACGAAAATATACATTTTGACGCTCTGGAAGTAACGCCGTTAACCGGAATTGAAAAGGCGAAAGTAAAATATCCGGAATTGAGCAATTATTCTTTTATAACTTCTTCGGATGCTCATTTCTTAAAGGACATCGGCAAGACGAGAACGAAAATCATGTTGCAGGAAATATCCGTTGCCGAATTGAAGATGGCCTTTGCCGGACAAAACGGCCGCTCTGTTTTGGAGTAAAAATGCTGGAACTGGCTCAGAACATACTCGATATTGCAGAAAACTCCATCCGGGCCGGTGCGAAATTAATCGGCATCTCCGTTATCGAAGATTCGGCCGGAAATCTACTGACCATCGAAATAAGCGATGACGGCTGCGGGATGAAAGGAGAGGAAATAGAAAAAGCTCTGGATCCGTTTTATACAACAAAAGATGTGCGGCGCGTCGGTTTGGGGCTGCCTCTTTTGAGGGATGCCGCCCAGATGTCCGGCGGCCGACTGGATTTGCAGTCAGAGGCCGGTAAAGGAACAAAAGTCACGGCTACTTTTCGTCTGGACCATATCGACAGGCAGCCGCTGGGCAACATTACCTCTACGTTAGTCAGTCTCATAGCGACGAATTGCGAAGTTGATTTTGTTTACACCCACCGGCAAAATGACCGGCAATTCAAACTGGATACGCGGCTTATACGTAATGAAATAGGTGATATACCAATTTATCATCCCGAGATTATCAAGTACATCCGGGATGTGATTGAAGAAGGACTTCGCGAAATTAAAATAGAAGCCTAAATGAAATATATTGAGGAGGGATTGGATGAAAGCGGAAGACACTGAACTTTTGAAAGAGTTTACACCCGAACAGGTAAACCAGCTCAATGCAATTATTGCCAAGTATAAGGGGAAGCCTGGTGGATTGATTCCGGTGTTGGAAGAAGCTCAAGTCGCATTGGAATATCTGCCGATTTCCGTGCAAAAAAAGATTGCCGGAGGGTTAAATCTGCCCTTGAGTCGTGTTTATGGAGTTGTTACTTTTTACTCCTTCTTTACCATGACACCACGCGGCAAACATACTGTTCGCATCTGTCTGGGAACAGCCTGCTATGTTCGCGGTGGAAAGGCATTATCCGACCAGTTGAAAAAAGAATTTGGCATCGAAGAAGGTGAAACCACCCCGGACAGGATGTTCACTCTGGAAACTGTGCGCTGCCTGGGTGCCTGCGGCCTCGGACCGGTTATTGTCGTCGATGAAAATGTGCATGGACGGGTTAAACCTGCCAAAGTCAAAGAAATATTGAGTCAATACACATAATTTCTTTACGAGCTAGAATAATTAAGGAGGAACCGCCGATGGCGAAGCTGACTATAGATGATCTTAAGAAAATAAAAGAAAAAGTACATGCGGACATGTCTCTCAGAGATGGTGAGCGCAGAGTAAAAATTACCGTGCACATGGGAACCTGCGGCATTGCTTCCGGAGCCAGAGAAGTTCTGGACACGGTGCTGCAGGAAATTGATGAAGCCAAATCCACCGATGTTTTTGTAACAACATCGGGCTGCATGGGGCTTTGCAGCCGTGAACCGCTGGTCACGGTGGAAATAATAAATCAGGAACCGATCAAATACGAATATGTAAATCCCAGCAAAATGAGGCAAATATTTAAACGGCACGTTTTGGAGGGAGAAATTCAAATGCCTTTCGTTCTGGCCAGAGGCGCTGAATTAATAAAGTAAAGTTATTGCTGTCATGCTCATCAAATTGCGGAGCATGATCACTTCTTAAGGAGGATGTTGACTAAATGAAAGTTTTTCGTTCACACTTACTAATTTGTGGAGGCACCGGCTGTCAATCTTCCGGCAGTCTTGCTGTAAAAAAGGCTTTATTAGAGGAAATCGATAAAAGAAGCCTCGCCGGTGAAATCAAAGTTGTGGAAACCGGCTGTAATGGATTTTGCGCCCTGGGACCCATCATGGTCGTTTATCCAGAAGGTATCATATACGTTTCAATCCAGGTTAACGACATTCCCGAACTGGTGGAAGAACACCTGGTCAAGGGAAGAGTTGTAGAACGTCTTTTATATCGGGTGCCGGACACCAACGAAACCATTCCTACAATGCAGGACATCCCTTTCTTTGCTCTCCAGGAACTGCGCGTTTTGAGAAACCGCGGCTTAATTGATCCTGAAAAGCTGGAAGAGTACATCGCCCGTGACGGTTACGCCGGTATGGCCAAGGCATTAACCGAAATGACCCCGGAGCAAATCGTCCAGGAAATGCTGGATTCCGGTCTGCGCGGCCGTGGTGGTGCAGGATTCCCCACCGGTATGAAATGGAAATTCGCCGCTCAGTCCAAAAATGACATTAAATATGTTTTATGCAACGCCGACGAAGGCGATCCCGGCGCCTTCATGGACAGAAGCGTTTTGGAAGCTGATCCCCACGCCGTTCTCGAAGGAATGGTGATTGCCGCCAAGGCTATCGGCTCCCATCAGGGTTATATATACTGCCGTGCCGAGTACCCGCTGGCAATTCATCGTTTAACCATAGCGATTAACCAGGCTAAAGAAGCCGGTTTGCTGGGCGACAACATATTAGGCACCGGTTTTAATTTTCATCTGGAAATCTATCAGGGAGCCGGCGCTTTTGTGTGCGGCGAAGAAACGGCCTTGATGACTTCCATCGAAGGTAAACGAGGCATGCCCCGTCCCCGGCCGCCTTTCCCCGCCGTTGCCGGCTTGTGGCAGAAACCCAGCATCCTGAACAACGTGGAAACCCTGGCCAATGTCGGTCAGATTATCCTGCGCGGCGCCCAGTGGTATTCTTCCATCGGTACTGACAAGAGCAAGGGAACAAAAGTTTTCGCGTTGACCGGAGATGTCAGCAATGTAGGTCTGGTCGAGGTTCCCATGGGCACCACATTGGGCACAATCGTTTATGACATCGGCGGCGGCATTCCCAAAGGGAAGAAATTTAAAGCAGCTCAGCTGGGCGGCCCGTCCGGCGGCATGATTCCCATCCAGCACCTCAACGCGTCCGTTGACTATGAAAAAGTTGCCGAACTGGGAGCCATCATGGGTTCCGGCGGCTTGATCGTCATGAATGAAGACAAGTGCGCAGTGGATATGGCGCGTTTCTTCATGGATTTCTGCCAGGATGAATCCTGCGGTAAATGTACCCCCTGCCGTGAAGGCACCAAGCGCATGCTGGACATTTTGACCAATATTACGCAGGGCAAGGGTAAAGAAGGAGACATCGAACTGCTGGAAGAAATGGCCGAAGTCATTAAGAACGCAGCCCTGTGCGGACTGGGACAAACCGCTCCCAATCCTGTTTTGAGCACGCTGCGTTATTTCCGCAAGGAATATGAAGATCATATCTTCAATCACCGCTGTTCGGCGGCCGTTTGTTCCGCGCTCTTCAAGTCACCCTGCCAGCATACCTGCCCGGTGGAGATGGACATTCCCTCTTATATCGCGCTCATCAGAGCGGGACGTTTTGAAGATGCCTATAAGATTTTACTGCAGACCAACCCCTTCCCGTCAGTCTGCGGCCGTGTATGCGATCACAAATGCCAGTCCAAGTGCCGCCGCGGCAATCTCGATGAGCCGCTGGCGATTAAATTCCTGAAGCGCTTCATCACCGATAACGCCCCGCGGCCGAAGATTGAACCGGTGGCCGTAACTCGCAAAGAAAAGATCGCCGTGGTTGGGGCAGGTCCTTCCGGACTTACCGCCGCCCGTGACCTGGCAGTACGCGGTTACAAGGTAACAGTTTTTGAGGAACTCAATTTCGCCGGTGGTATGCTCCGCTGGGGTATTCCGGCCTATCGTCTGCCCCGCAATATTTTAGCAGGGGAAATTGATGATATTAATGCTCTGGGAGTAGAAATCAAATTAAACACCAGAGTGGGCCGCGACATATCATTTGCTCAGCTCGAAAAAGATTTTGATTATATCTATCTTGCCGTCGGCGCCCAAAAGAGCCAGAGAATGAAGGTTCCCGGAGAAGATTTGAAGAATGTTTTCGGCGGAGTCGAATTCCTGCGTGACTTTAATGCTGATGAGGAGAAATGGCTCAAAGGTGAAAAATCATTAGGCAAGAGAGTAGCCGTCATCGGTGGTGGAAACTCGGCTATCGACGCCGCGCGCGTTGCGCTTCGTCTCGGTACGGAAGTGACCATCCTTTATCGTCGTTTGAGACAGGACATGCCGGCAGCCGAAGAAGAGATTGTCGCCGCCGAGCATGAGGGAATTAAGATTGAATATCTTGTTGCTCCATTGAAAATCAACGCCGCAGACGATAAGGTCAGTTCCATTACCTGTCAGCGCATGACACTGGGTGACTTCGACGCCAGCGGCCGCAAGAGACCTGTTCCCATCGAAGGATCCGAGTTTACCCTGGACGTTGATGCAGTTATTGCCGCTGTAGGTCAGGTATCGGATATGAGCTTTGCCGAAGGCCAAAGCATCGGCGTCAACAAGTGGGATAATTTTACTGTCGGCAACGTTTATAAAACACGTACACCGAATGAGCGCTACTTTGCCGGCGGCGACGCCGTAACCGGCCCCGACACGGTCATTGCCGCCATTGCCGCCGGTCATCAGGCCTGCGAGGATATCGACGCTGCCATTCGCGCCGCAAACGGCGAGCCGGCCTATGAAAAACCGGCGGAAGAAATAATCGACGTGCCGCTGGTTATTGATGAAGAATCAATCGAAGCACCGCAGATGGCTATGCCGGAAATGGAAGCTGCATTGCGTAAAGTCAGTTTTGCTGAAGTGGAATTAGGATTCAGCGTCGAAGACGCCATTAAGGAAGCCTGCCGCTGCCTGCGCTGCGATGCCGCTGTATAATATTTAATTGAGGAGAAATTTATATGTCAACTGTTAAAGTGACTATTGATAATCGTGAAGTCGAAGTTGAGGAAGGTATTACCATTCTTCAAGCCGCCCGGCAGCATGGAATTATAATACCCACCCTCTGTGCCTGGACGGAAGCCAATCATACTCCCGGCGCCTGCAGGGTTTGTATGACTGAAGTTGAGGGTCAGCGCAGTTTGATTGCAGCCTGCGTTTTCCCCGTCAGCAAAGGAATGGTTATCCATACCAATACGGAAAAAGTCCGTCAGGCCAGAAAAATGGTTGTGGAACTGCTGCTGGCCAACCACCCCCAGGAGTGTAATTTCTGTGTACGCAACGGTAATTGCGAACTGCAGAAAGTCGCCGAATTTGTCGGTTTAAGAGAGGTTCGTTTTGATTATACGCAATTCCCCAAAGAAGGTGTAATCGACCGCTCCAGCCCTTCGGTAGTGAGAGACAGCCGCAAGTGCATCGAGTGCCACCGTTGCGTGACGGTCTGTGAACAGATTCAAACGGTTAGCGTTTTAACTCCGGCGAACCGCGGCAGCAAAGTTAAAGTCGTCCCTGCTTTTGATCTGCCGCTGATCGAAACCAATTGCGTTGCCTGTGGTCAGTGCATCATGGCCTGTCCGGTGGGAGCATTATACGAAAAAGACGATGTCGATGCTGTCTGGAAAGCTCTCAATGATCCGACAAAACATGTCATCGTTCAGGAAGCTCCGGCCATCCGGGCGGCGCTGGGCGAAGAATTCGGCATGCCTCCGGGATCCCTGGTTACCGGAAAAATGATTGCCGCTTTACGCCGGCTTGGTTTTGATAAAGTCTTCGACACAAACTTCACCGCTGACTTGACCATTATGGAAGAAGGAAGCGAACTACTGAAGAGGGTGAAAGAAGGCGGCAAACTGCCGATGATAACTTCGTGCAGCCCCGGCTGGATTAAGTTTTGCGAACATTTTTATCCCGAACTAGTAGGTCATCTTTCCACTTGTAAATCCCCGCAGCAGATGTTTGGAGCGCTGGCCAAAACCTATTACGCTCAGGTAGCCGGTATTGATCCCAAAGATATCGTTTCCGTTTCAATTATGCCCTGCACGGCGAAAAAATTTGAATGTCAGCGTCCTGAAATGACGAGCAGCGGTTACCAGGATGTGGATTACGTCTTAACAACGCGAGAGCTGGGCCGCATGATCAAAGAAGCAGGCATTGATTTTGTCAACCTGGCTGATGAAGGATACGACGCACCGATGGGTGAGTACACCGGAGCCGCCACTATTTTTGGAGCAACGGGCGGCGTTATGGAAGCGGCATTGCGCACGGCTTATTATCTTGTTACCGACGAAAATCTACCGAGCCTCGATATTACGCCCGTTCGCGGACTGGAAGGAGTAAAGGAAGCAACAGTTAAAGTCGGAGCGCTGGGCGATGTGAAATTCGCTGTAGCTCACGGGTTAGGCAATGCCCGCAAACTCATGGATAAGATCCGTGAAGGCAGCGCTGATTACGCTTTCATTGAAATCATGTGCTGTCCGGGAGGTTGCATTGCCGGCGGTGGCGAACCCATCCCGACAACCGACGAGATAAGGAAGCTGCGTTCTGAGGCTCTTTATCATGATGACGGAAAGGTTCAGCAATCACGCCAGTCACACGAAAATGTTTCCATTAAAAATCTTTATGAAAAGTTTTTAAAGGAACCGCTGGGACATAAATCTCATGAACTCCTGCATACCAAATATACGCAGAGAGGAACTGAACTGCCTCAGAAGAAAAATAGTTAAAAATTGTTCTTAATGGAAGTTGCTGACAAAAAGAGGTTTGTTCCGTCCGGGCAAACCTCTTTTTTTTCTAGACAACGGAACAAGGGGTTGCAACCCTTTGTTCCCGGCAATAATAACAATATGACTCTATGCCAAAAATAAGAACCGAACACGATTTCCTGGGCCAACTGGATGTGCCCGCCGATGCCTATTGGGGAATTCACACCCAAAGAGCCGTGAACAATTTTCCCGTCAGCGGTCTGAAGGTTAATCCCCGTCTTATTGAAAGTATTGCTCTGATCAAGAAAGCCTGCTGCCTGGCCAATTACGAAACCGGTTACCTTGACGCCGAAAAAGCACACGCGATTATGAGCGCCTGCGATGAAATTGTCCAAGGTCGGCATGCCCTGCAATTTCCTGTTGATGCCCTGCAGGGCGGTGCGGGAACGTCAACAAATATGAATCTGAACGAAGTCATCGCCAACCGGGCGATTGAACTGCGAGGCGGCAATAAAGGCGATTATTCCTTAATTCATCCCCTCGACGACGTGAACCTCCATCAATCCACTAATGACGTCTATCCTTCGGCGCTGAAAGTTGCCGGAATTTACCAGCTGCGAAAGCTGGCTCAATCCATCGCTGATCTGCAGGGCGCTTTTCAGGAAAAAGAAAAAGAATTTGCCTCTGCCGTTAAAATCGGCAGGACGGAATTGCAGGAAGCCGTTCCCATTACTCTGGGGACGGAATTTTCGGCTTTTGCGGAGGCAATCTCGCGCGACCGCTGGCGGACCTTCAAATGCGAGGAGCGTCTGCGTGTGGTCAATCTGGGAGGAACCGCCGTCGGCACCGGCCTTACCGCGCCCCGGGATTATATTTTTCTGGCCATCGAAAAATTGAGAGAAGTAACCAGGCTGGGTTTGTCCCGCGCAGAAAACCTGCCCGGGGAAACTGCCAATGCCGATTCTTTTGTCGAAGTTTCTGGTATTCTCAAGGCCCATGCCGTCAATTTGCAGAAGATCGCCAACGACCTGCGTTTATTGAATTTGCTGGGGGAAATAAACCTTCCCCGGCTGCAAGCGGGCTCATCGATCATGCCGGGAAAAGTAAATCCTGTTTTGCTGGAGACGACGCTGCAGATCAGCATCAAAGTCATAGCCAATGACGGGATCATAACTGAAACAGCCGCCCGGGGAACCTTGCAGATCAATGAATTTCTCCCGCTTCTGGCCCATGCCCTGCTGGAATCGCTCGATCTGCTGATCAATATCAATAAAATTCTTGCCGCTCATGTGCGTGGGATAACGGCGGACAGCGAAAAATGCCGGGAGTATTTTGAACACAGCCCGATGATTATTACCGCTCTACTGCCCGTAACCGGTTATGAACAGGCAGCCCGGTTATTGGCGGAATTTCAACAAACCGGCGCCAGAAATATGCAGAAATTCCTGGAAGAAAAATTGGGGAAAGAGCTGGTGAAAAGACTTTTTTCTTCCGCCGGTTTAACTGCTTTAGGACACAGAAATCATGGAAAAAACACCGAAAAGTAACAGACTGCACATAGCCCTCATGGGGCGCACCAACGTCGGCAAGTCGAGCCTGCTTAACCTGATGGCCGGACAGGACATTGCGATCACATCTCCCGTCGCCGGGACGACAACCGACATCGTCGAAAAGGCCATGGAGCTTTTGCCGTTGGGACCGGTTCTTTTTCTCGATACCGCCGGTCTTGACGATACTTCGCAGCTTGCCGATGCCCGGCTGGAAAAAACGGCAAAAATTTTCGACCGGGCCGATATCATTTTTCTCCTTGCGGAACCTGATATTTGGACCGATTTTGAAGATATGGTTTTGGCCGAGGCTGGAAAAAGAAAAATACCCATTCTCACCATCATCAACAAAATTGACTTAAAGCTGCCCTCGGCTGATTTTTTGGAACTGCTGCAGCAAAAAACGGGACGCGCAATCAGCGTTTCGTGCGCCGACAAATCCTGCCGCAATGCATTCCTTAACGATTTGAAAAAACGCATAGGCGAAATTGCACCTGATGAATTTATCGCCGCGCCGCCGCTCATCGGCGATTTACTGCCGCCCGGCTCACTGGCCGTCCTCGTTGTGCCCATAGATCTGCAGGCTCCCAAAGGGCGGCTCATTTTGCCCCAGGTACAGACAATCCGGGATACGTTGGACAATGATGCGGCGGCCCTTGTTGTTAAGGAGCGGGAATTAGCGGCGGCTCTGGGCAATTTGAAAAATCCGCCGGCGATCGTTGTTACCGACTCCCAAGCCATTCTCAAAGTGACCGCCGATGTTCCGCCGGAAATCCCCGTCACTACCTTTTCCATCTTATTCGCCCGGCAGAAATCGGATCTGCCCGCCATGGCGCGCGGAGCGGCGATCATTGATCGTTTGCAACCCGGCGATAAAGTCTTAATCGCCGAGGCCTGTACGCACCACGCGCTGGAAGATGACATCGGCCGCGTGAAGATTCCACGCTGGCTGAAGCAATATCTCGGCTTTGACGTACAGATTGACATTTCCACCGGCCGGGATTATCCGGCGAACCTTGATCAATACAAGCTGATCATTCACTGCGGGGCGTGCATGCTGACGCGCCGGGAAATGCTGAGCCGTTTGCGCAAGGCTCATGAAGCCGGTGTGGGAATTACCAATTATGGGGTCGCAATCTCTTTTCTGCAGGGTGTGATCAAACGCAGCCTCGCCCCTTTCCCCTCGGCCCTCTACGCCCTGGAAAAGACATTGAAAGAAAGATAATCGTTATGACCGGTAAAAATGTAGCTATAAACAGGAAATCCATGCAGGATTTTGAAATACTGGATCGTAAACCCTGTACCGCTTTATGCAGGATCAAGGGAAATATCGTTTTATTTGGCGGATTTGCCGGATACCATCAGAATATTATCGAAGAAAATCTGCCCTGGCCCCAGATCCTGGTCCATGGAGGCCTGAATTCCTATGAAGACAGACTATTAAACCCCTTCGATTTTATGTTTCTTTGCAGTTTATTTAAAGGCGGCGGTTTTGATCTTGTCGATATGTCGGTAAAAAAGAAGATCGCCCTGTGCGCCACGGAAACGGAGCTGGACCGCATTGTTAAATTAATAGATTTTACTTTTCAGGGGCCGGAAAAGAATTTTTTTAAAAGCATTGGAGTCGAAAGCAGCTGGTCCAATCAGTACCTGAAAGAAAAAAAATATTTTTCCCTCAAAAATAAAAAAGGGAAAACGATTCCCCTGGAACAAATGCTGTCGTGCCACCAACTCGGTGATGCTTTGCCGAACAAATGGTCCGTGGAAAGAACAAGAAACATGTTCTTTACCATCCGTGACCTCGAAACCGGCGACTGTCAGGAACTGGACATCTCGCCTGATGAAAAGGAAACTATACAGCCAATCTGGAAGGTTCCCCCCAATTACGGCGGATTTCCCGCCGCCCTGGCCTTCTCCCTCCAAGTGCTGGGATACGGATCGCCTTTTCAGTCCAAAGGCCCGACGACTTGCATGGTTCTCCGCTTGAACGGTCTGGCCGTTCTGGTTGACTGCTGTCCCTTCTGGGATTTGCTGGCCCGTAAAACAGGAATCAGCGTCGCCGAGATCGACGCTTTAATTCTTACCCATTGCCATGAAGACCATATGGGAGGTCTGCTGAAGCTCATCCGCCGGGGAAGGAAAATTCGCATTTACACCGCCAGAGACATCTATCAAATGATGCTGGAAATTCTATCCTGGCAGCTCGATATTTCGCCGGAAGTGGTCAAACAATATTTTGAGTTCCATCCCATACCGATAGAAAAATGGACGACGATCTACGGGATTGACTTTTTCTTTCAATATACGTCGCATCCGATACCCTGCATCGCCCTCAAAGTACGGAAAAAACAGCGCAGCGATGTACTGCCCACTGAACTTCAAATAACCTCCGATACCGTGGGCCTGTCCTGCGCCCGGAAGATGCTGGCTGAAGGAGTTATTACCGATCAAAGATATATCCAGATCATGAGCGTCTTTGAAGGCGACGTGACCATCGCGGACGGCGGAGAGGCCGGTCTGCACCCGGCGCTGCAGGATTTTCTCGGACACGACGTCCGGTCAACTTTTCTGGGCCACCGGCAAAATGAAGCGACCGATGTACCGCTCCATTTCTCCTTCGTGGAACCATACCATCTCTTTCCGTTTGAGAACCTCGGCATCGCTTCCATCATCAGCCGGGCGATAGACAGTTTCCTGAAACCGTTCCCCGACATTGATGTGGGTCGCTGGGCGCAAATATTGAGGGAGGCGGCGATTTACCGTCCCATAGCAACGGGACAACTGATTCTGCAGGAAAAGATGGAAGCATCCGAGTTTCTGTTTATCGTCGGCTTCGGACTTTTTTCCGTTATCAGCAATAACCAGGAGGTCGCCATCCTGCATGCGGGCGATTTCTTTGGCGAGAATATTTTTATTTCGGGCGCCAAGAAAAGGTCCGCCCATGTAAAGGCTCTAACCTACGGAATAGTTGTCGGACTTAATGCCTACGTGGTCAACGAATTTTTAAATGACAATCCAAATGTTAAACAACGTTTTCATCACCTGGCCGAAGCAAGAGAGCTGCTGAGCCGGACTCTCTTATTCGGACAATTGGACGTAACTGAAAAAACAAATCTGGCCCTGTCCCTCAACAAGCTTTCTTTGCGGTCGGGAGATTATTTAATTCGGAAGGGGAAGACCGAAAACTGCGGTTATGTATTATCTCATGGTACGCTGGAAATTCCGGGCACGGACATCGTCTTTACCCCTCCTTCCATGGTCGGGGAATTCACCGCGGCCGGTTTCACTGAAGAGCGAACCGCAGACATCAGGGCGATGGAAGACTGTACGACAGTCTATAAAATAACCCGCGATGATCTCCAACGGCTGATGCAGGCGAGCCCCGACATTGAAATCAAGATAAAAGAACTGGCCCGTTCGCGGGGTCTGAAAGTATAGCAGCACCTGATCGAAGTTGACAAAACTTTGTAATTATGTCATTAACCACCATGTAATTCCAAATAATTTTTGCCTGAGAGAAAGGGTATTTCTGATCTTGAGGGAAGCATACAATCTTTAAATCTAAAGGTTTGATTCTTCCCGGATCAAACCTTTTTTTATTCGACTCCGGTTATGCAGGCAAAAGGAGGATTATGGACAAGAGAATCGGAACAATTACGATCATTATCACCAACAGGGCCGCCCAGTCGGAAAATGTCAACAGGATTCTCAGCGAATTCGGCAATATAATTGTCGCCCGCATGGGGATTCCCCACGCTCCCAAAAATCTCAATATTATTGCCCTCATTGTTCATGCCTCGACGGATGAAATCGGCGCTCTGACCGGCAAACTCGGAACATTAGCGGGAGTGCAGGTGAAATCAGCTCTGACCAAAGCGTAAGGAGTATAAAGATGATTAAAGATTTTATTGATGACGTCAAAATTGAAAGCATCCTGGAGAATGCCAAAAATCCCGATCCCGGAAGAGTCCGGGAAATAATAGACAAGGCTCTGGAACTCAAAGGTCTATCTCCTGAAGATGTTGCCGTATTGCTGCAAACGGAGGATGATGAGCTAATCAGCATGATCTTTCAGGCGGCCCATACAATCAAGAAAAATATCTACGGCAACCGCCTCGTTTTGTTTGCTCCGCTTTATATCGCCAATTTCTGCTCCAATAACTGCCTTTATTGCGGTTTCCGCCGCGACAACAAGGAACTAAAGCGCGTTGCCCTGACGATGGAGCAGATCGCCAAAGAAGTGCACGTACTGGAAAGCGAAGGCCATAAACGCCTGCTGATGCTTTGCGGCGAACACCCTACCCGCTCCAGTCTGGAATATTTCATGGAGGCCATTGAAACGGCGTACTCCGTTAAAACTGAAAAAGGCGGGGAGATTCGACGAATTAATGTGGAAATAGCACCGCTGAAAGTCGAAGAATATAAAAAATTGAAGCAGACGGCCATCGGCACGGTTGTACTATTTCAAGAGACTTACCATCATGAGACTTACAAAATAATGCATCCCAGCGGCCCCAAGAAAGACTTCGCCTGGCGACTAACCGCGATGCACCGCGCGCAGGAAGGCGGTGTTGACGACGTGGGCATCGGCGCTCTTTTCGGACTTTACGATTACAAATATGAAGTTCTGGGACTGCTTTTGCATGCCCAACAACTGGAGAAGGACTGCGGCGTCGGGCCGCACACCATTTCCATTCCCCGGCTGGAGCCGGCCTTCAACGCTCCGGCGGCAATCAAACCACCGCATCCGGTAAACGATCATGATTTCAAAAAGCTTGTCGCCATTATCCGCATGGCCGTCCCCTACACAGGCATGATTTTAAGCACGAGGGAAAATCCCTCGATGCGCTCGGAAGTTTTTGCTCTGGGAGTTTCTCAAATCAGCGCCGGCTCGCGCACTAACCCCGGAGGCTATCAGGAGGACTCCAGCGACACCTTCCGCGCCGCCCAGTTTAATCTGGGCGATACCCGGACGCTGGACGAGGTTATTCTGGACATTACCGAGCGCGGCCATATTCCCAGCTTCTGCACCGGCTGCTATCGTCTTGGACGCACCGGCAAGGATTTTATGGATCTGGCAAAACCCGGTCTCATTCAGAAATTCTGCCAGACCAACGCCATTTTCACTTTTAAGGAATATCTGCTCGATTACGCCACTCCCCAAACCCGCCTCGCTGGCGAAAAGCTGATTCAACAGACGCTCGACAAAAATTACAAAACACGACGGAAAAAATTCGTTCTGGACAAACTTAAGCAAATTGAAGATGGGAAACGAGATGTCTTTATCTAAATTCAGCGCTCATATCGAAGATCTGATCGCCAAAGCAAAAACCGAAAACGCCTTAAGCCGGAAGGAGATTGTCGAACTTCTTAAAATGCCCGGCAACTTTTCGTTTGATCTTTTCGCCGCCGCCGATGTCGTCAGGAAAGAACAGGTGGGCGACGAAATTTTTATGCGCGGTATTATTGAATTTTCCAATCACTGTGAACACAATTGCCTCTATTGCGGCCTGCGGCGCAGCAACCGGAAGCTCAGCCGCTACAGAATGACCGAAGATGAAATCATTGCCGCGGCACTGCAGATAAAAGATTTGCACATTCCTACTATTGTGCTTCAGTCCGGCGAAGATTCTTTTTATTCGACGGAAATTATCTGCAGCCTCCTTGAACGCATCAGAAACGAGACCGGCCTCATTATTACGCTATCCATTGGTGAAAGAAGTTCAGCGGACTATCTGTCTTTTCAGCAGGCGGGCGCCCGCCGTTATCTTTTAAAGCATGAAACGACGTCGGTGGATATTTACAAATATCTGCGTCCCGGCTGCAAATTCGAAGACCGCCTCCGGTGTCTGCAAACGCTGAAGAAACTCGGCTTTGAGACCGGAACGGGAACGATGGTGGGACTGCCGGGCCAGACGCCGGAGATACTGGCTGATGACCTTCTTTTAATGAAAGAACTGGACGCCGACATGCTGGGTATCGGACCTTTCATCGCCCATCCCGACACACCCCTTGCCGGTCTGGAAAATGACGCTCTCGAACTTACCCTGCGGGCCATAGCACTTGCCCGTCTGATCACCCGCAACACGAATATTCCGGCCACAACCGCCTTGGGAACGTTTCATTCCCGGGGAAGAATTCAAGCCTTGCTCGCCGGCGCAAATGTCGTCATGCCTGATTTTACGCCGGAGATTTATAAAAACCGCTATGACATTTACCCGGGAAGAGCTGATGTGGGATCGGCCGCGGAAATTATGGCCGGACTGCAGAAAGATTTCGCTTCCATCGGCCGGTCAATCTCATACTCGGCCGGCTACCGGAAGGTAAAATTGGATTCATGAGTTCATTAGACAAATTATGCGCACAACCGCTGTGTCTTCATCCGCTGGTATAAAGCCAGCACAAGATCGCGGATTTTATTTCTCTTTAAAGCCGTGTCCGGCAGTTGAATGCCGTAACGGGAGGCCATGGTCCGGAGCACCTTGTTCGCCTGATCGCTGACCACCGGATCCACCCCAAAACAAAGAAGCTCTATCTTATTCAATAAAGCCGTTTCTTCTCCGTCTCTCGCCGTACTCAGGGCGCGGTCGATCAGATTTTCAACATCAAACTGCACGACAGAGCGCAGCACGACACGGTCTCCACCATCGTAGCGCCCCATCAGCGAATCGAACTGCTGCAGAATCCAGCCGTCAATATCTCCCATGTAGCCTGCCGCTATGCCGGCGACCATTATGACAAAATGCTTTTCGTTCCAGTCGCCGCACTGTTTGATAAGATCACGGACTATTTGCCGCTCCTCTTCGGTAATGGTGATATTTTTTGCATACCCGTCCCGTTCGTCGGAAATAATCTGGGCCAGCAGCAAAAGAAGCATGGCCCCTCCCAGCGTTCTCTTCGCCGGCTGAATTGCTCCCCGGGCTTTTTTAAGTATCTCCGGAAATTTGGAACGAATGCTTTCCGTGACGGGATCCCCTGTGCTGCCCCAGCGGTAGGCCTGATGCAGATAAAAACCGAAAAGTCCGCTGCTGCGAATAGTCAGCACGGCGGTCAGCTTATCCACATCATCCGGCGTCTGAATGCTTAGCTTTTCGACTACATTGCGCGGCAGATCGGAGACAATCCCCTCAATGATCAAGCGCCATTCTTCGGGTTTCAGACTGGCCCAGTTCAAAAGATAACCCGTTACCGCCTCAGCTTCCAGGCATTCCACAGGATCGGCAACGATCTCATATATTTTTACGCGGTTAAAGACGAAAATGTCGATCATCAACTTGGCGATGTATGCGCTGACCATTTCATAGCGATCGTCGCGATCAAGCCCCAGCATCCAGATATAAACAATCAGACTCTTGTTTACCTTCGTCAGAACCTTTAAAAGCATTTTGTAGTCGTTTCTGAAAACTTTGGGGGCATTGATCAGGTCGTACAGCAGTGTTTTCAACAAATGCCACTCGCCGACGTCTACAACGTACCTGCCGCCCAGACGGCCTGTGCGCAAAAACTCGGCCAACTGCAGATGATCTATATTGTCATTGCGCAAGACTTCGATCAATTTACTGTAGTTGATATTATTCTTCATCAAAGAAGTGTTCATGCCCCGCACTGCATTCCACATCTGCTCAAAATAAACACCGGTTTTTTTTCCGTAGCGGGCTTCATTCAGAACTCTCAGCCTTTCCACAAACGTCTCTTTGGCGGAATAGTTCATAAGCATATTAAAATCATCGATGCATTCCAGGTTGTTCCTGCCGAGCATACCCTGCGACCAGATGAGGCACTGCTCTTCATCGCTCAGCATGGGCAAGCCGTAAAATTCACGGACGCTTTCCTGCTCAGCCGCCTCATCCAGACTGAGATAGCGATTCCAGGTCTTCATCATGGCCAGATAGATATTTTCTTTCTTATCATCTCTCTCCGATGACTGGAGGATGGCACGCATGATCGCATATCCGAGGCTGATGTAGAGCACCGGCCTCCACTGGGCCTGGCTGATCAGGGGCTTAATATTTATCAATATATTTTTGCCGTCATAAGTAACTATTCTGACGCCGGATTTGTTGCTGCATACAATTTTATAGCACTGCGTCCACGGATAATCCACATAACGGAAAGCATAATTTTTTACGACTTTATGAATAAAACAGGTGGTTTCCGCCAAAAATTCGGGGGGAATAAAGGGAGCAGCCACCGCTTCGGAATCGTCTATCTGTAAATGATATTTGTCATTGGCCATGGAAATTCTTTCCAGCCAAATTCTTGTGGGACGGATATTATATATATTGGGTTTATTAAAGATGTCCAAAGAAGCCAGCAGCAGCTCCGGCTCGACCTTATAGCTGTCGATAACAATGCTTCTCAACTCATTTTTGGGTACCCTGGCATGTTTAATCGCCAAAGCCAAAAAATGAAAAACCGTACCGGCAAAAATATCTAAAATTTCAGGGTGGACCAGGGGGAGGATTTTGATTTGATAGAAATAAGGAATGAATAAATTCCAATGGACGTCAATAATCGTCTCTTTACCGTCCTGCGACATTCGCGCCAGCGCGGCGCGCCTGCCGACAATATTAAAAGTGACGTTTGAATCCGCTATGTCCGTCCAGAAAGGCTTCAGCAGAGTTTTTAGCCGCGCGTCGTCGAGCAAATTCATTCTATCAGCTATGGCCTGATTCTTATGAAGGATTATCTGCTGCTGATCCGGAGTCAACAGGACAAAATTATCCTCTCCCTCCCTCTTGCCAAATGATACATCAGGCAGATCGACGCTCCCTGCAACCGCTGGATAAATGACTACTTTTGTAATTTTCTCGCATACAGTTGGAATGTATTGTTTAAGAACAATCGAATTCCCCATGCAACCTCCGGATGAAAAAACAACTATTTCCCTGTATCTGCTTATTTCAATTTGACAAGAATTTACATCGTAGCTTGAAAATATAGGGACATTCTGTTTACATGTCAATTATTTATTTTTAAAATGTCAAATGCAAATCACCAGTGGATATATCACTGGATATATTGACAATATATCTATTACGTGTAGAAATGTAACGTTAAATTTCCATCATATTATTTTGTTAGCTTGGCGGTGCGTTACCTAATTTTTTCTGCTTAATCATCATCAACACCGAACGACTTCACCAGAAGGGGGAAGAATCAAATGACACTACAAGAAATGATTACCGCAGTTCAAAAGTCCTTGGGAGTTACGGTTGATGGCAAGGCCGGTCCTGAAACCTGGAACGCTATTTACAAAAAAATAGTAAAGCCTGACGTTGCCGGTGAAAAGGAGGCTTTAGACATTTCTCCGGTCGATTCAAGAAGTGAAAAGAACATTTCATCGCTGGATCCTAAAATTCAACCGCTCGCCCGCACGCTTGTGCATAAGGCGGCCAGTGTTGGTATTACAATCAAAGTTATCAGCGGACTTCGCACCTATGAAGAACAGGATGCACTGTATGCCCAAGGGCGAACAAAGCCCGGTAATATAGTTACCAATGCGCGGGCGGGATACTCGAATCATAATTTCGGAATTGCCTTTGATATCGGTGTGTTCGAAGGCAACAAGTATCTGGGGGAATCTCCAAAATATAAAGCTGTCGGTATGCTGGGCATGGATATCGGTCTGGAATGGGGCGGCAGTTGGAAATCAATAGTAGATGAGCCCCACTTCCAGCTTCGACCGGAATGGGCAAGTAACTTGACGGAAAAGCAAATGCTTACGGCGCTGCGGGATCGTGTCGCTAAAGGTCTTCCGGCATATGCTTAGGCATGATGAAATGTACCGACAAATATAATCGGCAAATAACTTCAGCGGCAAACGGGAAGTTCGCGGCGGGATGGATTACCTTGCTGAAATTCGTTTGTTCAGGGGATGTGCACTATAAAGTGGTACGTAAGAGGAGGCTGTTAATGAAAAGGATCTTGATTTTTTCCACGCTTGTACTTTTTGTACTGGTTTCTACGGCTCTTGCCAAGGAGCAAAGATATAAAAGATCGAGCGCCGGAAAGTTTGATTCTTACGTTTTGGCTTTGAGCTGGCAACCGGCCTTCTGTGAAACAAAACCCGACAAAAGGGAGTGCGAAACCCAAACCCCCGACAGATACGATGCCACAAATCTGGCTCTGCATGGTTTGTGGCCGAACAGGAACACCGATAAAAAACATACGTTTGGGTTCTGCGGCGTCAAAAAATCCATACGAAAACTGGATAATACCGCCAAATGGTGCAAAATGCCCTACCCCAAACTGACAAATGAGACAAAGAACGACCTTGCCGAGTCTATGCCTGGGTACGCATCCTGCCTCGAACTTCATGAATGGTATAAACATGGAACATGCTCAGGATTGACAGCCGACAAATATTTTTCCATCGCCAACTATCTTGTGGCCAATTTTGCCGCCACCGCCATGGGCCAATACATATCCGCCAGTGCGGGCAGCATGGTCAACGAGGATGATCTTTACTCGGAATTCGAAAAAGATTTTGGTGCAGGCAGCCGGGATTCGCTTAAACTGCACTGCGTTAATGTTGATGGAGCCAACATGCTGGTGGAGGTCCGGGTTTATCTTGCCCACCCCATTCCCGAAAGAGGTGAGCTAAAGGATCTGCTTGTTTCGCCTCCTCCGCATGAGGAAGGCAACTGCCCCCAGACATTCTTCATTGACGAGGCCGGTTTATCCGGCGCACCGGATGATTAAAGGAAGAGGAGGGAAATTCATCCTATCCCCTAACCACGACAGCCTCAATTTCCAAAGGAGCTCCTTTGGGCAGCGCGCTGACCTCAACTGTTGAGCGTGCGGGCGGCTCCGAAGTAAAAAATTCGGCGTAGACTTCATTAACAGCCGAAAATTCGTCCATATTTTTTAGAAAAATTGTTGTCTTGACTATATGCGCCAAAGACAAACCCATCTCGGACAGAAGAGATCGGATATTTACAAGTACCTGGCGCGTGGCGCCTTTAATATCGCCGATCATTTCACCGGTCTCAGGATCGAGCGGTATCTGGCCGGATAGAAAAACAAATCCATTGGCTTCGACAGCTGAAGAATAAGGCCCGACGACAGGTATTTTACTGGACACAACCGTCTTTTTGTCCATAGCAACTCAACTTTCCTTTCTATCTACAGTAAAGAGATTAAATACTCATGGATTATTCCCTTTTGCATTCAAGATGACACCGAGGCGGCTAGGAGACGGTGACGCAGGCGTACTCTTTTCGTACTCCGAGGAGCCGACGACGACGCCAACTAAGGTGCCGCTTGAATGCAAAAGGGAATCAAACTATTTTAAGCATTCTTTCTATAGACAGCCTCGCCCTGTCCATAACATCCTCCGGCACGGTGATTTCATGGACCATATCCGTCAGCGACCAGAGAACCTTTTCCAGATTGATGCGCTTCATATTCGGACAGATCGCCTTATCGGAAGCCGGATAAAAGTTTTTCCCCGGATTTTCCTTCTGCATGCGGTAGATTATACCGATTTCCGTTCCGATGATAAACTCGGTCGCCGCTGATTCCTTCACATACCTGCACATCCCTTCGGTTGAGGTAACTACATCCGCCAGCGCCGTCAATTCAGGGCTGCATTCCGGGTGAACGAGTACTTTTGCCTGCGGATGCTGCTGCTTCGCCCGTAAAATGTTCTCGGGAATAATACCGGCATGGGTCGGGCAATAGCCATTCCATACAATAAAGCTACGACCGACCCGTGAAGATACATAAGCAGCCAGGTATTTATCGGGAACGAATATGATTTCCTCATGTGAAGTTAAAATGTGTCTTACCATCTTCTCGGCGTTGGCTGATGTACAGCAATAATCACACTCGGCTTTTACCGCCGCCGAAGTATTTACGTAGCACAGGGCGACAGCTCCCGGATGCTCTGCCTTCAGAGCTTTCAGGCTTTCCGCATCTATCATGTCCGCCATGGGACAGCCGGCATTCTTGTCCGGCAGCAAAACCTTCTTTTGGGGCGATAATATCTTTGCCGTCTCCGCCATAAAATGAACTCCGCAAAACACAATAACATCGGCGTCAGTTTTTGCCGCCTCAATGCTCAAGCCCAAAGAATCACCAAGAAAGTCGGCAATGTCATGTACTTCCGGCAGCTGATAATTGTGGACAAGAATAACCGCATTTCTTTCTTTTTTTAATTTTTTAATTTTATCAACCAAATCCATAAGCGGCCCTCGTTTAATTCTTTATTTTCTTTGTAGTTTTTTTTGTATTCGTTACATTATCTCGTTCTTTGTTCTTTTTAGCAAGTTCGTAAAGTGTAACGCCTTTCAGCGTCTCACGAATTTTGTCACCTAAAACCATCCAGACATCTCTGGTGGGACAAACAGCGGTACGATCGCATACCGCCGGCTGTTTCACACAACGAACAAGACATGTTTCCCCTTCCAGAGCCTCCACAATATCACACAGAGTTATTTCCTGGGGATCTTTGGCCAGCGAATATCCGCCATGGGCTCCGCGCAGTGAATTAATCAACCCCGCGGTGCGCAAGGGGATGACTATCAGGCTAAGATATTTTCCCGATATTCCTTCACTGGCGGCGATGTCCTTCAGAAAAAGCGAATCACCTCTGTTAGCACGGGCCAGCGCCGTCATGAAACGCACGCCGTATCTTGATCTTGTGGACAACTTCATTTATTTAAACCTTGATACTTTATTTGGTAAATTTATGATATAAAATAAATCAATGCAAACATTTCTACCCTATCCCGACTTTAAAAAATCCCTGGAAGCACTCGATTCCCGCCGCCTTGGGAAGCAGCGGGTAGAGGCTTATCAAATCATCAGGGCCATTAAATACGGGGGCGGCTGGAAACATCATCCGGCGGTCAAAATGTGGCGCGGACACATTAATGCTTTGAAGTTTTATTATAACCTGTCGCTGGAGGAATGGGTCAGGCGCGGCTACAAAAACCGGATGGAGAAAATGCCGATTTCCGGCAAAATCGTCTATCCCGCCTGGTTCGGCAGCGATGATTTTCACGCCGCCCACCGTTCCAATTTACTGCGCAAAGATTTCACCTTCTACAGCAGCTACGGCTGGCAGGAACCGCCGGATTTACCATACAAATGGGGTTTAAAATAATTTATCATAAATCTTTTGCAACCCCTTGTTCTAAATTTCTTTCAGCGAATGCTTTTTCCCCACAGCCTGCTTTTTAGATCGTTTCCCGCCGAAAATCAGATCCTGCTTTTCGACAAACACTTCCGTATCGGGAGGAACGGAATGCGTGAGCCAGACATTACCGCCGATAACCGAACGGGCGCCGACCACCGTTTCGCCGCCGAGAATCGTGGCATTGGCATAAATTGTAACATCATCTGCCAGCGTCGGATGACGCTTCTTGTTGCGCAGGCGTTTACATTCCGCTTTGCTCAAAGACAATGCCCCCAGGGTCACCCCCTGATAGAGGCGAACATTTCTGCCGATAGTCACTGTCTCTCCAATAACCACACCTGTACCATGATCGATAAAAAAACTTTCTCCGATATCCGCTGCCGGATGAATATCAATGCCGGTGCGGCTGTGGGCGTATTCGGTCATTATCCGGGGTATTAAAGGCACGTTCAGGCTGTGCAGCAGATGGGCGACACGATAAACTGTGATTGCCCGGAGGCCGGGATAACTGAATATTATTTCATCATGACCTTTAGCCGCCGGGTCTCCCTCGTACGCGGCTATAATGTCCTTCGCCAGCGCCTTTCTTAATTCCGGCAAATGGTGCAGAAATTTTACAGTGATCTCATGCCCCAGTTCCTCACACCTGACACAGGGAAGATTGTGGCGCAGGCAATCGTGACGGATCGCCACAACAATCTGCTCGGATAAAACTTCAAACAGCCCTGTTACTTCCTGGCCTAAATAATACTCGACGTTGGTCTGGTCCAGTCGGGCTCTGACAAAAAATCCCGGATAGAGAATATGGTTTGTCCGGCGTAAAATATCTATGATGGCATCCCGATGGGGTATGGGTTCGGCGCTCACATGATCAAAACATCCTTCATGATTGCAGGAAGACACCAGTTTATCAACGATGACGGGAATATCTTTCCGGTAATGTACAACCGATTTTATATTATCTCTACATTGTTTCCTTTCCGATGTCTCTTTCATCAGCCCCTTCTCCATAGCTTTTTAAGACAGAATTATGCTTGCCTAACGAAACTTTCATGGGTTTTCCAGGACTACTGGGACTTTTTCCAAAAAGGCGACATTTCCCGCAGTCTGGCAATGATCGGGGGCATTTTATCAATGACAAAATCTATCTCTTCTTCCGTATTATAAATGCTCAGGCTGAAGCGGATGGAACCATGCGCCATTGTAAAGGGAACACCCATCGCCCGGAGCACATGCGACGGCTGCAACGACCCGGATGTGCAGGCCGATCCGGAAGAAGCGCATATACCCAGCTCATTCATCAATAGCAGTATTGCCTCGCCTTCGACAAATTCAAAGCTGATATTGGTAGTGTTCGGCAGCCTGTTGCTTCTATCGCCGTTGACGCGGCTTTGCGGAATCCTGTTCAAGAGTTCCGTCTCCAGTCTATCGCGCATAGCCTTGACGAATGTATTTTCTTTTTCCATGTTCATTGCGGCCAGTTCACAGGCTTTCCCCAGGCCAACGATGCTTGGCGCGTTCTCCGTTCCGCCGCGGCGTCCCCTTTCCTGATGACCGCCGATTAGAAACGGCGAAAACTTAGTACCCTTGCGGACGTAGAGCACGCCGATGCCCTTGGGCGCATGCAGCTTGTGCCCGGATATGGATAGCATGTCAATGGCATTGTTTTTCAGCTTGATGGGAATTTTTCCGGCAGCTTGTACGGCGTCTGTATGGAACAGAACACCCCTTTCATGGGCGATCGCCGCGGCCTTTTCCACGGGAAAAATCACTCCTGTTTCATTATTGCCCCACATTAGACTGACAATAGCCGTGTCGGCGGTCAGACTTTTTTCCAGACTCTCCAAATCGAGCAACCCGCTTTTATCCACTGACAATTCGGTTATCCTGTATCCCTGCGTCTGCAGATGAGCGCAGAGCGCGCGGATGGCCGGATGCTCCACACGGCTGGTGATGATATGCTTCTTATCGGGCTGGGTCGCCAAAGCGGAATGAATTGCCGTATTGTCGCTTTCCGACCCGCAGCTGGTAAATATTATTTCATCGGGACTGGCGCCGATCAATTCCGCCACCTGTTCGCGGGCCGTCCGGATTTTCTGCCCCACTTGACCGCCAAAAGTATGCATACTGGAGGGATTGCCGTATAGTTCGCGGAAATAAGGAAGCATCGCCTCCAGCACTTCGGAGGCAACCTGGGTGGTGGCGTTATTATCAAAATAAATAGTTTTCATTTGGCTTCCTCCTCAACCGTAATATCCGGCGAAACAAGTTCTTTCAGTCTGTATTCCACAAAATTTTTCAAGGTAATATCCGCAGCCTTACAGGTTGCACAGGCGCCGCGTGTCGCCACGATAACCCGATTGCCGACAACGTCTATCAGATCAATATCGCCGCCGTCATTTCTTAACGAAGGCCGGATTTCACGGTCGATGGTTTCTTCAATCAGCCGGATTTTCTGCAGATTGGTAAGTTTCGGCTTTTTCGGAGTGATGGTTGTACTGCTCTTCACACTGTCAATTATCTGCTGGATGGCTTCCTGGCAATTGCCGCAGCCGCCGCCCGCTTTTGTATAGTTTGTCACCTCTTCCACCGTCGAGAGGTTATTTTCCCGGATAGCCCGTTCAATATCCTTATCGGTGACGCCAAAGCACTCGCAAATAATTTTTGCCCCCGCTTCCAAAACCGGAGCCCCTTTGTAATTTTCGATTGCCTTTACCAGAGCCTGCTTACCCAGAACAGAGCAGTGCATTTTTTCCTGGGGCAAACCTCCCAGATAATCAGCGATATCCTGATTTGATACTTTGAGAGCTTCTTCCAGGGTCATCCCTTTGATTATTTCCGTCAAAGCCGAAGATGATGCAATAGCGCTGGCGCAACCGAATGTTTTAAATTTTGCCTCTTTGATTCTCTTATTCTCATCGAGTTTGAAAGTAAGCTTCAAGGCGTCGCCGCAGGCCAGAGAACCGACTTCCGCTTCTCCATCCGGATCTTCAACTTCACCTACATTATGCGGATTGAGAAAATGCTCCTTTACCTTATCCGTATATTCCCACATAAATACTCCTTAAGATAAATGTTAAATGCTATTGATATTATTAAGATGCTGATCGACTGTGCTTATTTATCCTGAAATTAATGCTTTGTCATGTTAATTGCAAGTATTTTTATAGTATTCTTGCATCATCTCTTGCACCGGCGATGTTACAGAAGAAAACCGCTCCACCGTCGAGGCAAAAAACAGATCGATCCGAGAGACGGAAATTGATTTTTCTTTGAGGAAATTGAGGCGCACCCCTTTATTTACATTTATGTTTTGCAGGAAAAAAGTAAGAAGAGTTGGTCTTTTCAATGCCGCAATCTTTGCGGATGCGTGAATCGACCTGCAAGCTAGCGCCTGCAGGTCATCCGCAACGGTGGGAAATCGTCTTTACTCCAGAACAACGAGGGTCTGGTTGGCCTTTACCTTGTCCTTTTCCTTAACCAGGATTTCCTTTACCGTGCCGCCGGCATCGGCCATGATGGGATTTTCCATTTTCATCGCCTCGAGGATAATAATTTCATCATCTTCTTTCACAACATCTCCTACCTTTACGACGATCTTTGAGACCGTTCCGGGCATGGGGGCTACTACATTGATTGCCATGGGGTGTTCTCCTTTATATTTATTTATTGTGGAACGCTATTTATTTCACACCGCCGCTCCGGCTATATTAACGCGGACGGCAGATTGCCAAACGAAAAACAGGCTGCCTCTGGAGCTTCAGGCCGAAGCCGTTACATATTCCAGAGTCAGCTTTCCGAGCTCAACAACTTCGAACAGACCGGCCCGGCAATAAAACCGATATACTTCTTTCACACCTCCCCGGATAATACCGGAACCCTTCAATTCGTAATCGTGAAGAGGTGTGTAGGCCTCCACCCCCTTCCCTCTCTGTGTGATCTTTTCTTCCGGCTTATAACCCGGTTTTATTTCGACTCCTTCAGGAAGATCGGAGAAAAAGGCCAGGAGCGATTTCCCCACTTCGTCGGAAAATGTTTTATATTTAAATTCGAAAAAGGCGCCTGTCACTTCCCGCACCGATATCACTTCCGAAGTAATTTCCTCTTTCCGATTCTTCAGGGCATTGCAAATAGATTCGACCTTTCCGGACTCGGCGATTACCGGAATCATGTGGGCATGTCCTGTAAAGAAATGCAGGATCATACTCAGGGGACTGTCTTCTTCCAGCAGGCATTCTTCTTCAACAAAGGTATCCCCTTTATCCCCCCGTCCTTCCAGAAAACCAATGACAAACCCTTTGATCAACAACGGTTCTCCTTTGATCATGATCTCCGTATATGTTGTGGTCATCTTTGCCTTCCTCCTGCATTCCGAACGCTTTTTCCGTTAAATTCTTCCGTCAAAAGAAAATGAAAGTGACGATGATAAAGACCGGAATCAAAACCGGGACCGAATATTTGAACATGTACCCGAAGAAGCTCGGCATGTTGACCCCGGCTTCTTCAGCGATTGATTTTACCATAAAATTGGGAGCATTGCCAATATAGCTGTTTGCCCCCATAAAGACGGCCCCAGCGGAGATAGCCTGGAGATAGCTGATAAAAACCGGATTGGCCGTTGAGGCTCCGGCCGCCAGCGCTGCCGGAATCTGCATCTCCGTCAGTCCGACCTTGCCTAAGGCCATGTTAAAGAAGGTCAAATATGTAGGGGCGTTATCCAGAAAAGAAGAGAGAACGCCGCAAACCCAGAAAAAAGAAGCGGGTGTCTGAACCGAATTGACCAGAGCCGCCAGCGCTCCCGTGCTTCCTGCTTTGAGTATAGCCAGAGCGGGAATGATGGCGATAAAAATTCCGGCAAAAAGCTTGGCCACTTCCAAAATCGGTCCCCAGCTGAATTCATTTTCCACTCGCAGAGCATTGGCGGTTGTTTTCAGAGAAACCAGGCCCAATATCAAAATAACTCCGTCCCGAAGAAGATTCTGATAAGCCACGCTAACCCCCAGCACCTTGATCTCTCCCGGATGCCAGTAGCCGCTTACCAGGATGATGCCGACCACTCCCGCCAGAAGAGCAAGGTTATGGAGTCCTTCGATGCGCAGAGGAACCTTTTCCTCCGAAGTTAAAACGTGCAGATTCTCTTCACGGTGATAAAAGTAGTTATCTATGGCGTAAAAAATCATCAATACAATAGCCGCCGTGACCAGAATATGCGGTAGAATGCTTCTGGTCACCCAGAAAAATGGTACGTTATGAAGGAAGCCGAGAAAGAGCGGGGGATCTCCTAATGGCGTCAAAGCGCCGCCGATATTGGAAACGAGAAAGATGAAAAAGCAGATGATGTGCGCTTTGCGCACCCGGCCGGAATTGGCCCGCAGAACGGGGCGAATCATCACCATGGAAGCGCCGGTCGTTCCCACCCAGGAGGCTAGGCAGGTGCCGATCAGCAGCAGAACAGTGTTCACAATGGGTGTTCCCTGCAAAGATCCTTTGACGACAATGCCGCCGGAAATCGTGAAGAGCCCCCAGAGAAGGATGATAAAAGGCAGATAATCGATCAAAATAATATGGAGAATCTCATGCCGGGCGACGGCTCCGTGAACCCACAAAAAAGGCAGGGCGAAAGCGAGAGCCCAAAAAGCCGCGACCTTCCCGAAGTGATCATGCCAGAAGAGCGGAGCTGCAAGAGGAAACAAAGCGATGGATAAAAGAATACCGATAAACGGCACGATACTCCAGATCGGCAAAATCTCTCCCAGAATGGCTCCATCCGGGCTGGAGGCCAGGACGACGTTCGGCACAAATGCTGTTAAAAGGAAAAGAAATAAGAATATCCTGATACTGTATGAGGGAAACCTCTTCACGGCATTCTCCTGGAAAGAATCGATCTATCTTTTTTATTTGATTTCTGCGGTGCTTCGAGAAACTCTTCTCCTTTGCGTCGGCGGGTTGCGCAGGAAATAATAGTAATTCCGGCGATGACGAGCACATAGCCGGCCACCTGTAGCGCCTGCTGCCAGGTTCCGGTCAGTGCAGGCGCTACTAGTTTTACCATGATAACACCGGAAAAGGCGGCTGCAGAGCCGCCTATCCAGTAAAATTTTTTCTCTCTGATGCGGTTCATCGAAGCAATGTCACATAGATTGCAGCAAGAATGGCCGAGGTTATGACGCCGCTGATATTGGCGCCCATAGCATAGGGAATCAACATCGCTCTCTTATTGATGGCGAAGGCTTCCTTCTGGGCAACCTTGGCCGTTGTCGGCACACAGGAAACGCCGGCGATGCCAATGACGGGATTATATTTCCGGCCGGTTGCAAAATACACGAGATATCCGCCGATAATGCCTCCGATTCCGGAAAGGACAAGGGCCGTTATTCCCAGAACCAGCAGGACTACAACTTTGGGGTTGAGAATGGTGTTTGCTTCGCACAGAACGCCCAGCAGGAGTCCGAGAAAAAAGGTCGAACCAAAAAGGAGAGTGTTTTCCAGAAAATCGATAACGCGGGTTACTTCCGATTCCTTGATGATTACACCCAGGAAAAAGGACATAAAGAGGGGCGCCGCGACGGGGAAGAGCAGGCAAAGCACCGTGTTTGTTATAATAGCAAACGCAATCTTTTCCGTTTTAGACACATTGGGTATTTTGGTCAGATCCATCTTGATTCCGCGCAGCTCTTTGGGAATCAGAAGGCGGATTAAATAAGGATATCCAGCATAGCACAGGCTCAGGTAAAGATAGGCAACAATGGTAATCGGCACGAAAAGATCCTTGCAGAGCATCAGGGACGTATAGAGAACCATCGGGCCGTCCGCTCCGCCGACCATGGCAATCGACGCCGCTTCCTTATAATTAAGGCCCATGGCGACGGCAATCGGAAAAGTCAAAACCGTGCCCAGTTCCGCGCAAACGGCGATGACCATGCTTCTGAAGGGTGCTATCAGCATGTAGCCGATGTCGGTGATGACTCCGATTCCCATGAAGACAAGACAGGCGATGAGACCGTTGCTGAAGGTAAAGGTATAAATTGGCTGCAGGAAATCGATCTGTAAGACCTCCATGAGCTTGGTGACATCGGTCGCCATGGGATCAATAAATATGGTTCCCATCGTTGATGCCGAAAGAAACAGAACACCGGCGTTGACGGACGCCATCCCGACACCCATAGGAATCATGATGAGTGGTTCAAGTGTTCCTTTAACCCCCAGAAAAACAAAGAGGATGCCCAGGCCGATCAAAACGATTCGGGCGATGGCGATGGTCGGGTCGGAAGCTACCAGAGTGGCGATTCCCTGAAAAAGATAGAGAATATCGATATTCGGCATGTTCAGCCCTCACTTTCGTTTTCGGTCCGTCTCTGTGCTGCTCGAAAACTGACCGCACAAAAAAGGCCCTTGATAATCCCGGCCACCATAAAAGAAATACCGGCTGTAACTCCATAAACGACAGGCAGTAACTTGATTGATCCCAAAAAGTAATTTTCCATGTTTTTTTCATCCTTATAATTCTTTATTATATTAAGTTGCTTTTACGGCAAAAAAATAAAGTCGAATCGCTAGTTTTTGTAGATCAAAAAATAATCCTCAAAAGCCGGATCAGTGCCGATGAGGATAAACGGAATAAATTACGACATTCCTGGGAAGAAGTCTCTCTTCACCTTCGAATAAAAAGTATTTCTAACAGAATTTAAGCAGGCCTGTACGCCCCGCCTCTATCCGTTAGCAATGCGTCGCAATTGTTTTCACCCTTCCGGGTTTATGTCGCCTATTGTTGGAGTTGAAAGTGCAGACAGATTTCAGGTCTGCATGATGATGACTACGCCGGGAATGGGATCACGTCATGATTATTTTGCTGGCTTTTTGCGCCCATACACAACATTTAAACAAATTTAAAGACGCACGTTAAAAAACCATTGTAAAGGAACCGGTAATCCGGTCAATCTGACCGGCAGTCCACCTTTGCCGCTGTATTGCGGATTGAATATAAACGCTCGGCTGGTCTGCTTTCGGAGAACATGAAAGCAGACCGCCAAAGCTTGTTGCCAACTGCAAAGGTTTTTTGGACTTAAAAAAGATAAACAGTTCTTATGCCGATTTTGAAGGCTATAATTGCTGAATGGAAGAAAAGAACATGGCTGTTACCGACAAATACCTGTTATGTTATGTTATGTCGATAATAGTCTTCTCAGCCTTCACCTTCTACTTCGGCGCCGCCTCTTCCTGCGCGAAAACTTACTGCTGCAAAGAGGCCTTTAATGATCCCGGCCACCATAAAGGATATACCGGCAGTGATCCCATAAACTAAAGGCAATAACTTGATTGATCCCAAAAAGTAATTCTCCATGTTTTTATCCTTTTGATTTTTTATATTAAGTATTTCGTTTGAATTCAAGAGTCGTATAAACAAATTGCAATTATTTGTCAATAGAAAAACTTGTCTTCTGTGAAAAAAAATTAAAATTGATCCAATTTTGAAATTTTTGAGGATTTATGGGAAAAATAAAAATATTTTTCGATTTTTGGAATATTTTTAAAATTTTTTAGAATTTATGGAATTTTTCCGGATTTTTGGAAAATTTTATAAATATTTTCCAAAAAATGGAAATATTAGGCAATAAATAATGATATGTTATGAGGTCGTTTTCAGCCTGTTTTCCGGTTAAATGCAGATCTCTATACAGCTATTCTCATTCATCTATATTAATAGATAAATAATATATATCAATTAATTACATTGATAATAAATTTTAAATATACTGACTTTATTTCTTGCAATTCATCAATAAAACTATCGCAGAAAAGACAAAGTTTTGAGCAGCATTTTTCGGAATAAAAAGAAAATAAATGGAAACCGCTGAGATAAAAAAGGGGGTTTTGAGTAAATACAGTGTTTTTATTCCTTCCTTCCGGAAGAAAATTCAAAATTTCACTGGCTTTTCTACATTTTTTTCCTCTGTTTAAAGCAATATTCAATGGAATTCTGCTTTAGATGGCAATAATAATAGCGGATAATGGGATGATCTGCGCTTTTCAGCCGAATAAATTTCAAATATTTTCTCGGATAAATAGCAATAGAGGGGCAATTCGATGTTTTCCGGAAATAAATGTCAAGATTAAACGGCCTGTCGCCCAAATCATTTTATCTCTTGCCGCTCCAAAAAGATAACAATTTAGGCAACAGGCCGTTTAATCTCGTCCCTATACAAATCCTACTGGAGAAAGTCTATCAGCTCAACTTCAAAAATCAAAGTCGCGTTCGGTGGAATCGATCCGGCACCTCGCTCGCCATAGGCCAGATCCGGCGGTATGACGAGGATACGTTTTTCTCCTTTTTTCATTGATAGAAAAGCTTCATCCCAGCCTTTAATGACATTACCTTTCCCAACCACAAAATGGAAGGGGTGTCCTCTATCCACGGAACTGTCAAATTTAGTTCCGTCAACTAACTTGCCAGTATAGTGAGCCTCGACAAGCGCTCCCCTGACTGGTATTGGACCCTTTCCCTCTTTCAGGACAATATACATTAGTCCGGATGAAGTTTTAATCACGTGGGCATATTTGTCCTTGATTAAAGCGGCTTCCTTATCCTTCATAAGTTCATCCTGCTTTCCCGACGCCGTATTATCTGACGGCGGCTTTTCATTGGCAGATAAGGGCTCTCCTGCAAAAAAGAAACTGAACAGCATGAAAATCAATAAATTCGTAAATAACTTAAGCAGATTCATAAGCTTCATCCTTAAAAAAATACTTTGAATGACAAATTGATAAAAGAGTCAACCTTTTAATCGAGCCGCTTTATAACAAAATGCCCAGTAATCAGGCAACTAATATTTATCGTTTATAATCAATTTGTTAACCTATTTTTTATATCAGCAATAGAGTAGTTGTGCCTGTTTAATTTTTTGGTTCTTCCGGGTTTGTTATGCATAAAATTAACTATATTTCTGTTCTTTGATAAATGAAGTAACCACTTTGAGC
>OFEK01000377.1_pt1 | contig 50829 bp, 50 predicted proteins | sample 1521131 | NCBI WGS metagenome assembly OFEK01 (sample SAMN05720209, study PRJEB24109) | activated sludge metagenome | isolation source: Anaerobic digester | place: China | collected 2015-12-16
AAGCCGCGCCGGGAGTAAAACATATTTTGTCTTTGGCCGTCAGCGTGATATCACACGCTTTGGCCCCAGCTTGCCGAAGATACGCCATCGCTTGCGCTGCCGCTTCATGACCAGAGTTTTTGGCCGTCACATAAAATACTTTGCCGTCGATGCCTTGACCGAATGAAAGCACGGTTGGATAAAGCGTCGATATCGTTTTGCCGATGCCCGTGGGCGCTTCGGCAAATAGCGTTCCACCACTACGAGCGAGCGAGTAAACATATTTAGCCAGTTCGCGTTGCCCAAACCGGAAATGTTTGAATGGAAACGGCAATTGTTTGACGCTGTCGTTCCTGGCCTCGATGCGCTTAGCAACAGATCGGTAAAACGAAAGATATTCAGATATCAAGCCATCAATGTCGAGACTTAATTGTGACACTGATCGTTCGAACGATTTAATCATTGTTTTTTGATCAGCTTGATTAATATAGATGATGCGAATCCTGACGGTATCCAAATTGTGGTCAAGTGCATACATATGTCCATAGATAAACGCTTGCATCGTGTGCCAAGCTTCATGTTGGGTCGAAAATTGATCGAGGTCGGCTACCGTCGTTTTGATTTCCTCGATATACACTTTATTTAGGATTTCGCGGATTCCATCGGCATATCCTTCAATCGTAACCGCGAATTCGTCGACGACATATGTATGTTTTAAAAACTTTTCAGCCTCGAACGCTCCTGATTGCGCGCTTTGATAGGCTTGATGGAGTTTCGTCCCCATTTGCATCGATGCTTTGTTAAAGATACGATTGTCGATGTCGCCGCTACGTAGCATGAAATCGACCAGATCATGGACTGAAAGACGAAGCGTCTTGGTTATTTCCATACCGCTCCGGAAATTTTTTGATGGCCAAGTAAGAAATCGGTCGCGCTCATAACCCGTTTTCCGGGTATTTGTAATCTGTCGATAATGATGCGACCATTACAAAGCTGTAATAGCAGACATTTATTTTCTACTAAGATGATGCCTTTGTCCCAGTCGGTATGATCATCATAATATCTTACATTGAATATTTTGATGCGGCTCCCCGTTTCATCGAGCAAATAGCCACCTGGTTCCGGTGATAAAGCACGAACAAGGTTGATAAATTCGTGACACTTGCGTTCAATGTTAAGATGTTCTTGTTCTTTTTTTATCGAAGGTGCAAACGTCGCTAATCGTTCATCTTGCGGTTGCGCGATCAGCTGTCCATTAAGGTATTGCTTGAGTAGCTCTGGAATGCGTTGATTAATGAGCAAACTCATTTTGGCACGTAGTGAACCATAATCATCCTCAGGCATGATATCTAGGCTTAATCTGGCAAACATGTCACCAGCGTCCATGCGAGTAACCATGCGCATAAGCGTAATGCCGGTTTGATTGAGTCCTTGCATGAGCGCATATTGAATCGGAGCCGCCCCACGCAGTTTCGGTAAAAGGCTGCCATGGACGTTTAAAGCGCCAAGTTTGGGCCAATTTAGTACCTCGTCAGGCACGATTTGCCCATACGCTAGTGTTACGATTAAATCACATTCAAATTCGTTGATGAAATCATGGTCATCGCGGATGGACAGCGGCTGATAAACGGGAATATGATGTGTTTGGGCAACTATCCTCGTTGCTACAGGCACTGAATGCCCTTTACGACCGCTCGATGTGTCAGGCTGTGCGATTAGGGCGACGATATTGAACCCATCGGTTAGTAATTTTTCAAGTAAAGACGCCGCCAAATCGGGCGTTCCCATATAGACGATGCGCGCTTGTTTAAAATCCATCTTAATACCCGCTTAATATATAATTATATCGTTTGCTAATATACATTTATTGCCATACTATATTAACGCGTTAGGGAGGATTTCTCAATGATATACAACCGTCTCACGGACCTAATCGGACATACTCCATGCCTGTTTTTCGACACTGTCAACAGCAATCGCATCTATCTCAAACTCGAGATGTTCAACCCAGCGGGTTCGATCAAAGACCGGATTGCCTTGTCGATGGTCGAAGCATTGGAACGCGAAGGAAAACTTTCCGCCGATAAAGGTGTGATTGAAGCAACTTCGGGTAATACCGGCATCGGTCTTGCCTATGTGTTAGCCGCTAAAGGTATCCCATTGACGCTGACGATGCCCGCCAGTGCTTCCAAAGAACGGGTTGATTTGATGAAAGCCTATGGCGCAAAAGTCGTATTAACACCAGCCGAGCTATCGATGCGTGGTGCTAAAGCCCGTGCCGAACAATTGGCCAATGAACTAGGCTATGTCTATCTCGAACAGTTTTCTAACCCTAATAATCCCGCAGCCCATATGAAGACGACCGCCAATGAAATACGACAAGATTTTCCCAAACTCGACTACATCGTCTGCGGTGTTGGTACCGGTGGCACGATTACCGGACTGGGGCAGATTCTAAGACCAAAGTATCCGGGTATTAAATTTATTGCCGTGGAGCCATTTGAATCGGCTGTTTTGTCTGGGGAAGCACCCGGATCACATCAGATTGCCGGCATCGGTGCTGGCTTTATTCCTCCGATTCTCGATCGAAGCCAAATCGATGATATCGTCAAAGTAAAAACAAGCGCCGCCCAAGCCTTGGCAAAAAAGTTGGCGACACGCGGTCATTTCTATGGCGTGTCGGGTGCCGCTGCCATTATCGGGGCGCTAGAAGTCGCCCAAACAGTCACTGGCAAAACCATGCTCGTAATCATCCCCGATGGGGGCATTAAATACATGTCGACAGGAGTGTTCAACCATGAGTAAACAAGAATCATACTTCGCTTCAATTAAACGTCGCGATCCGGCCGCGCGGCACAATTTGCAAATTTTGCTGCTATACCCAGGCGTCGCCGCATTGATTAACTATCGCATCGCGCACTTCTTCTGGCGTATTAAGTTGAAATTCATCGCTGAATGGATTACGAAAGTGTCACGCCGTCACACCGGTATCGAAATCCATCCGGGAGCCACGATTGGAAAACGTTTGTTCATCGATCATGGTATGGGTGTCGTCATTGGCGAAACAGCCGTTATCGGTGATGATGTATTAATCTATCATGGAGTAACCTTGGGAACGCGTCTTGGTGGCCGTGGCAAACGCCATCCGACGATTGGCAATAACGTGATGCTTGGCGCTCATTCAATGATTTTGGGTAACATCACCGTCCATGATGGTGCCAAAATCGGCGCTAATTCGACGGTTATCAAAGACGTCGCCCCCAATGAAGTAATCATAACTTGTTCACGCCGCGATAATAAGCCGGAATAATGTTGCAGGCTATCACTATATGTGATAAAATTCATCGAGTTAAATAGAGGTAATCATATGGCAAACATCAAATCACAAATCAAACGCAACATCACCAACGAAAAAGCTCGCTCCTTAAACGCAGCGTTTAAATCGCAAGTTCGCACGGCCATTAAGAAAGTCGAAAAGGCAATTGCTGCTAACGATAAGGAAAATGCCGCAAAGCTATTCGTCGAAGCCGTTGCTTTGATTGACAAATCGGTATCCAACAAAGTGCAAACAGCGGCAGCGGGAAGCCGTCAAAAGAGCAGCTTGCAACGCCGATTAAACGCTTTGCAATAACAATAAATCGAAAAAGATGGTTCGACTTACGGACCATTTTTATTTGCCCGAGAAAGTATGCTAGAATAGCGCTATGAAAACACTTAGCACTGATCCCCGCCGCGATGGCTTTCGAATGCCGGCCGAGTTCGAACCACACCGGGGGACACTAATGACTTACCCCTACCGGTCCGATGTTTGGCGTCTCGATGGCGTTCCCGCTCAAGACAATTACATGGAAGTGGCTGCCGCGATTGCCAAAAGCGAGCCGGTGTTCATTGCCGTGCCTCCTCATTTGATGGCCGAAGCCGAAGCGCGCTATCAAATTCCCAATGTGACGTTGTTGCCACTTGAAAGCGACGATGCCTGGATGCGTGACAACGGTCCAACTTTTGTCGTTAACGATAGTGGCGAACTACGTGGCATCGATTGGGTATTCAACGCTTGGGGCGGCGACTATGACGGGCTCTACAAACCATGGGACACCGATGACGCGATGGCCGAAGCCATCTTGAAGATTTGGAATGTCGACCGTTACCGCACCGAAGGTTTTGTGCTCGAAGGCGGTTCAATTCACGTCGATGGTCAAGGTTTAGCGCTTGTTACCGAAGCTTGTTTGCTATCGCCCGGTCGCAATCCGACGATGAGTAAGCGTCAAATCGGCGAGATGCTCAAGAAATACCTTAATGTCAAAAAAGTTATTTGGTTACCGTATGGGGTTTATAACGACAACACTAACGGTCATATCGATAACATCGCTTGCTTTGTCGCTCCACGACACGTGCTCGTGGCCATGTTCGAAGACAAAAACGATCCCCAATACGAGATGTGCCAAAAAAACATGGAAGTGCTTCAATCGTTTAAAGACGACGAGGGCCGGCCATTGACAATTTCGACGATGGTTTTCCCATCACGCTTGGTCTATTCCTCCGAAGATGAAAGCCAAACGGTCGACGAGGTCGAAACCTCGGTGCCACGCCCAGCCAATAAGCGGCTCGTGGCTAGTTATATCAATTTTTATGTAACTAACAAGGCCATCATTATGCCAGCTTTTAAACTTCCGTCTGATGAGGTTGCTAAACAAACACTCCAGCAATTGTTCCCAGATCGAGAAATTATTCCAATTTATTCGCGCGAAATTTTGTTAGGGGGTGGCAATATCCATTGCATTACCCAACAAATTCCCCAAGGAAAAACCAACGATGAACGTTAAAGTCGCCGCGATTCAAATGGCGATGAGCTGGGATCAATCGCGCAATTTGGCCGAAGCTGAACGTATGGTACGTGATGCCGCTAGTGAAGGTGCTCAAATTATTCTTTTACCAGAACTTTTCATGACTCCGTATTTCCCACAATTAGAAAAATACGAATATTTTGAACTGGCATCTTCATTTGAAGATAGCGTTCCTGTCAATCATTTCAAGCGAATTGCCAAGGAATTGGGCGTTGTTTTGCCGATCTCATATTTCGAGAAAGCCGGCAATGTTTTCTATAACTCGCTGGCGCTGATTGATACCGATGGGGCGATACTGGGTAATTACCGAAAAACGCATATTCCCGATGGGCCAAGCTACGAAGAAAAATTTTATTTTACGCCCGGAGATTCCGGTTTCCAAGTTTTCAAAACGAAATTTGGCCGAGTCGGCATCGGTATTTGCTGGGATCAATGGTTCCCTGAAACGGCACGCATCCTCGCGCTTAAAGGCGCAGAACTCATTTTTTATCCCACGGCAATCGGGAGCGAACCGACGTTGCCGATTGATTCGTGCGCCCATTGGCAAAATGCCATGAAAGGCCATGCCGCGAGTAATTTAGTGCCCGTGATTGCCGCCAACCGCGTTGGTACGGAAACCGATGGAGCATCAACGATGACGTTTTATGGTTCTTCTTTCATCGCTGATGAAACCGGAGTAATCACCAAACAACTCGACCGCGATGAAGTCGGTTATATTTTAGCTACTTTCGATCTGAAAAAAATCGAAAAATATCGCTATGCTTGGGGTGTATTCCGCGACCGACGCCCGAATATGTATCACGACATTTTAAAAAAATAATTTATTGATTGAAATTGATTAAAAACAATTCGAAGCCATAGAAGCGGTCGATCTGGCCGCTTTTTATGTTGAAGTCAAGTTCATATAAGCGGTCGAGTATCGATAACAATCTTTGTTCACCCATCGTTTTTTGGCTATTCAGCGCCAGTTTGACACGATACTCGTGAATGCCCAGATGTTTAGCAATGTCGATTTGGCCCATTCCTTGCATCGAAAGATAGTAGACTTTGAGCATTAACCGAAATTGACGAGCCAAAAGCGAGATGAGCATGACTGGTTCCTCGGCATGCGTTTTTAAATCGCGAAAAATGGCCAATGCTTCATCAATCTTGCCCTTGACGAGCGCATTGGACAAGGCAAAAGAATTTTCCTCGATTGGGCGCGAGACGAGCGCTTCGACGACATCAAGCGTGACATGATCGGTATTTAACATGAGCTTTTGAGCTTCTGATACAAACAAGGTGGCGTCGGATTGGACACGGACGACTAATTCATTAATGGCGCTGGCATCGATTTTTACGTCATGCTTGGCAAAATAGCGCCGGACGTATTCGGGCCAAGTGGCAGCATCGATATCAGTCAACTCATAAATCATGGCTTTGCTTTTAATGATCTTTCCGATATCGCTTTTGGTGTTGAATGTGGCCGCACATAATGTGAAAACGAGATCGGTTGATTCGCTAGGATGTTTTAAATATTCAATCAATTTATCGTAATTTTGATCTTTTTCAATCTTTTCTTTCGGCTTTGATGGAAGCAGGAAATACGCATCGTCGACGACAACCATTTTTCGTTCATAACCAAGTGGCATGCTCACAGCGTCAGCAACGATGTCTTGAACTAATGTTTCTTTCGCATTGTAGCGCACGTAACTAAAATCATCGACGACTGGCAATTGCTCTTTGACGAGCTTGGCGAGACGCGTTTTGATCATCAAGGCTTGTTTTCCGAATAAGAGGTAGATCATTGCTAGTCATATTTTACATCAGCGTGCCCAATAATTGTATTTAATCGTCCCTTCTATGTCCGTGCGTCGAACCGTGACATCGTGGGCTAGAAGACGGTTGATGACGTCGTGATGGGGATGTCCGTAGTTATTGCGTCCCACCGAAATGATGGCCTCTTTTGGTGTTGTATGACTAATAAACGCATCCGAGGTTGAAGTAAGTGAGCCATGGTGCCCGATTTTGATATAATCACAGTCTAAATGCGGATACCGCCCGATGATGTCTTGTTCAACTTCCAGTGGTGCATCACCCATCAACAACCACTCATGCCCGGCAAGGTTAAATGAAAGCACCAGCGAGCTGAGATTGGCATCGTCTAATTCGTGTCGATGATTCAAATTGTGAAAAGTCAATCCACCTAGCGTCATCGGAAAACGCGACGGTTCCTTTATTAGTTGATGGATGGGGAAATTTGCAGTCAATGATGTCAAGGCACCGGAATGGTCATAATCATCATGGCTGATGATCACGGCGGCAAGCTCACTGACGCCATGACGCTTGAAATAAGGAATTAAGCTGGTGCTGGCAATATCGACAGACAAAGATCCACCGGTATCGACAAGAATCGCCGTTTTCCGATTTTTAATCAAGATGGCATCGCCTTGCCCGACATTGATGAATGATATCGAGGCTTCATAAAGATTTTGAATCGGTAACATCGCTAAAACGATAAAAGTGGCGCAGGCGTAAACTCCGACGTTAAAGCGATGGGTAAATTTCAGTCTGCCGATATAAAAGCAGAGAAATAACAGACTCAAATAAAAAGTAACTGCTAAAACAGACCACATCCTGAAGTGCAATTCTATTTGCACAAACTGACTCAATTTAATGATGCTTTCTGAAGCCCGCACGAGCGGAAGCGATACCATCGGTAACGGCCAGATGTAAAGCTGCAACAAACCAAGTGTCAACAACCAGCCATGAATCGTCACTAACGGCACAAATAACAACACACCGATTAAGTTAATCGTTCCACTTGTTATCACTAGGTATGGCAACAGGAATAACCAAGGAACAAACCTTATGAATATTCGTTTAAATGCACCTGTTCGAGATTTATGCAAGCGTAGCAAATATAGACATGTTGCTAAGCCAAACGATAGGTAAAAGCCGGGACTATTTACTATATATCTACTAAATAGCAACATTATTATTCCCACATGGCCTTTTTTAATCCAATATACATTTACTTGACTAGGTTTAGGTTTATAAACGAGATTGATGACGCCTGATAAAATAACGCGCCATATGGCAATGGCAGATGGATTGAACATTAACCACGGGACCAATGTCAAAAACGCGTATTTACGTGCCTTCTTCTCATTCATAAAACGGATTAGTATTGTCTCGATAATCCGCAAATGACCATAAATCACCATGCCTGAAGCACTAAGCAAATGTACCAGATTGGCCTGTTCAAATTGCATTATTGTCGCTGTTTGATAATCGCGACGATTGAATAATATGGCACCCAGATAAGTTGCGCTATCAGCGTCAAATCTTGCTAGAAACTGTATTTGACGCCATCGGAATCGTAACGGCAGCATAAATTTATCTTCGATGACAAACACTCGCAGTTCGTTAGTCACACCACGTCCGACTAAATACGTTTGGAAATCAAATTGACCTTCGACATGGTAAAACTTAATCGGGGCTAGCTGCCCATTGATGTGCAAAAAGTCTCCGATTTGATAAGGATGATTTTTGATTGATACATAATATCGATTCAAGCCGTGCTGAACGAGCAGGTAATTGTCTTTCGCATCGATTACGATATATGTGTTAGCTCGTTCCATATTTGGACTGGGTGTCGTCATATATTTACTGATAAATCCAAATAGCAGCCATATACATATTGTTACCGTGATTTTGATTCCGTATCTAACAAACACGAAAGCAACAATTGCGCTTGCAAATAACAAAGTCCAAATATTGGCGTTAAACGACAATAATATACCAAGATATAAACCAGTAAAAGCCGCAAAAGGATTATTCGAGCGTAATATAGTTTTTAATTTTTTCAAATGTTGCGTTGCCGATACCAGACACTTGCTTGATTTGCTCAAGGTATGAATAGCTACCATGTTGTTCGCGGTAACCGACGATAGCTGCGGAAATCGTCGTACCGACGCCGCTAATCACCAACAAGTCTTCTTTGGTGCCCGAATTGATGCCGACTTTGGGATATGGGTAATCGCCACAAATATCGTCTTCGGCATATAATGGGGCAATGTAGTAGCTCATGGCGTTAACAATAAGGCAATCAAGGGTATAGGCGCGTTCGTCAGCGTTTTCGGTCACGCCGCCCGCTTTTTCGATCAAATCACCTAGTTGATCACCTTCGTCCATGGCATAGGTGCCGGGACGCAACACCTGTCCGGAAATCGAGGCTGAAAAGTAAGCTCCGGCACTGGATTGTAATGCTACCGAGTTAGCGTTGATGTTCGGGTCAAGACTTAACAAAATAATTAGTGTCGTGATTGTGAAAATAATGACGGCTATCATAACTTTATACATAAAAAATCACCTCACTTTCTAATAGCGAGGTGATTTGATATTTGTCGATACTAGTCTTGATTATTCTATTTTAAGAATTTCGACTGAATATGGTTTTGGGGCTTTCACAAGCACTTTGTCGCCAACATGACCACCAATGATGGCGATGCCTAGCGGTGAGACGTTACTAATCGTGGCGTTGGATGGATCTGTTTCGTGGGTGCCGACGATTTTAAATGTCATTTCCTTATCGGTGCCTAAGTGTTTGATGGTGACTGTGCGGCCAAACGAGACGACTTTGCTGCTCGTGGTCGAGTTTTCGATAATCGTGGCCGCTGAGAGAATGTCTTCCAATTGGCGAATGCGCAATTCAACATCTGACTGCCGGGCTTTTGCGGCATCGTAATCGGCGTTTTCCGATAGATCGCCAAGTGAACGGGCGAATGATAGTTGCTCGATTACTTCCGGACGCACGACGTCGATGAGATGGCGCAATTCAGCGTTTAATTTTTCAGCGCCTTCGCGCGTTAATACTACTTTTTCGATTTCCATAAATATATCCTTCGTTTTATTCGTATGTATTTTAGCAACATCGGGTGCTAAATACCACATATTTATCTTGTTTTGCTAGTTGTTTTCATTGTTTTGGTTTCCATGGTATAAACTATAAACGTTATATGAAAAAGCGAACCTCTTTATTCAAACTATTTATGACATTTCTAAAAATCGGACTATTCACGTTCGGTGGTGGCTATGCAATGATTCCTTTGATACAGCGAGTTGTCGTTGAAGACGAAGGCTGGCTCACATATAAAGAAATGCTCGACATCATCATCGTCGCCGAATCCACGCCCGGTCCGATATCTTTGAATATGGCCACGTTCGTGGGTTACCAGCGGCGCGGGGTGCTTGGGGCGGTCTTTGCGACACTTGGACTTGCCGTGCCGTCGGTCGTGATTATCACGGTGATTGCCTTGTTTTTTGATGAAATCAAACAAAATTCAATTATCTCAGGCGCTTTATCCGGCATCAAAACGGCGATTGTCATACTCGTGACAGGTGCGTTATTCAAATTGATGAAATTACTTCCAAATGACGCAAAAACATTCATCGTCATTGGTCTTTTGACGGCTTTGATGTTCGCACTCGACATGTTCGGAATTGCCGTCAGCGGTATCTTATTCATCTTAGGAGCGGCCGTGCTTGGTTTATTATGGCACGGACTGCGTCATTACCTCCAAAAGCGAGGTCCATCGAAATGATTTATCTCGAACTGTTCCTCGTGTTTTTCTCGATTGGTTTGTTCACCTTTGGCGGTGGTTATGCTATGGTTCCGATTTTAAAGATGGAAGCCTTGTCGCGTGGTTGGATGAGTGAAGCGACATTCATCGATTTCATTTCGATTTCCGAATCAACACCCGGACCTCTTGCTTTAAATATGGCAACATTCATCGGCACGGAAACCGGTGGTATCATCGGAGCATTGGTGGCCACGCTTGGCATGATTCTTCCCTCGCTAATCATCATCATGCTCATCGCCGCATTTTTCCAAACGGCGTTAAAACACCCGCTGACCCAAGCGGCGTTATCGACCATTAAACCGGTCATCATGGCGTTGATTGCAACGACGATATTATTCTTACTCAAGAATTTATTATTTCCTGCAGTCAGTGTTTATACACTAGAAACGCTCGATTGGCGCCATTTGATCTTATTAATCGATTTGGGCACGCTTTATTTCGGTTATCGAAAATTAAGAAAAAAGCCGCTCCATCCGATGATTCTTATCGGTGTTTCGGCTTGTTTGGGTATTTTGATATTCAGTTTTTAATCGTCGACTGCTTCATTTTCATCAAGAAAATGTTCTAAAATCGCACTAATTTTTTCGTATTCGTCTCCTTCAAGGTCGAATAGTTCGCCACTATCATCGTAGCGGGAAGCTAAAACGTCGTCGGGATTGTTCTGATCGAAGTAGAGTACGTATGTTTGCAAAGTGTCAGGATCTTCATACGTAAAAAGAATTTCCATCATCACTTCTGTGCCATCTTCTTTAATAATTAGGATTTGGTTTTCTTTACTGAATTCCATGTTACTTGCTCCTTTGCATATATGACTCTAAAATCAAAACCGCGGCCGCGCTATCGATAACCTCGCGGCGATGGGAAGCCTTTAGTTCGGCGCCAATCATCATCTTGTTGGCCATCAGTGTCGTCAGCCTTTCATCGACGAGTTCCAGTTTTATATTAGGATATTCCAGTTCGAACTCGCTTTTGAAACGCAGTACCGATTCCGATCGCTCAGAGGATGCGCCCGACATGTGCAGTGGGTAACCGATGGCAATCGTCGCCACTTGTTCTTGATCTGCCAATTGCCCCAAGTATCGTTTGGCGCTTTGGTAATCGCCACGAGGGAAACGAAACGTCGCCAGCGGATGTGCGGCTAGACCGAGTCTGTCGCTAATTGCTAATCCCAGCGTCTTCGTACCTAGGTCAACGCCGATAATACGTGGTTTCATGCCAAAGAATCCTTAAACAATCGGGCTGCGACGTCAAATTTTGTTTTGTCTTTACCTGCTCCAAAAGCAGTATCAGGGCGGCCACCGCCGGAACCTGCCATTGTCGCGGCCACAAGTTTCACCAAATTGCCAGCCTTGTGCCCTTGGCTCAAAAACGAGGGTCCTAGATAGACGACTAATGGTATTTCATCGTGATTGCCCCCGGCTAATAAAAACGCCGATTGGGGTATGCGCGACTTTAAATCATCGGTAATTTTCACTAAAGTCTCGCGGTCAGTACCTTCGAGATAAACTGTCAGTATCTTACCGAGCCGACTATCTTCAAATTGTTCAAGCAACGCTTTAGCAGTCATTACTGCTTGCTTTTGAAGCAGTCCCGTGACGCGACTATGTAATTCGATCAGTTCGCCTTGCATTGCTTTGACACGGTCGGATACCTCAAAAATCGAGGAAGCTTTCAATTGGTCTCGCACTTTCATGAACAATTTCTCGCGGTGCTTCAACAATTCATAAGCGGCATAACCCGTCCTGGTTACAATCCGGCGGATGCCCGCGGCAATTGATTCTTCGCTTTCGATAGCAAAAACACCGATGTCGCCTGTTTGTTGGACATGCGTTCCCCCACAAAATTCCTTGCTGATGGAACCAAATGTGATGATACGTACGATTTCGCCATATTTTTCGTCAAACGGAGATATGGCCCCCGATTGTTTCGCTTCATCGATATTCAAAATGTCGATTGTGCGAGGGGCATTAGCTTGAATGTATTGGTTAACGAGTGCTTCAATGCGTAGCAAGTCTTCTTCGACTACTTTGCCAGGATTCGTGAAGTCGAAACGACCATATTCATCGCATACGTAACTCCCTTGCTGCGTAATATGCGTGCCGAGAACTTCGATTAACGCTTTTTGTAGCAAATGTAGTGAAGAATGGTTACGCATCGTCAAATAGCGACGTTTAGCATCAACGATTAGTGTCAAACAATCACCAAGCTTGATGGTGCCGTAACTAGCGGTAACAAAATGCATATGTTGGCCATTGGGAGCTTTTTGGACATCAACGACCTCGTAGCGTGTCCCCTCGGTTTCAACATAACCGTAATCGGCTACTTGTCCGCCGCTTTCTGCGTAAAATGGCGTGTGATCAAAAATAACGACGCCTTCTTCGTGTATTTCGGCAACTGCTTGGCCATTGACGAATAAGCCGATAACCTGCGCTTGTAGCGTTAAACGATCATAATCAAATGTCGAAGGCGTCAAAAACTCTAACAAATCTTTCGATTGCATACGCATGCCGCCTTCATCGCTACGCGCTTGACGGGCTCGTTCGCGTTGGGCCTCCATCAATACTTCAAATCTATCGAGATCGATTTTGACGTCTGATTCCTGACAGATTTCTTTGCTAAGTTCAATCGGAAATCCATAGGTGTCATAAAGTTTGAAAGCATCTTCGCCTGCTAGGGTTTTGTGTTCATCGATTAGTTTGCGCAGTATCGTTTCCCCATTAGCGAGCGTTTTGTTGAATTTGATTTCTTCGGATAAGATCATTTTGCTTACACGCGAAGTATGATCTTTTAAATATGGGTAAAAATCGCCCATCATCATGGCAACCGTCGCCACTAATTTATGCAAAAATGGTTCATTAATGCCAATTTTTCGGCCATAACGCAGTGCCCGACGCAATAATCGTCGGAGGACATAACCGCGGCCTTCGTTTGAAAAACTGGCGTTATCGCTTAAGGCGAACGTCAAGGTGCGGATGTGATCGGCGATGACTCGATAAGGACGATAGCCACTTGATTGATAATCAATCGTCGCGATTTGTTGGACTGCTTCGATAAGCGGGAAAAATAAGTCGGTTTCAAAATTAGTCGGCGTTTCCTGCAAGATGCAAGCGATGCGTTCGAGGCCGGCACCGGTATCGATGTTTTTGCTTGGCAATTCCTTGTAAGTATCGCGCGGTTGACCTTCGATACCGTTATATTGGGAAAAGACAATGCCCCATATCTCGATGTATCGATCGTTTTCGATTTCTTGCTCAAGTAGCGCTTTGCCGAGTCTGTCGGGGTCGTAAGCAGCACCACGGTCAAAAAATACTTCTGTGTTTGGACCGCATGGTCCGCTACCGATTTGCCAATAATTGCCTTCAAGCGCGATTAAATGATCGGGATCAAGACCTTCTTTAATCCACAAGTCGCGAGTTTCGACATCATTTGGATTGTAAGTAACATATAGCTTTTCTTTCGGCATTGCGAAATATTCACTTGATGTCAATATTTCATACGCCCATTTGACGATTTCTTTGCGGAAATAATCACCGATGGAAAAGTTACCTAACATTTCAAAAAATGTATGATGACGCGCTGTGTAACCAACGTTTTCGATGTCGTTGGTGCGAATGCTTTTTTGAACGTTGGTTAATCGTTTGTGAACGGGAATCTCGCTGCCGTCGAAATAGCTTTTAATCGCGGCGACGCCGGAGTTGATCCAAAGCAGCGTCGGATCGTGACGTGGCACCAGCGAAGCCCCTTCGACGATGATATGACCTTTCTTTTTGAAGAAATCGAGCCACATCATGCGAATTTGTTGACCAGTTAATCGTTTCATAAACAACCTCCTAAAAAATGAAAAAAAGTGCCACTAAGGAACGAACAGGGTCGCGGTACCATCCTTATTCATTATCGCTAATGCACTCGACAGTCGTTAACGCCGACGACACGGCAATGATTAATTGCTAATCTCGGAAGCGGCCCATTCGGTTGTTTGCAACTATTTCCACCATCAAGTTGTCGCTATACAAACGGCGCGAATTTCACTTCGTCTTCGATGCCGATATTATAGCACACGACTAATTTAAGGTCCTGTTATTTATTAATTAATCTTCCGGCACGATAGACTTCTTTAATCAATCCTCCACCAAGGCAAACATCGCCATCATACAAAACGGCGCCTTGGCCAGGCGTAATCGCTCTAAGTGGCGTCGGTAGTGACAAAATGACTTGGTCTTTCGTAATCGAAGCGACGATGACATCGCTCTTATTTTGCCGATACCGAAACTTGGCCCCATATTGATGTTGGGAGACTGGTGGCGGCCCAATCCAGTTGAGGTGATCAATGATGACCCGATCGCCATCAAGGTAGTGTGCTTCCGCTTGCGAAGCGACGTATAATATGTTGTTTTTAACGTCCTTGTTGACGACGAACCAACTTCCCGAGGGTTTATCGGAAATGCCTCCGATTCCTAAGCCGCGGCGTTGCCCAATCGTATAATAGAAAACTCCTTCATGCATCCCTAAGCGATCACCCGAGGCGATGTCAACGATCGGTCCGGGTTGAGCTGGCAAATAATTTTTCAAAAACGAACGAAAATGACGTTCGCCGATGAAACAAACGCCGGTTGAATCTTTCTTGTCGGCGATGGAAAGACCAATCTTTTTGGCGATAGCCCGTACTTCTTGCTTGGTGATGTCCCCAAGTGGAAATAACGTCGCAGCTAATTGCTCTTGATCTATTTGTGATAGGAAGTAGGTTTGATCCTTGTTTTTATCGCTGGATTCCATCAATACAAAGTGATTGGTTTGGTGTCCTTTTTTGGCGTAATGACCCATGGCGATTAAGCCACAACCATGCGATTGGGCAAATTGTTTAAACGCGGCGAATTTGATGTATTTGTTGCAAAAAATGTCGGGATTAGGGGTGCGTCCGAGTTCATATTCTTTTAGAAAATACGTAAAGACTTCATCCCAATACTCTTTGACGAAATCGACCCGATATAACGGAATGTTCAATAATTCAGCAACTTTTTTAGCGTCATTATAATCGACTTCTTGAGGGCATAAGTCTTGTGACAACGTCGGATTGCCCAAAATGTCGTTATTGGCAAAGGCGTCCCAGTTACGCATGAATCCGGCGATGACCTCATAACCTTGCTGTTTTAATAAATACGCGGCCACAGCCGAATCGACGCCACCGCTTAAACCAATCATTACTTTCATTTGTGGTTACCGAATAAATCACTTGAATCGAGAATGAGCGAAAAAGGTCCGTCATTGACAAGACTAATTTCCATGTCGGCGCCGAAGACGCCGAAGGCTGCATTCGGATATTTTTGCTTCGTGACCGCGACTAGATACTCATAGTGGGCTTTCGCTTGTGTTTGATCGAGAGCGTCGATAAACGAGGGGCGGCGGCCACCGCGCACCGAACCGTAAAGCGTGAAATTAGGTATTACCAATAACTGTGCATCAACATCTTGTAGTGACAAGTTAGTTTTCCCTGATGCGTCAGCGAAGATTCTTAAAGACAGCACTTTATCGATCATTTTATCGATGAGCGATTGATCATCGCCTTGACAAAAACCAACAAATAGCGCAAGGCCACTATCGATTTGGGCAATCGTTTGATTGGCAACCTTAATCGTGCCAGTTTTAACATTTTGAGTTAATATTCGCATACTAAATACCGGTATCATTATAGAGAATCACACACTCAAATGGTATATTATTCATTATATGAATGCACCTTTAGCGTTCCGCATGCGCCCCAATTTATTGAGTGATGTGCTTGGTCAAACCCACTTAGTCGGACCGACCGGTTTTTTGACTAATGCCTTGAATAAGAAAACACTGGTGTCCGTCATCCTGTTTGGTCCGCCCGGTTGTGGCAAAACGACAATTGCTGAAGCCTTTGCCCGTAGTCTAGACATCCATTTTATTAAAATTAACGCCGTGACCGCCTCCAAAAAAGAATTAGAAGCCGCGATGGACGAAGCCAAATTGTTCCATCCTGCCATTATGATTGTCGATGAAGTCCATCGCCTCCCCAAAGATAAACAGGATTTGTTGTTAGCCTCAATTGAAGATGGTAGTTTGTACCTGTTCGGAGCGACGACAGAAAATCCGTATATGGTCATCAATCCGGCGATGCGTTCACGGTGCCACTTGCTTGAAGTCAAGCCACTGGCGATCGATGATATCGTTGTCGGTTTGAAAAGAGCAATCAGCGATCCCATCAGCAATCCACAGTCACTTAAAATTTCAGACGAGGCGCTTGTGGCGCTTGCCAAACTATCGGGTGGCGACCTCAGATTCGCGTATAATGCGCTAGAAATACTATTGATTGCCGTTGTCAGTCGTGACATCACACTCCAAGACATTACCGAAACGCTGAAAGTGCCGCCTTCAATCATCGATCAAGACGGCGGTGGTCATTATGACGCCGTCAGCGCCATGCAAAAGAGTATCCGTGGCAGCGATGTCGACGCCGCTTTGTATTATTTAGCACGCCTGATTGTTGCCGGAGACATGGAAAGCATTCGCCGACGGTTATTGATTACTGCCTACGAAGATGTCGGATTAGCCAATCCCAGTGCTGTCATGCGCGCCGTCCAAGCTATTGATGTCGCTAAAATGGTCGGTTTCCCGGAAGCAGCGATTCCGCTTGGGTTTACCGTGTGCGAATTAGCACTCTCACCTAAAGCCAAAACGGCAGCCGACAGTATCCATAACGCCATCACCGCGGTTAAAGACAAACCGCTTGATGTGCTTGAATACTTAAAACTCACTCCCGTTAACATGAAGGAAGTAGATAAATACCCATATGATCGTCCCGACCTATGGGAACGCATGCAATATTTACCGCACGCCGCAAAACACGAAACTTACTATGAAATTAACGATAGCGGCACTTACTTGAAACAACTCAACGAAAACTATCGTCGCTTGCAACGGATTGTGCGCACCGCGAATTTATCTAAACTTAAAAAAGAATAATTATTCGATGATTTCGTAAACGATGGGACCGGGGGTAACTGGTTCTTGTTGGATTATAAAAGCGCTCTTGATTTCATCTAAGACATCGGAAAATTGTTCGATATTGGTATGGGCATACGCTAGTATGTCGCCGGTAATAACTTGATCGGCGACTTTTTTATTTAAGACAATGCCCGCGGAAAAATCGATGACATCTTCTTTTTTAGCGCGTCCGGCGCCTAGTTTCATCGCCGCTTCGCCAATTGCCAACGCATTTATTGTGGCGATGTGTCCATCGCGCTCCGCGCGAATCGGAACTATGTGCCGTGACACATCGAATTTGTCTGGTTGTTTGATATACGAGAGATCGCCGCCTTGAGATGCAATCATCTCACAAAGTTTTTGGAAAGCCGAGCCATCTTCGATCGTTCGAATCAATTTGGATCGAGCTTGTTCAATCGAGGTGGCCGCATGCGCTTGTAGTAGCATGATTGATCCGGCTGCCAAACACAATTCGACAAAGTCCGCGGGTCCGTGACCATGGAGTGTGGCAATCGCTTCTTTGACTTCAAGAATATTGCCAACGGCCAGTCCCAATGGTTGTTGCATGTCGGTAATAATTGCTCGCGTGTCGCGTTTAAGCGATTTGCCGATGGCAACCATTGTTTTGGCGAGCTCGCGTGCATCGTCGAGCGTCTTCATGAAAGCGCCTTGTCCGAATTTGACGTCCAACAAAATCGTATCCGCACCCGAGGCGAGTTTCTTGCTCATGATTGAGCCGGCGATAAGTGGCATCGACTCGACGGTACCCGTCACGTCACGAAGCGCATAAAGTTTTTTGTCAGCAGGCACGAGCGCACCGGTTTGTCCCAAGATGGCGAGCCCGATGTCATTTACCTGGCGAATAAACGCCTCACGGCTCATTGAAACGGAAACACCCGGAATTGCTTCGAGTTTATCAAGCGTACCACCAGTATGTCCAAGACCACGACCACTCATTTTGGCGACTTTAACGCCACAGGCAGCAACCATCGGTCCAAGCGCCAGACTAGTTTTATCACCGACGCCACCTGTCGAGTGTTTATCGACGGTGATTCCTTTAATCGCTGATAGATCGATGGTGTCGCCGCTATGCATCATGAGATGCGTCAAATATGCTGTTTCATGCTCATTCATGCCAATGAATTTCACGGCCATCAGCCAAGCGGCGATTTGATAATCGGGGATCGTTCCGTCACTAATGCCCTTGACGATATATTCAAGTTCGGCATCGGTGTGGTGTCCACCATCGCGCTTTTTTATGATTAGATCAATCATTCTCATGAAGGGAGCCTCTTTTCTTTAGCCAATATTTTGACGGGAACGAGTTTTGTGTCGGTCTCCCGTAGTTGATCGATTTCCACTTGCATTCTTCCTCTGACGAGGTCGGACACGGCGACAGAGGTCATGCCTTGGTATTGTTCGGGCATGATTGGTTCTAGAAACTTGACTTGGACTGGGAATCGCTTCATGTGGTATTTGGTGTTTAGTGGCCGGAATGTGCCATAAATCGTCATCGGAACAATCGGCGTTTTCGTTTCGAGCGCCATTTTGAAAGTTCCGGCTTTAAACGGTAGTAACTTACCCCGAATGTCTTTATTACGCGTCCCTTCGGGGAAAATCGCCCAACTGACCGATTTTTCGGCCAATGAATTTTTGACCTTTTTCATGACTTCGATTTCTTGACGCAAATTGTTGCGCTTGATGAAAACGCAATCAATTCCCTTCATGATGCGACCGAAAAATGGCCATTTCAAAATTTCGTGTTTACCCACGAAAATGATGGGACGTTCCGATAAACATACTGTAATCAGCGCATCATACATTGAATAGTGGTTGCCAATGAACAAGTATGTCCCTGGCTGGCTTAATATTTCGCCGTTAGTAATATAGTAATCCACATGAAGATGCTTGACGATTTTTAAAACGAGTTTACGCATTTTGGCATACCGATATTCAAGCGGCCAACGTTCGGGATGGCGCGAAAAGGGTACCATCCATGTAAAGTAGCCAAAAATGATATCGAAGAAGCAAAGCGTGACTGCGCGTATATATCTAAACATACTTTTACCTGTCTATCTTAATATTATAGCATTCCAGTCACGCTTTGGCGGTTACTCGTCTTGCTTGTCTTTGACGGGGAGTAATGTTTCAAGATGATCAGTCACGATTGTCAAACCGTGATCGGCATCATACTCGATTCTCCCTTTAACAAGTATCAGCGTTCCGTTTTTCATGCCCATGAAGTAATTATTCGTGGCGCGTGACCAATAGGTGACCGGTATTTCATCGGTCACAAAGATTCCTTCCGAATCGCGAGCGGGTCGTTCGACTTTCAACAGACGAACATTTGATTTGATCGGATTATCGATCAAACCGACGGCAACAATATTAGTGAACATTTAGCAGTTCCTCCTTATGGATATATTACCGGAGGAATTTCGTCGTGAATCCCAATCGAGTCCCAAGTGGCTAAATTGCGAATATTAATAGCGACAATGCTTCAATCATAATGTCCTTCATTTTCACATTCCGATTGGCGACGTAACCTTTATCCGAAAACACTAAAAGCATGTATTCATCGAGTTGATAGTAGTGGTCTTCCATGCTCGGATTAATCATGATAAAAAATCTTTTGTAGGGTGCCAACGCTTTGATATCGGCATAATGAATGATGATTCCCGATTCGTCTAAATCATCAAATCGGGTCATTTTTTCGATTAAATTGGCTTTGTCGAGCCGTAAAAACGGCAAATCTCGTCTTAGTCTCGCTAAATCCTTGAAGTATTCATACAAGTCATATCGTTCATCGAGCACACGGTAATCGTAACGATTGACTTTATCGCCCGACTTATAGGAGTTCAGATCGCCACCTTTTGATAAACCAATCTCCTGTCCCATGTGGAAAAACGGAATCCCGAACGCGAACATCGTGGCTGCGTTAATCAATTTAAGCCGTTTGAGCCTGACTGCCAAAGGTTCTTGCCCATTGCTGACGAGCATTTTGTCAAACAGCGTACCATTATCGTGACATTCGACGTAATTAATCGATTGGTGTGCGTGTTTGAATTTAGCCGGGAAGATCAAATCAAGGCAACTACCGACCCAGGCGAATTTAAAGCCAAGTCGGTAACTGGATGCCCCAAGCAAATATCCCCGTTCTTTCAGTTTGTCGTCCATCGTCGCCCCTTTGACGATGTCACGGAACGAATCGTTAAAAAAGGCATAGTTTGGCAGCTTATCACAGTTATACATCGAACTGCGATCTTCTTCTTTAAGTTCCGTCGGCATATTCCATCCTTCACCATAAAACATGAAGTCGGGTTTGATGGCCTTAATGGTCTTTTCAAGCAATTTGGAAGTCGTCAAATCGATGTTGCTCATTAAATCAAAGCGGAACCCGTCAATTCCATACGTTTGTACCCAGTGCACGGCCGAATCGAGTATGAGCTTACGCACCATCGGTCTTTCGCTCGCCACATCGTTTCCACAGAAAGAGCCATTCGATAAACGCCCGTCTTTGCGACGTCGAAAATAATAACTGGGCACAATCTTTTCAAACACCGATAAATGCGCATGATAGACATGGTTATAAACGACGTCCATGACAATACGAATTCCTTGTTTGTGATACGCACTGACTAGTGCCTTCAAGTCTTTGATTCGCGAATACGGATCTGATAAATCGCTGGCGAAACTGCCATCAGGCACGAAATATTGTTGGGGATCGTAGCCCCAGTTATAAAAACGGCCCGGATCACGTTCGTCGACCGTTTGGAAATCGTAAATCGGTAATAGTTGCAAATGGGTAATGCCCAAGCTCGTCAAATAATCGAACCCAACTGGATGGCCTTTTTCGGTCTTAACGCCTGATTCAATCATGCCTAGGAACCGGCCTTTGTGCTTGATATTCGTCAGCGGGTCGCTTGTAATATCACGGACGCTTGTTTCATAGATAATGGCGTCGGTATACTTGCCAAACTTTGGTAGCTCGTCTTGATAAAGCGGCACATCGAGCTTGGCAAAGTCGACGACGACGGACATTTCTCCGTTAAGAGTTGAACCAAACGCATACGGATCGGTGGCCTCAACCGTCAATCCATTATTGGTCACTAAATAAACATAAGTAGCCCCATCGAGGTTACCAGCGAGTGAAGTTTCAAATATTCCCTGATTTGAACGCGTCATGGCAATCAATCGCTCCGAATGATCGACGACCAATTTCAGGATTACGTTACTGGCAAGGGGAGCCCACAATTTAAATGTCGTATTAAATTCACTGATGCGGGCCCCTAAATCATTACCGTTATATGTGTATTTGTCGTCAAAGTCGGGAAAATAAATCGCATTTCCGATATCGAGGGCGCTCCGTGTGAAACCTTCAAGCACGATATCGTATTGGTGACCGAGTTCCAGCTCGCTATACGACCGCAAATCGAATGTCCAGCCTCCAGTGACGGGAGTCACTTTTTCAATCCGAAGCGTTTCGATCTTCTTATGGTCGGTTACGAGCAAAAAAGGATGCTTTTCCTCTTTATTCAGCGGTCCAAACAGCATGGCTTTAATTTGCTGAGGACCGATTAGTTTGCATGATAAAAAACTATCTTTCATTGGTTGTCCTTATTTTTCCATTTCTTCTCGGCTTGATTTGACGTAAACAACAGCAACCGCATAATCGCCATCGTGAGAAATCGATACATCATACGTCTGGTCTTTATAAATCAGATAGGGTACGCCAAGTCGGTCATATAGCACCGACACATGGCTAAATGCGATTTGTCCAAAGCCACCGCGTACCGCCTTCAAAAATGCTTCTTTAGCGGCAAACCGACCAGCAATGAACTTGACTTTATCGCTTCGCTTTTCGTAGATGAGCAGCTCTTCTTTCGATAAAATCCGTTTGGCAAGCGTTTCCTTGCCCTCAAAGCGTGACATTAACACGATATCAATTCCAATAGCCATACACTGTTTCCTTTCTAGGGGGTGTGGTTGTTTTCTTCATCATCAATTCGAATCAAAACGGGTATCCCCTTGTTCGATTGTGGATTGGCGGGACCGGCGGCGAGCACACCATCGATTTGCAATTGCTTGATGATGCGTAGCGTGCGATTGAAACCCATATTGAACTCGCGCATGATGCGACTGGATGACATGTATTCGTTACGCATCGTGAATAGTTTAATGTCTTCATACCGCTCATCAAGTGGCTCTTCGACGCTGTTGCCAGGAAATTGCGGTCCCATTGCCGTAATGTCGACAAGGTTGAGAAAATTAGGATGATACGATGGTTCGCTATTGTCTTTAATGAATCGGGTGACCCGCAAAGTGTCGTCCTCGCTGACAAATGCACCTTGTAGTCGCAACTCGCCATAACGCGAAAGTTTCGGGCAGCTGACAATCATATCACCGTTACCTAAAAGCTTCTCGGCGCCGGCATGACCGAGCACGGTCACCGAATCGACTTGGGCGTTCATTTGTAAAGCTACTTTCGTGATGATGTTGTTTTTGATGTTGCCCGAGACAATTCGGGTGATGGGTCGTTGGGTGGCGATAATCATATGAATACCAGAAGCGCGCGCCATGGCCGCCAAGCGTTCGACGATATCGCTAATTGAAGGAATTCCTTCGACCAAATCGGCATATTCGTCAATAATTGTCGCAATTAACGGCAATGGTTGTTGTCCGTTATCACGGGCATAGCGGTTATAAGCGTCAATACTGGAAATGCCGACGTTTTGGAACATGTCGTAGCGTTTTTGCATTTCCTCAAGCAGTCTGGTAAGGGCGACTTTCGCTTGACTATATTCATTAATAATCGGAGCTAATAAATGCGGGATTCCTTCATAGCGAATCATCTCAACCCGTTTTGGATCGATGATAATCAATTTAATGTCATCGGGATGCGAACGCATCAAAATCGTCATGATGAGCGTGTGCATGAACACCGATTTGCCACTGCCGGTCGTACCGGCTACCAGCATATGGATGATGTCTTTAAGCGGCAATAATTCCAACTGACCTAAGATATTTTTTCCAAACGGAAGCACGACGCGATTTTGAAATTCGGGTTTACGGTCGATGTCTTTAATGATTTCCTTAAAGCTGACGATGCTTATTTTTTCGTTGGGAACCTCAAGCGTCGATGTCGTTTTTCCAGGCACGACTTCCGTGAAAAGCGCTGGCATGCCACCTAATCGAATCGATATTTCGTTGATAACGGTAGCCACTGATTTAACGAGCGTCCCCCGATCCAATTGGATGTCAAACGAAGTAAACGATGGTCCGACTTGAAATGAGACGGCCTGGGCTTTAACTCCAAGATCGACAAACGTTTGATTAATAACGCCCATGCGGTGGATGGCCACTTCTTCGTTATATTCAGTATCGGTTTCTTCAGGTACGTCGTCGAGCAAATCAATACTTGGAAAACGATATGATTTATTGGCGATGATTGGGCGCGTGAGTACGTGTTCGGATGGTTCAATATCGGGAATCAGCGACCGAATCTCGTCGATTGGATTGATGTCGGTTTTCCTTGGCGGCTCAATCTTGACAGAATGTAACTCTGGTTCTAGTTTACGGACACTCGTTGTTTGATGATGACCGCCTTGTTGCGCACTCATCGTTGACGGGGTTTGGTATTCATCTTGAGAAGTAGATGGTTTCAGTGGGGCTGGCTGTTTGTTAACATCACGTCGATAAGTTACTTTGCGCAAACCAGAAGTCGGCATTTCGCTGACGAGAGGTTTGGAGTAGGTTGGTTTGTTGCTAACTTTGGGAACGAACGAAACTGAAGGTCGTGGCTTCGGTTGTGGTATTGGGGTTTCCACTGGTGGTAACTCTTGTTGTTCATCGATTACCTGGCCACGGGCCGCCTTAATGCGTGCGGCTTCAAGTCGTTTTTCAGCCCGATGTTTTCGTGCCCATTTGAAGAATAATACCCAAAGCGGCGCACCAATCAACAGCAATCCTGTGGCAAATAGAACATATAAAAGCAGGTGGCCGCTATCGCCCGCTAATGAGTTGGAAATACCTAAAAGCAAATAACCGAGCAGTCCGCCCCCGACCAGTGGCTCATACGATGAGGGCAGTTCCGATAAAGCCGGAAGATGTTTTAAAAAATCGGAAAAAAATGTCATTAGTGTCGTCGGTGTCGCTCCCAGTTCGCTGATTGTGTAATGCGTCAGGAGTCCCGAAGCTGCGAGTAATACGATGATGGTGCCTATCAATGTGAAATTGAATGATAAATGCAGCGGCTTACGCATGAAGATCCGATAAAAGCCGAGCGTAATCAGGTAAAGGAAGGCGATGAAATTAAGTTTTCCAAGAAAGATTGTCGGGAGAAAATTCAGCAAGCCGCTGACGATGGTGACATTAGTAAAACACAATGCGCCTAAAAGGACGAACAAGATGCCGAGTAAGACAGCTTCAAGATCATGATTTACTCGTGGGTTGTTGCGCGGTAGCCGCGTTTTGATATTTTGATCGGTGGGGGCCATAACTAACAGTAATTATAACAAACAACTTCTTATTTTACCGAGTAACATTTATTTTCATCTTTGATGCACACGCGTCGCGGAGGCGCCGTGCTATAATGGAAAAACATAAAGCAAGGAGCGTGGTTCGTTTGAATAAATATTGGGGAATCGTGTTACCTTTATTCGCCCTGACGCTGACATCGTGCGCAAGCGATTTAGACATCGAGTTCACCGATGACACCCCGCTGATTTTGAATCTTGAAAGTCCGTCACTTCGCGTGATGCAAGTAACCGATTTGCATCTAACGTATGGATTCGACGCCAACGATCAAAAAACATATGAGTTAATCGAAAAACTGGCGGAACACACACAACCGGATATTATCGTCTTGACCGGTGATTTGACGATGTCACCATTGGCCCCTTCACTATATCGGCAACTGACGCGACGCGTCGATAAAATCGGTATCCCCTGGACATTCATCTTTGGTAACCACGATAACGACTTTAACTCCTATAAGAAGAACCTCGACGCGGTGGCCGCTGCCAAACCCGAACATTTACTATTTAAAGTCGGACCAGAACTTATGGAAGGCGGCTTTGGCAATTTTATCATTCAAGCACGCTATCAAAGTGCCGCTTTCCACAATCTATACATGCTCGATACTAAAAATGAAAATGGCGGTCTTAACGATTATGATTGGCTCTCCGAAGCGCAAGTCGATTGGTATGGTAGCCATGCCGCCGCCGACGCCCTATTAGACGTCACTTCTAGCGTTTATATGCACATTCCATTGCTACAATACGAAGAATATATCAACTATGATTTGATCGATGGGCAAATGGGTGAAGATCGCGTTTATCCACAAGGACAAGAAACGGGATTTTTTGACGAGATGGTCGCCCATGGTGTGTCCAAAGGCGTATTTGCCGGCCATGATCATTTATCGAACTTCAGTTTCTTAAAAGATGGCATCTTGCTCGCTTACGGCCAAACAAGTGGCTATAACGGCTATGGGCAGATCGAACGCGGTGCGCGGATTATCGAAGTTGACGAATTAGGTAATCTTACGTCTTACCTCGTCCTCGATCAGGAGGTCGGCCTATGAAATTGTTCGATCGACTGATTGTCTTGTTCATGACACTTTTCTGGTTCGTCGTCGCCGTGTTTTTCTGGCGCTTCTACTGGATGGCCATCCTACCAGCGCTTGCTTTGGTTTTTGTGATGATTGGAGGGCGACGCCATGTTTGAGCTCATGATTGGCTTGTCGGTTATTTCGTTTTTAATCGCGTTATTTGCCACTCCGACTGTATTGTTTTTACTTCGTTTGATTGAAGTAGTGACGCGTCGCATTAAGCTAAAGGACGCCCTCATAATCATGCTTGCACCATTTTCAATCGGTTATTTCTATCTCGTGCCTTCGAATGGTCCCGTCAAAAAGATTTACCGTGCTTTAAGCGTTTTATTCATGGTATTGACGATTATCGGCGCCTTTTTCATCTTTTACATGACGAAATAGGTGGAGACAACAAAGCCAAGTAAAAAACCGCCGTTATGGCGGTTTTTGTTCAATTGGCGTCGCTATCGATGATAATCGGTATTACTAGTGGCCGTTTCCCGGTTTCACGCCGGATGAAACGCAGTGATTTGTCGATAATCAGCGTTCGTGTTTCGTCGATGTTAGCGTAAGGTTTTGATAAGTATTCTTGAATCGCCTCTTTGTAGATGGCGATAAGTTCTTTCAAGACGTTTTCGGAATCCTTGACGAATACGAAACCACGCATTTGAATATCGGGTCCGGCAATTATTTGTCGATTTTTCTTGGAAATGGTGATGCCCATGACAATGACGCCGTCATCGGCCAATTGTTGCCGTTCGGCAATCACGTCCTTACGGACGTCGCCCACGCCGAGTCCGTCAATCAGCACATCGCCGGTTTGAATTAAGTCGAGTGCTTGTGTCAAAACTCGGGCTTTGCCCTCGTTTATTTCAAGCACCATGCCATTGTCCATCAAAAATGTGTTCATGTGGTTGAGTCCGATGCCCATTGACACCGCCAGTTTGGCATTAGCGACCAATTCGACGTATTCGCCTTTGACAGGCATGTAATATTTTGGCTTCAAAAGCGATATTAGCGTTTTTAGATCTTCTTCTTGAGCATGCATGCCACTAATTTTCTTGCGGGTGATATTGACAACTGTGGCGCCACTACGATAAAGCTCATCGATGGCGTCGGTTGCTAACACTTCGATAGCCGGTGCGCTCGGGGCTGCGGCGATGAATGTGTCACCAGGACCGATTTTCATCGTTTTATCTTCATTTTCACCAATAGCTAATACGCCGATTTTTTTATAAATCTCTTCGCCGGGAGCCATCATGACGATGACTTGATCTTGGGGAGGCGTGCGCAAATGGTTTTCACGATGCACGACGCGGTCTTTTGGAAGTATTAAAGCACCGAAATTTTGGAATGTGCGAATGTAATCTTCGGTTTCTTTATCGTAAAATAATATTTTCTTACCTTGAGAAATGGCGAATTCGAGCGCTTCTTCCAAGTTATAAACGGATTGGTTGTATAAAGCGATAAAAATACGGCCGGTTGCCTCTTGGAATGGCAGCGACAAATGCGGCATCAATCGGTGTGTCGGTGAAGTATAGCCGGGTTTTTCGGCACCGCCGCTTTCGGTCAACAGGAGCAGAGTATCCCGCTCGGCAATCTTGGCCAATGCGTTGAAATCGTGCTTGTAGTTTTTGTTGGCATTATGTTCAATGATGAAATCGCCAGAATAAACGATATTGCCGTAGGGGGTGATGATGGCGAAGCCCGACGTATCCATAATCGCGTGGACGGTTTGGAAAAATTCGAACTGATAACCAGCTATTTCGACTTTATCAGTTGGTTTGATCGCTTTGAATTCATAATTAGGCATTGGTTTAAATTTGGCGGAAAACTGCTGAATCAGCGCGATCGTGGCACTCGATGCATAAATCGGTGCCGGGACTTCTCGGTAAATGTATGGGAGGGCCCCCATTTGATCATCGTGTCCATGCGTGATGATGTATGCACGGACGCGCTTTTTGTTTTGAATCAAATAATCGTAATTGGGGATGATGGCATCGATACCAGGATGGGTAGTATCGGGATATTTCAAACCAGCTTCGACCACGAACAAATCGTTACCAAGTTCAAACACGAATAGACATTTGCCATTTTCGTCGAGTCCGCCCAAAGCAAACACGCGAATACGTTGCGACATATAGTTTCCTCCAAAAAAAAGATTATCGGTTGTTTATGTTGTTAAATTCGTAATTATTATACTTATTATGAATGATTTAGCAACCTATTAGCATACAAACATGAAAATAAATGATGCAAATTAGTATCCATTTGCCGTTTATTTGGTTTGATTGATCGGATGGTTTGACGCCTCAATGGCGTAGATTTGACGGTCAGCAGACGTTATTTGCCGGATCACACGGCATGGATTGCCATAAGCCAAGCAATTCGGAGGTATGTCCTTGGTAACCACGGCACCCGATCCGATCACAGAGTTACTTCCGATGGTAATGCCCGGATTAACGATAACATTAGCGCCAAGCCAGACGCCATCTTCAATCACAATGCGCTTAGCAAATTCAAGTCCCGTGTGTCGAATCGAAGCGTCGAGTGGATGCCCCGCCGTCAGAAGACTGACTTTGGGACCGAATTGGACATCATTACCGATTATAATGTGATTGGCATCCAATAACAGGCAATCGTAATTAGCGTAAAAGCGATCACCGATGCTAATATGCGCACCATAATCGAAATAAAACGGCTTGTTGATAATCACCTGTTTACCGATCGAATGGCATATTTCTTTGAGGATTTGATAACGGCCTTGAAAGTCTTCATGGCTCGTAGCATTGATTCGATCAAGCGCTCGCCGGGCCGTTAGATGCATTTGTTCAAGTTCAGCATCGGAGCTGTGGTATAAATGCCCTTGTAACAATCGTTCTTTTTCAGTCATCGTTTGACACTTCGCGTCGCAATCAAATCGACGCCTAGTCCCAATATGTTTTTGACGAGCAATTGCCGCAAGGTCACCGGCGCCGTGATAGTAAGTCCGTTAATAACTTCCATCACTTCAAATATTTTACCCTTTGGAACTTCACCCGAGGTGACCACGGGCAGTCGTGACAAATCGGCGCTGACAAGTTTAACGGTCGAGGAGACGAGGCGCGTTGGATTAAGTAGCTCGGCTTTACCATAGACGATGCCACGGGGACATCCATGTCCGGTGACGTTTAAATCGTCATCCACATGCAGATGACATCCCTTTGGGCATACGATGCAAATCAATTCGTGAACTTTGTTCATTGGCGCTCCTTAATTGCCACAGTAATGGCGATACTGGGGTCGATTTTTGTCGTCATCGGGAGCACGATGTTAATCATTTCTGAAGGAATTGCCACTTGATGGAACGCCCGTTTAAGGATGGTGTCAGCTTGAGATATGACGAAAAACACGTTAGTTCGTGGTTTGCTGACGCGAAACTTAAACTCGATCGTACCATAAATGCGGTTGACATCAACACGTTGCGGTACCACATATGATATACCGTTTTGCGGTATCACTTTGATTTGGTTCTCGATGTCGAGAATCGGCTCATTAATGAATTTCGCTGCCATTTTGCCGGCGATTTTACCTTCGGCAGACACAAAGTCGACCAAATCGTGCACATGAAGGACGTTACCACAACTATATACACCTGGAATCGCCGTTTGTAAGTTTTGATCAACGATGGCGCCCCTCGTTTTATCGGTGGGAACGCCCAATTTGTCGAGCAGTTCATTTGAGGGAATCAATCCAACCGACAAAAGGAGTGTATCGACCGTAAATTCGAGTTCTGTACCGGGAATCGGCATGAACTTTTCGTCGACTTGACTGATGATGATCTTTTCCAGTTTGCGTTTACCGATGATGCGCGTGACCGTGTGCGAAAGATACAAGGGAATATCATAATCGACGAGACACTGCACGATATTGCGATTTAATCCGTTACTATAGGGCATAATTTCAGCAACACCTAAAACTTTAGCACCTTCAAGCGTCATGCGCCGGGCCATGATAAGACCAATATCACCCGATCCAAGAATGAACACACGCTTACCGACTAGATATCCGTCAATATTCAGGTAACGCTGCGCCAGCCCAGCGGTAATCACACCACTGGGACGATCGCCTGGCAAGGCGATTGATCCGGCATTACGTTCATAACAGCCAGTTGCTAACACGACGGTCGTTGCCTTTACTTTGACGAGTCCTTGCTTAGCGTTAGAATATGTAACTTGTTTATCAGGCGTCATTGTAATGACCATTGTATCCAGCTCATAACGGATTCCTCGTCGTTCAACCTCATTAATAAAACGTTCGGCATACTCGGGACCCGTCAGTTGCTCCTTGAATTCGGTCAGTCCAAAACCGGGATGGATACACTGATTAAGAATGCCGCCAAGGAAGCGATCTTTTTCTAGTATAAGAATATCTTTGACACCAGCGTCATAAGCACCAATAGCGGCCGCAAGCCCGGCAGATCCACCGCCGATAACTAATAAATCGACTTTATTCATGAGGCTTTTCTCCTTTGGAGGGAGCGAAGAGAACGAAGGTACTCTCGGCATCATACAAAACTTCTTGCTCGCTAACACCATAATAATCGGCGAGCAATTTCAAGACGAGCGGTTGGCAAAAACCGCCTTGACAACGGCCAAATCCGGCGCGTGTCCGTTTCTTGACAGCCTTGATTGAATGAGGCGGGCAACTTCTTGACAATGCATCGATAATGTGACCTTCAGACACCATTTCGCACCGACACACTAGGTGGCCGAATCGTTTGTCTTTTTCAATTAGTTCATTAATCTGTTGTTCGCTCATGCGTGAAAAACGGTACAACGGCCGAATGCGTGGATTAAAATCGATCTTTGGTTTTAATTCAATCAATTTAGAAACATATTGTCTAACGACGTATTCCCCGATGGCGGGAGCAGAGGCTAGCCCCGGTGACTCGATACCGGCGACATTGATGAAATGGGGATGGTCAGCCATCGGTCCAATGATGAAATCACCGGTGTTCGGTGTCGCCCGTAAACCTGAAAAGGTTCGAATTACTTTATCAAACGGCAGTTTCGGCACTAACCGAAGCGCCGATTGCTTAATAAATTCCATCGTCTCGCGGTCGGTCCCTAAATCCTCGCGGTCGTCAATGTAGTTGCTGTTCGGGCCAACTAGGTAATTGTAAGAATATGAGGAAGTCACGACGATGCCTTTGCCGCGTTCGTCGGGGACTGGAAATATAATGTGTTTCAGAAAATTATCGTCAAAATGGTCGAAAACAAAATAGGAGCCTTTGCGCGGTTTAATCGAAAATGTGTTAGGAGCGACCATTTCGGATATCAAATCGGCGTTGACACCGGTCGCATTGATAATTATTTTGCCATGATGGATCGCTTTGGATGTAACTACTTGATAACCTTCAGTCACTCGATTAATTGCGGTTACTTTTTCGTTAAGTGATAACTTAACACCATTATCAATGGCATTTTCCATGCAATTGACGACGAGTTCGAACGGGTCGATGATGCCGGCGCTAGGAGCATACAATGCATATTTGACATCGCTAGATAATTGTGGTTCCCTTTGAAGAATTTCATCAGCACCAATGATGAAGGTCTCAACGCCATTTTGATGACCGCGTTGTTGCAGTTGTTTTAAAATCGCGAGTTCCGCTTCTTTAGTCGTGACCGTCAGGCTGCCGATGCGGCGAAACGGCACGTCGAGTTGTTCGCAAACTTCATCATACATGGCGTTGCCGGCTACATTAAGTAAAGCTTTAAGCGTCCCGGGTTCGGGGTCGTAACCGCTATGGATTAAAGCCGAGTTGGCCATCGAGGTAAAATTGCCGACGTCGTTTTCTTGGTCGAGCACTAAAATATCGAGTTGGAATCGGGAAAGTTCTCGGGCGATGAACGCTCCGATGACGCCGGCTCCCAGAATAACAATGTCATGCATTAAAAAATACCTCTAATAAAGATATTAGCACTCATCTTTTTATTTATAAATAAAAAAGGTTAGCCGTGGCTAACCTGATTCATCTTAGACTTTTTTCTCCGTAAATTCCTTGTGTGACAAGGCAACGCGGCCTTTTTCGTCGATTTCCACGACGCGAACTTTCAAGGTTTGTCCGAGTTTGACGACATCCTTTGGATGCTCGACGCGCGTATGGGCTAATCGAGAGACATGGACCATGCCATCGACATCACCAAACAAGTTGACGAAGCAACCATAGGCTTCGATACGAACGACGCGTCCTTCGTAAATTTCTCCGATTTTGGCTTCTTTTGTCAGTGCCTCAATCATTTTGACGGCGCGGTCGATTGGTTCGCGTTCTTGATGGTAAATCATGACGCGACCATCTTGCTCGATGTCGATTTTGACATTGTCGCATTTTTCGATGATGTCGTTAATAATTTTGCCGCCGGGACCGATGACATCGCGAATTTTGTCGATTGAGATGCGAATTTGCGTCAATTTAGGTGCATACTTGCCAACCTCTGGTCGAGGTGCGGCAATCGCAGCGTTCATCTTATCGAGAATCTTCATTCTCGCATCGTGGGCTTGGGCAAGCGCTTCTTGGAGGACATCGCGGGTAATACCGCGAATCTTGATATCCATTTGCAGCGCGGTAATGCCCATCTTCGTGCCAGCGACTTTGAAGTCCATGTCGCCGAAATGATCTTCGAGACCTTGAATATCGGTCAGAATCGTATACGGGTGTTTACCATCGAGTGGTCCCGATGTAATCAAACCCATGGCGATGCCACTGACGGTATCTTTAATCGGAACGCCGGCGGCCATTAGTGCCATTGAGGAGGCGCAAATACTCGCTTGCGAGGATGAACCGTTACTTTCAACGACTTCGCTGACGAGGCGGATGGTGTATGGGAAGGCTTCCTCGCTTGGAATCACATAACTCAGCGCCCGTTCGCCAAGGGCGCCATGACCGATTTCGCGGCGACCAGGTGAGCCCATGCGACCGACTTCGCCGACCGAAAATGGCGGGAAGTTATAATGGTGCATAAAACGTTTGCTATCTTCAAGCGATAAATTATCAATGATTTGCACATCGTTTAGCGACGCGAGAGTGGCCACAGAAATAACTTGGGTTTGACCGCGCGTGAACATGGCGGATCCATGAACACGTGGTAATAAATCGACTTGACAGTCGATCGGGCGAATTTCATCGACACGACGACCGTCAGGACGAATTTTCTCTTCGGTAATTAAACGGCGCACTTCATCGGAAACAATGAGTTCCAATACTTCTTTGACTTGTTTGACACATAGGTCCTTGCTCTTCTCATCAACGTAGGTTTTTGCTTCATAGTTGGCAATTACTTCCGTTTGAATATCTTCAATTGCGTTTTGACGTTCGAGTTTATCAAAAATGGAAATTGCTTTGATAAGACGCGCTTGTGCAGCTTCGCGGACTTCTTTTTCAAGTTTGTCGTCAATTTTATACAAAGCGATATCGCGTTTGGGAGCGCCGACGGCTTTAGCGACTTCGACTTGGAAGGCGCACAGTTTCTTGATGGCGGCATGGCCGAACATCATCGCTTCAAGCATCGATTGCTCGTCAACTTCCTTGGCCCCGGCTTCAACCATGTTGATGGCGTCGGCTGTACCGGCGATAGCTAAATGAATGTCGCTATTAGCGTTTTGTTCGATCGTGGGATTAATGATGTATTGTCCGTCAACTCGTCCAACGTAAACGCCGGCCACCGGACCATCGAAGGGAATGTTGGAAACGCAAAGTGCCAACGATGAACCAAGCAGTGCGCTCATTTCCGGGGTGTTGTCAAGATCGACGCTAAGCACCGTGTTGACGATTTGAACTTCGTTACGGAATCCATCCGAGAACAGTGGCCGAATCGGCCGATCGATCATACGCGCCGACAAGGTGGCGTGTTCGCCTGGACGACCTTCGCGGCGCAAGAACGAGCCAGGAATCTTTCCAAGGGCATATTGTTTTTCTTCATAGACGACCGTCAGCGGGAAAAAATCCCCGTCTTTCGGCAATTTGCTGGCTACGGCAGTTGACAAAATGACGGTATCTCCATACCGTACGATCACCGCGCCATCGGCCTGCTTGGCGATTTCGCCCGTCTCAATGACGAACCGCCGGCCTTCGAACTCCAGTTCGAATGTGTGTTTAGACATACTTTACCTCTTTCTATCTTTTAACTGCTACATTATAGCAAAATCAGAGTTAAAGTATGTAATTATAATGAGTATTTAATTACTTGATGATGTGAAGCAAGATGGAGACCATGCTTTCCATTTGTTCAAGAATTGCGAATTCATATTTGCCATGGCCATGATAACCGCCCGTTCCCAAATTAGGGCAGGGCAAACCTTTGTAAGTGAGGTTAGCCCCGTCGGTGCCTCCCCGAATTGGCGAAGTGCGCACGGGAATTCCAACGGCATTGTAAGCATCGAATACGCGCTTGAGAATTTCGGGGTACTGTTCAATGATTGGACGCATGTTTCGATATCCGGGTTTAATCGTCACTTCGACGACCGTGCGTCCGTATTTCTTATTGAGAACATCGGCGGCCTTTCTAAAATTTTCTTCCTGCTGACGCAATATTTTCTCATCGTGGTTGCGCAGGATGTATTGGGCTTGCGCCGCTTCAACACTGCCCTTTGAATGGACGAGATGGTGAAATCCTTCATACTTGTCGGTTAAATGTGGTAGCATTCGCGAAGGTAACAGACTGAAAAATTCCATGGCGACGAGCTGGGCGTTGATCATCCGTCCTTTGGCATAGCCCGGATGAATCGATTGGCCAATGAATTGAACGAACGCCGTCGACGCATTGAAATTTTCGTAATTCATTTCCCGAATATCGCCACCATCAAGCGTGTAAGCGAAGTCGGCTCCGAATGCTTTGACGTCAAAGTGGTCAACGCCTCGTCCGATTTCTTCATCGGGAGTAAAGGCGACACGAAGTGGCAAATGCTTGACCTCGGGATGATCAAATAAATGTTGCAACAAGCTCATGATGATGGCCACGCCAGCCTTGTCATCGGCACCTAAAAGCGTCGTCCCATCGGTCACGATCAGCGTTTGGCCAGCAAACTCCGTCATATGAGGAAAGTCGTTGACATCAAGTACGATGCCCAACTCCTGATTGAGGACAATCGACTTGCCGTCATAACTTGATATAACACGCGGTTTAACATTAGCTCCCGGCATTTCTAGCGCCGTGTCTACATGAGCGACTAAACCGATAATCGGGTGGGTTGCTTCGACGTTGCCAGGCAGTTCGGCATAAACGGTACCATAACGATCAAGCCGTACTTTTTGTAAACCCAATTCGTTAAGTTGCTTAACTAGCAAACGCTGCAAATCCAATTGCTTAACGCTTGATGGACTCGACGTGCTATTTTCATCGGATTGGGTATCAATTTTAACGTAACTAAGAAAACGTTCTAACAATGTCATAATGTGCACTCCTAATTGATTATTTTATAATAGAACGCCATAGAAATGGGAGGCGATACAACAAAAAAAGACCATTACTGGTCTTCTTCGGTTACTTACGTAAGTTAAGCTTTTCAAGAACTTCAAGGTATTGTGGGCGATTGGTTTTGGCCAGGTAGTCGAGTAGACCCCGGCGTTTACCCACGAGCACCAATAAGCCGCGCCGGCCATGGTGGTCTTTTTGATGGGTGCGTAGATGTCCGGTCAATTCGTTGATTTGTTCGGTCATCAAGGCGATTTGGACAGCGGCTGAGCCAGTATCCTTTTCGTCGGCCCCAAATTGCTTGACGAGTTCGGCGACCCGTTCTTTAGTTAAAGCCATGTGTTGTTCCTCCTTCACTGATTCTTGACACGTCCCACGGAAAGCGACGGAGTTGCGCTAGTCGTAGTGACGGTTGCTTGTATATTTTATATGATTTGGTGATAAAAGCAATGATTTTTACTTAAATAAGCCATTTTTAAGAGCGAGTATTTCTCGCTCGTCCTCACGCATTTTAACGACGAGCTCTCCAATCGTGGCAAATGCTATCTCCGGACGCATGAATTGAAGAAATTCAACATTGACGTCTTGCTTGTAAATGTTTTTCTTAAAGTCGAATATATGCACTTCCACGAGCGGTTTCTCGAGAGGGGCAATCGTGGGATGATAACCGACGCTCGTCATCGAATAGAACCGTTGGCCCTGAACGGTTATCGCTGTGGCGTAAACGCCATTTAGCGGCAAGACATAGTTGGCCGATAATGACAAATTGGCAGTCGGATATCCCAATTTTCGACCATTACCTTTTCCTTTGACGACGCTCCCTTTAATTGAATATGGACGACCAAGCATTTTGTTGGCGGCGTTAATGTTTCCATATTGAAGGTGCTTAACGATGCGGGAACTGGAGATTTTGGCATGATCTTCTTCTACTTCGTCGACGATTGTCGTTATAAAGTGGCGACCCAGTCCGTATTTAAGCATCTTACTATCGCCCATCGCTTTATGCCCAAAGCGGAAATCCGGTCCGCAAAAAACTTTTTTAACATTAAGTCGATTCAATGTTTCAATGAACTTTTCGGCACTCAACGATTTGACTGTTTCATCAAAAATAACGAGCAATGTCGTCGTGACGCCCATGGATTTGAAGATGGCAAGCCGATCTTCAACCGTCGATAATAGCGCGGATCCGATCGCGGCCTTAGGTGAGCGGTCAAAAGTAAGCACGGCAAGGTCAAGTCCGCTTGCCTGCGCCGTTTCAATAAGCGCCCGATGTCCGCGATGGACACCATCAAAAAAACCGAGGCACAAAGCGGTGTCTCGTTCAAAAGGTTTTAGGTCAATCAGGTTGGTAATGACGACTTTCAAAGCTAAAATAAACCCCGTTCGCTGTAATATAATCCGTGCTCCCGCTTCTTGTAAACGGCAAGTACTTCGCGTTTGTCGGAGATGACAAGCAAAGTTTCCTCAATCGAATTAAATAGTTGCGGTTTACCGTCTTTGATATGTTTGACGACTTCGCCGCTAACGGTAATTTGTGGCATGAACGCTAGTCCTTCATAGATAGAACGCACCGCTTTGGGCGACACGTCAGTTGGTGTGACGGCGTCGCTGACGAGGAAATTGCCGACTTTAAGGCGACGCAAACTGCAAAGGTGGCCGACCATGCCAAGCTTTTTGGCGATATCTTCTCCTAAGGTCCGCATATAAGTCCCTTTGGAGACCGTGGCTGAAAAGGTAATTTCATCGGCTGTAAGCTTTTCGAGTTTAATGTCGAAAACATGGATTGGCCGTGGCTTTCGTTCAATCGTCTCACCTTTGTGAGCAAGCTTGTATAATGGGACACCATCAACTTTTAGCGCTGAGTGCATCGGTGGCGTTTGCAGTGAATCACCTAAAAACATTTCGAGTGCTTCTTGAACATAATAATCAAACAGGGGATGAATCTCGCTCGTGGCGATCACTTTACCAGTTAAATCACCGCTATCGGTTTGCGTCCCGAGTTTAATCGTGGCGATGTAAGTCTTTTCAAGCGCTTCCAAGTAAGGGCCGGCTTTCGTGCCTTTACCCAACGTTACTACGAGCAATCCGGTCGCAAACGGATCGAGGCTCCCCGTGTGACCAATCTTCTTCATGCCAAACCGTTTTGTTAGCGCATCGACCACATCACGCGATGTCACTCCTTGCGGTTTGTCGATTAATATAAAACCATCCATTACCATTTGTCCCCGTTTCGTGTATATTATAATAGTTTTACCCCCTAATTAATATTGAAATATGAAAGCAATACGCATCGTCTTAGCGGCACTGCGCGCCGCTGACAAACAGTATGATCTAATTAACGGCGACGATAAAATCGTCGTCGGGGTTTCTGGTGGCAAAGACTCGCTGCTTCTGGTGTACGCGCTTAGTCTTTATCGTAAATTCGCCCACAAAAACTTTATGATGCAGCCGGTCATGCTCGATTTGGGTTTTCCCGGTTTTGATCCTAGCCTCACGAAAACATTCGTTGAAAGTCTCGGCTTGAGTTTGCTCGTTAAGCCCGCTAAAGAAGTTTACCCAATCTTGATGGCGCAGCAAAAAGGCGCGCACCACCTGCCTTGTTCGATTTGTTCACGCATGAAAAAGGCTTCCATTAACAAGGTGGCCAGTGATTTAGGCTTTAATAAGGTCGCCTTTGCCCATCATGGTGATGACGCCATCGAAACGTTGGCGATGAATGCCATTTTCGGCGGTCGCGTCGCCACTTTCGCCCCAAAAATGCATTTAGAACGTGCCGATGTCACCTTCATACGCCCATTTATTCATGTCCGCGAAAATGACATCATTAGAGCCGTCAAAGAGCTGGCACTTCCGGTCACCGCAAGCCCTTGCCCGAGCGATGGGGAAACGACACGAGAAGACTTAAAAAATCTCTTGAATGATTTATATAAAAAATATCCTACCGCCAAAACGAATTTTTTGACAATGCTATCAAATTACGAGCAATCTGATTTGTGGTTCGACGAAATTAATTATCAAATCGAAGGCACGAGTCTATCAATGCGACCGGTTACCAGTGCCATCGATGGCATGAAAGCCGCCTACATTCGTCAAGTCGTGTTCGTCCAAGGTCAAAACGTGCCAGTCGCGGAAGAGTTCGATGGTAGTGATCAACACGCTAGGAGCTTTTTACTAATTAAAAATGGCGAGGCGATTGGAACGATTCGTTATCTGATTGATGGACCTCACGAGTTTCATATTGGTCGGGTCGCCATTGTTGAACAACACCGAGGCCACGGATATGGTATCGCCATGATGCGGTGGCTTCACAATCATATTTACGAACGTTACAATCCCGCTTTTATCACGATTCACGCCCAATCCTATTTACGTAGTTTTTACGAAAAGTTCGGATACCAAGTCGAGGGCGAAGAATTTCTTGAAGCAGGTATCCGTCACTATAAAATGACCGTAACATTAAAGTAAAAAGGAGTGTTAACACTCCTTACTTATTTTCTAACCACGCTTTTTCTTTAGCCAGCGCATCTTCGACGCGTTTGGCTTTATCATGACTATCGTCGTAGACAAAGGCGATGTCAGGAACTTTATAGATGCTTAAGCGTTTGGCCAGTTCACTGCGGACAAACCCTTTGCTTTTAGCTAACTCTTCCATCCTTGCCTCAATGTTTTTGCCATCGATAAACGAAACGAAAATCTTGACGAACGAGTTATCAGCACTGACTTTACCCCCAGTTATCGTCACGAATCCAAGTTTGGGATTCTTCAGTTCAAATTGAATAATTTCGCTAATGTAGCGCACGACGAGCGCGCCGATTCGTGTCTTGCGATGGTTCATGGCTATTTGGTCGGCACTTCGACGAGTTCGTACCCTTCGATGATGTCGCCTTCCTTTTGGTCATTGTAGTTTTCCAACATGATGCCGCATTCGAAGCCCATCGCCGCTTCTTTAACGTCGGCTTGATAGCGTTTCATCGAGGAGATCTTGCCCTCGTAAACGATGACACCATCACGAAGCAATCGAATCGGGTTATTGGCTTTGATCAGACCACTGGTGATCATTGATCCGGCAATCGTTCCGACTTTTGACACTTTGAATATTTGGCGTACTTCCGCTTGTCCCGTCACTTTTTCGACTTGGACCGGTTTCAACATTCCTTGGCACGCCGCTTCGATTTCTTCGATTAGCGCATAAATGATGCGGTGTAAGCGAATATCGACTTTTTCTTCATCGGCTTTGGCGCGGACGTTGGCGCTTGGCCTAACGTTAAAGCCATAGACGATGGCATTGCTAGCGCTGGCGAGGATGATGTCGCTTTCGGTGATGGCACCGGCTGATGATCGAATGATATTAAGATTAATGCCTTTGACGTTAATTTTTTCAAGCGACGATTTAACGGCTTCGGCTGAACCTGAATTGTCGGCTTTGATCACGATGTTCAGGTCTTGAACTTCGCCTTTGGCAAAGCGTTGGTTGAGGTCGTCAAGACTAATGGCAGCGTTACCGCTACGAGAAGCCGCTTCCTTTTTCAGACGCCGTTTATTGGCGATTTCTTTCGCTTGCTTTTCGTTATCAAACGCCATGAAATGGTCACCGGCTGCTGGGACTTCGCTTAAGCCAATGATGGCCACAGGAGTTGAAGGTGGGGCCGCTTTGACGATTTTTTGATATTCATTGGTCATCCGGCGGACTTTGCCATATGTGCTGCCGACGACGACATAATCCGAGTTTTTCAACGTTCCGTTTTGAACAAGTAGCGTTGCTTTGGGGCCTTCGCCCTTATCGAGTACCGCCTCAAGCACGGTACCAAGCGCATAACGGTCCGGATTTGCTTTAAGCTCCATGACTTCGGCCAATGTCAAAATGTTTTCGAGTAATTCATCGATTCCTTTATTAAACTTCGCGGATATTTCCAAAAAGATTGTATCGCCACCAAATTCCTCGGGAATGATGCCGAGTTGTGTCAATTCGTCTTTGACGCGTTTGGGATTGGCGCCTGGCTTATCCATTTTGTTAATGGCGACGATTAGTGGGACTTTGGCTGCTTTGGCGTGATCAATCGCTTCGCGCGTTTGCGGCATAACGCCGTCATCGGCGGCGACGACCAAGATAATGATATCGGTGACCGATGCCCCGCGGGAACGCATCGCCGTGAATGCCTCATGACCAGGAGTGTCGATGAACGTAATCTTTTTGCCTTTAAAATCGCGTTGGTAAGCGCCGATGGCTTGGGAGATGCCACCGAATTCGCCCGCGACCAGATTACTGGAGCGAATGGCATCGATTAGTGTCGTTTTGCCATGGTCAACGTGACCCATGACAGTGACGACCGGTGGCCGTTCTTTGAGGCTTTTTGCATCATCGACGATGTCGTATTCCTCGATGTTTTCTTCTTCGACGGCTTTTTCTTTCTTGAAATCGAAACCGAATTGGAGACAGACCATCCCGACGCATTCATCGTCGAGTTTGGAATTGATCGTAATCATCTTACGGTTTAAAAACAAAAATTTCATGATTTCATTGACGGGCACATTGATTTTCTCGGACAGTTCACTTAATCCGATTTCTCCGGTATACACGAAAACGCCACCGCTGACCTTCGTTTTCTCGCCGCGTGAGAGCGTGCTGCCGACGTTAGTCTGACGAGAACGGTTCCCACTGTTGCGATTGTTGTAGTTAGGTTTGTTATTGGCCATAGTTTATTCCTCCATTTCGTGTATGACCTGCGCTGAGAGCCCACGATCGAGCAATCCGAGCAAGGCGACCGACCCTTTGCCGATTAGGCTCCCGAGTTCGGTCTTCGTCAAGTATATTTTATGAGCGACTTTGTGAGTGATGGCGGTGCGAATCGCCAGGTCACGCGTGTTGTCACTGGCATCTTGAGCAATCAGCAAGAGGCTGACTTTTCCCATCCGGCACTGATACAGGGCCGTTTCGCCAAGAGCAATGCGGTTGGCGCGCCTGGCTAGTCCAAGATAACCGTTGATACGCTCATATTTCATAAATATCGTTTGATATCCTCGTATAATGATGGATCAATGTCCATCGCAAACGCTTTTTCAAGCGTTTTCTTCTTAATAGCTGTTTCCAGCACGCCAATGTCTTTTTTAATATAACCACCATGACCGTTTAGTTTGCCGCTGGGATCGACTTTCAAAATACCATCGGGCGTTTTCACGATGCGAAGCAATTCTTTTTTAGGGAGTGTTTCACCACTGACTAGGCAGCGGCGCATCGGGATTTTCTTCATGCCTATTCCTCAGTATCGTAGTAGTCTTCGAATTCCTCGAAATCGATATCTTCTTCTTCGTGTTCGATTTCTTCGTTTTCAAGTTCTTCGATTTCCTCTTCGGAGTAAATGTCCATGTATGTCGTTGGCGTCAAACTAGGCGCAGCCGGCTTTTCGATGACCGGTTCATCGCGTTTTTCAAACTTCTTGTAAGGTTTCTTCTTCGGTGCAGCGGCTTTCGCTTGTTCGCGGGCTTTTTCACGTTCGAGTTCACGTTCCAAATCTTCGAGTGTCTTGGTCGTACGCACGATGGTGCGACGCTCCGGTTTCGGTTCGGGTTTTTTCTCCTCGACGACAGGAGTCGGTTTCACGACGACATCGATATGAACTTCGGCGTCAGGGGTTGGAGTTGCTGGAACCACGGAAGGAATGTCATCTTTCGGTGTCGGGGCAATCGCATCGATGGCCGCTTGCCGTTCGGCCTCGCGACGGGCGATTTCCGCTTCATAGCGTTTGATTTCATCTTCACGGCGCAGTTCATCAGCAGTCATGTATTTTAAACCCATTGACAGCGCTTCGTCTTGCTCTTTGATATCGATGTCCCAACCTGTAAGTTTGACGGCCAAACGAGCGTTAACGCCCCGTTTTCCGATGGCTAGTGACGATTGGTTGTTGGCGACAACAGCCACGGCAGCATGCTTGGCCTCATCCATGATGACGCCGATGACTTGCGCCGGTTTAAGCGCCTCCATCACGAAGATGCCGGGGATCGAATTGTAGGTGATGATATCGATTTTCTCTTTTTCTTTTGAAGAACCGAGTTGACCGACGATTTTTTGAATGCGCGTACCATTAGGACCGATACAAGCACCGGCGGGATCGACGTTGGGATCGAGGCTATAGACGGCGACTTTGCTACGTTCGCCAGCTTCACGGGCGATATTTTTGATGATAACCGTGCCTTCATAGATTTCATGAATTTCTTCTTCAAACAGCCGTCGTAAGAATCCGGCATCGGTACGGCTGACAGCGATTTGCGCGCCTTTGGGTGTCGATACAACGTCGATGACATACAACTTAATGCGATCGCCGACCTTGAATACTTCACCAGGAATGCGGTGTGAACCCGGCAAAAAGACTGATGTTTTACCGATATTGACAATGGCCGAACGTTCATCGACTTTTTCGACTACGCCGATAATCATTTCACCAATTTTGTCTTTATAAACTTCATATAGCGCCATCTTTTCGGCTTCTGCCAATTTTTGACGCAATATGTTTTTGACGTTGATAGCCGCCAGTTTGCTTAAATCTTCAATCGAAGCCTCGATTTGATACACATCACCAACTTGTAGCGACAAACCAAGTCGCTTGACGTCTTCGACGCTAATTTCTAAAAAATCATCAACGACGTCTTCGACGACGTTTTTGAGTTGGTACATGGCGATCGTGCCTTTGTCACCGTCGATGTCGACGCGCACGAGCGCATCTTCGGATGCTCCCAACTGTTTCCGGTAAGCTTTTTCCATCGCTTCCTTAAGGGCGTCGATAATTGATTGTTTGCTAATGCCTTTTTGTTGTTCGATTTCCTCAAGCGCGAGGACGAATTCTTTGGCGTTAATCATAAGTGGCTCCTAAAATTTTATGGCTTCACGGACTTTATCGATGTCCGCTATCGAAATTTCTGTTTTGTATTTTCGACCTTTGATGAATCCCTCGATGGTAATCTTGTCGTTATCGACGCTAGTCAACGAGGTTTCAAGCACATTTTCACCGCGGAATGGTTTCCGAAGGTGGACGGCTATGTAGGCTCCAATATAATCGGCGAGGTGTTCGATGGGTATCGGTTTCTCAATGCCGGCGCTACTGACATCAAGCACATAGCGATGATCGATGAGTTTGGAACCGTCGAGGATCGGCGAGATTAGTTCCGTCGCCTTGACGATATAGTCGAGGTCGATTGGCCCAACTTCCCGCATTAAGGCAACATGTAGCACATGGGTGCCTTGCTCGAGCTTGAGGCTAATCTCGTAAATCGAGGCCCCAATGTGCTCTAGCGGTGGTTTCAGCAACTTTTCGATGTCGTCAATCAGATTCATAAACGCTCCCCTTAAAAGACAAAGAGTGGATCACGACCCACTCTTGCACGAGCTAAATACTTATTTCAATATCACATTGATATCAAAACCATAATTAGGATACTCGCAATGACGATAAATAGCAAGTATTAACGTTTCTTGACGCTGATTAATGATTGCGTTGATTGATACATATCGACCTCGCTTAATCAAACAAGAATAAAAACTAACCGATTATCTTACAAGTCTTCCGATGAAAGTATTCATCATCATAGCTACATCCTTGACTGGCTCCCGGTGTTTTTTGTTAATCCAAGCCAGCACCATCCTAAAACAACCAAATGTTAAAAATAGCGATAAATACTCGATTTCAGCCGGACTGCGCGTCCCTTTGAGTTGGTTTTCGACATAATCTTTCAATTGTGGCGAGTTGAGCAAGCGTTTGGGAAATTCCGGATCGACGCTATTGTTAACTAGAAGACGCGAAAATTCGACATTTTCTTCTAGCATCGACATGATGACGACCAAAACATCGAGATTATCTTGACGCCCCGTCCCTTTCATTGAATCAAGATTGGTATAGATATGGTTGAGAATTTCTTCTTCCATTTCCCCAAGCAGTGAAAATTGATTCTCATAATAACGGTAAAAAGTCGATCGATTGATGTCAGCAATTTCGCAAAGTTCCCTGACGGTGATTTTGTAAATGTTCTTTTCTTTTAATAGTTTTATCAAACTGTCTTTCAATAGTCGCTTCGTCAACATCGTCCGTTGATCTTCTTTTGCCATCTGTCTACCTCCGACATTCTTTGTTGCGTTTGTTCATGAATTCAACATCGGCTTAGTCAATGTTGCGCATCGAGCCAAACCCAGATAAATCATCCGCCACCAACGGATTGTTCTCCAACATATGTCTATTATAATTCTTTATGTATTGCAAATCGATACTTACATTGGAGAATGTCATTATGAAAAAACTTGCTCACCTACTCGTTAAGTATCGCTACTGGTTTTTAGGCATTATCTTAATGCTGACAGCCATTAGTGGTTACCTAATTACGAAAGTCAATATTAATTACGATTTGACCGCTTATCTTCCGAATAATTCCGCCATGAATGTCGGCTTGACGATCATGGAAGATGAATTTGCCGACGATGATAAAAGCACCATCAAAATTATGGTGACGGGGCTAGAATACGACCAAAAAACTGATGTTTATGACTTGTTGAACGACCTTGGTTATGGAACGACGGTGACATATGAACTCGATAATGACATTTACAACTCCGGCGATTACACCCTTTACTACGTCACCGTTCCGTCTGATGCTTATTCGCCACTGGCCAAAGAAGTCTATGAGCAAATCGAAATCGTCTTAAAAGACTATGAAACCCATTATGCCGGCGACGTAGTGGAAGCCCAGAGCAACTACATTGTGATCATGGCTCTAATCGGAGTCATTATATTGTTCATTGGCTTGCTGCTATTAAGCCACTCCTGGGTGGAGCCATTTGTGTTTATGTTCACGATTGGCTTGGCTGTGGTTTTAAACATGGGAACCAACATCATTTTTTCCTCCGTTTCCAATATTACTTTCAGCATTGCCGCGGTGCTTCAATTAGTCCTATCGATGGATTATTTCATCATGTTAATGGATCGCTACCGCCAGGAAAAAGTCAACAACGATTCACTGACGGCGATGAAGCTGGCCTTAAGCAAAGGGGCACAATCGATTTTTTCTTCCTCATTCACCACGATTATGAGTCTCCTCTGTCTCGTGTTCATGAGTTTTACCTTCGGGCTTGATATCGGCCTCGTTTTGGCCAAAGGGATCTTGTTTAGTTTAATTACCTCATTTACGGTCTTGCCGACATTAATTCTGCTTTTTGAAAAGTTAATCGATAAATCAAAGAAGAAAACCTTAACTTATAAAATGGGCAAAGTCGCTGACTTGGGTTATAAAGCCCGCCATGTCGTCATCGGGCTTTTCATCGTTTTAATGGCGGGAGCCACCTATTTAAGCTATCAAACGCCGATTAGTTACGTCATGATTCCGGCCACCAAAGATTACAAGCTGATTGAGGCGACTTTCCCGAGTGAAAGTCAAGTCGTCATCGTCTATGATAACGATGATGAAGGAGCGATGGCTTCTTTTGCCGAGGAAGTGCTCGCTCTTGAAGACACGATATCTCTCGACGCTTACGCCACGAGCATCGGTCATCAAATGGATGTACAGGAACTGACGCTGGCGGTGGCGATGGATGAAATGGTGATTAAGGGATTGCTATACGATTATCATGATGGTGAAATCTCTAATCTGACCTTGCATCAATTAGCCAATTTTATCGTCAATGACATGGCCGATAATCCATATTTCTCATCCAATTTTACCCCCGAAATTATCGACCTATTATCGATGATGATTACCTATACTGACATGGTGACGATTTCCACGCCTTATGATGCCTCAACCATCGCTGCATTCACTGGCATGGATGTCGCTACGGTTTCCAATATCATGGCGATGGCCAACCTTGAGCATGGGCTCCCAGTCGATTCTTTGATGTCATTATATGATTTCGTCGCCTACACGCTGGTTTTGAGCCAAGATCCCATGTATGCTTCCATGTTTGACGAGGCATCAATTTACCAACTTCAAATGCTTTATGGCCTCATGGATTCGGCCCAAAATGAAGTAAATTATTCCAGCGAAGAAATGGCGTTATTCTTATCATCACTGACAACCAATCTTGAGGCGAATTACCTCGACATGGTTTATCTGCTTTACTTTGGCAATGCAGGTTATCAAGACGGCTGGACGCTTTCCATCGACCAATTTCTCACTTATTTAGTGACCGATTTTATTGTGAATGAAACCTATGGCTCTCTCTTGGACTCAAGTTCAATCGGACAATTACAGGAAAGCTACCATCTCGTTCAATCGGCCAAAGCTTCGTTAATCGGTTCTGATCATAGTCGCATGGTCTTGACGACTTCCTTTGCCCATGCCGATCAAGACTCATTGGCTTACCTTGATGAAGTGGCTGGTCTGCTCGATTTTCATGACATTGATTATTCTCTGGTCGGAACCTTGGCCATGGCCCGGGAAATGAATAGTACCTTCCGGACCGATTTGAACAAAATCACCATTTTAACGGCTCTAGTAATATTTATCGTCGTCGCCTTGGCTTTTAGATCTTTGTTCATCCCGTTGTTATTGGTGTTATTCATTCAAACTTCGATCTATCTAACGATGTCGATTTCGTTAATAACCGGCAGCGGACTCTATTTTTTAGCAATCATTATCGTGCAGGCCATTCTTATGGGAGCGGCAATTGATTATGCTATCTTGTTTACTAGTTACTATCGAAACGCCCGTCAAACCGATAATATACGCCAGTCGCTTCTTAAAGCTTATCAAGGATCAATGTCAACGATCATGACTTCATCTCTGGTTTTGATTATGGTCACTCTCGCAGTCAGTTTCATCTCGACCGATCCAGTCATCTCTTCGGTCTTATTGACGCTGGCCCAAGGGATGGCGATTGCCATCGTGCTGACGATCTTTCTTTTGCCACCTTTGATTGCTCTGTTCGACAAAGGCGTGTTGGCCCGGTTCGGAAAGCATCGGCAAATCAATCCGAATCATAGAATCGAATCGTAAATAAAAACGCCTTTGTGATTGCGAAAGCGTTCCTTCAATCAAAGGCAGATCAATTAACGAGGTTCGCCACCACCTCCGCCAACGCCGGTTGAGTAATGAACATTGGAGGTTGAAAAAGTCCGGCTGGCAACTTGAGTTCCCAGAGTATAAACTCCGCCTTGATATAAACCATCAGTCGTACTCGTCGCATCGGCGAAACTCCCGCACTGTACAACTAATACGCGCCAACGCTGAAAAAAGGAGAATTGACGCAGATCGAATAAGAATTTTTAGCGAGTTTGAACGCCACTAAATGCGTATTGTTGCTGTCGTTGATCACTTAGAACGAGTGCGCATGTTTCTCATAAATCCTCCTTTCAAATGATTAAAATAAGAAAATAATCACTTTTCGATAAGGTTTAATCACTCTTAATCTCTGTTATAATCACTTTTATGTATATAAAACTTGAGATATCGAATAGTCATTGTGTCATTCTTCCACGCTGGTCATCTTCTTTAGTACACACAATCCCCAGCCTCGCCAATTAAGACAGTATCCAGCGTGGAGAGAATGCAAAATCAATGTGTGCATGAGGATAAACTTGCATTCTAATAGGTGCCTAAATAGAAAAAAGAGCCCGACTAACAGGCTCTCAATTCTGTGTGCTATACAGGCTATGTAGTACTGCACTTCTACAACATTTGTCATCCTCTACACACTGCCATCTTCTTTAGTACACACAATCCCCAGCCTCGCCTCATTATCGAAAATCCAGCGTGGAGAGAATGCCAAATCAATGTACCTATCAGGCTAAACTTGGGCTCTAATAGGTGCCGATATATAGAAAAAGAGCCCTATTACTAAGGCTCTAATTCCTGTGTGCTATATAGGATGTGTAATGCTGTACTTCTACATTTTTATTTTTGAACCCACCCCATATTGTTAGACTGCAAGTTCACAACTCACAGTTATTATATCAATCTACCAGATGGTAGCCATCACTTTATTGCGATATTTAATCGGACTTGTCGAATCGAAAATCATTAACGTTTCTTGACGCTGATTAATGGCAAAGCCAATTTCACGACTTCTTCAAGTACCCGACTATCATCGATATCGACGAGGTAATAAAGTTTTGATCCAGGATAGGGATAACCAGTTTCACCGCTTCCAAGCAGAGGCTTAAGTGCTTCGTGCATTTTAATGTAGACGGCGTTGTCGCAGACAAGAAATATCGGTTTAGCATCAATGTAAATCATGTATTCGCCAAACATTTTCTTATAGGTTACAACCCCATTGTCACGCAATTGCTCGGCTGCATATTCGATGAATTGTTTATCTGTGGCCATATTCATTTACCAGTTACTCATAATGAGTCCACATTCGAATAATCTTGATAACCTGTTCTTGCTCGTAGATTTGATAAATGAGTCGATGCTGTAGATTGATGCGACGCGAGTACGTGTTGGCGATGCCAATCAGTTTTTCATAAGAAGGTGGCTTTTCGAATGGATTGCGTTCGATGAGATTTAATAACGAAATGACTTTATGATATAACAATTTATGCTCCTTGATACGTTCGAAATCCTTGAGCGCTTGTTTTGTGAAAACTACTTCCATTTGATTTTAATCGTCTCGTCTAAACTGGTGTTTGCTCCTTCGACAATGCTTTCATACATGCCAGGAATGCCGGCGAGATAAAGCGATTCAATCAACGAATTATAATCTTCTTCGCTAATCATGATGACGTTTCCTTCTTTGGTATTGATGTTGATGACGTCATTGTATTTAATACACGATGCTACGAGCTTGAATAGTTCGGCTCTCGCATTGGTAATGTTAGTATTTGTCATTGAATGTCACCTCCGATTGATATATGTACATAATAACGTACATCTGATTTGTTGTCAATTCAAAAGAAAACCCGATCATAAATCGGGAATTCGATTTGTTGGATTGACTTAAGCGATATTATCGATACGTTTTGTAATTGATCTAATCGCAAATCCATTAATCTTATTTTTCACAGTTTCGAGATGGGTGTCGACGATTAGATTGACTGCCCCAAGGATGGCATTGCCATCGCTTATAATCGATTGCGCCCGCTTCTTAATGTCATCAAGTTGCGTAGCAATATGTCGGAGTGAGTTACTAATAATATTTTCTTTAAACGCTTCGAAATCGGCGAGGATTTGTTCTGATTCTTTGAAAGAAATCTTTTCCAATTGCCTTGCCTTCAACAAATCAGCGTATTTCATGCCGATCGATTCGATGATGCCTAATAACGTGATGAAGTACGCTGGTCGTACGACATACATCTTTTCGTAGCCAGGCACGCGGAATAATGGGGCGTCGGATTCTTGATTGTATTCAAGTTCGCTAATTAAAATTGCGTATTCAAGGCCTTTTTTATTGCGGTCACGATCAAGTTTGGCATAGTGGTCGCTATTGCGCTTTTTGTTATCGGATTCAAGCGCCTCTGACTTCATCTCGCACATGGCGCTTGTCAGGAGCAATTCATGGTTGGCGTCGGTGAAAACCTTGAAAATATAATCACCTTTGGTTCCTTTGCCATCAGCTTCGTCTTTGATGGCTTCGTTATCTTTCTCAAACGTGCTGGTGTTGAATGCAAAGGCATTGATTTCCAAATATTTTTCAAGGCACCACTTCTCAAGATTCTCGCCAATCTTTTTAACATTGCGCGTATTCCGTTCGCGCGTCAGTTGTTCATTCTCGGTTTTAAGTCTTTCAATCTGGCTGTGCAGTTCGCTCTCTTTCTTGTTGAGCAACAGGAGTTGTGTCTTCCGCTCGTTTTCGATTTCCAGTTGCATTTTCTCTTCAAGCGAAACAATCTTGTGTTCAAGTGTGGCGATTCGTTGTTGCTTGTCAAAGAGCTCTTGTTGCTTTTGATTATGAATACGCTGTTTCTCGGTTTCTATCTTCTCTTGTTGTGTTGCTTTGATGGCGGCTAATTCTTCTCTTTGTTTTTGGATAATTAAGCCTAGTTGCTCTTTGAGATTGTCGGATTCGGCTTTTGCTTGATTAATGACTTCTTGCTTTGTTCTTAATAGTTCAGCGCTATGTTGGATATCGATGGAACGCTTCTGCTCGCTAAAATAACGGGCGTAGACATCATCGGTTCCTCGTTTGATGGCTTCAATAATCGGGTTTTGGTCAATCGTGACGAGTTCGCTTAAATCGATGGTGTCACCAATCGCGCCCGGTTCTTCTAAAACCAGTGTCGTTTTATTTTGGACCTTTACTTTGATTTTCTTCATAATCAATCCCTCGATATTTCTATGTTAAGCATAACATCTCGATGCATTGTGGTATTGAGGAATGTTTCAAATCCATTCCTCGACAAGCCCATATCGATCAACCA
>OFEK01000379.1_pt1 | contig 50569 bp, 43 predicted proteins | sample 1521131 | NCBI WGS metagenome assembly OFEK01 (sample SAMN05720209, study PRJEB24109) | activated sludge metagenome | isolation source: Anaerobic digester | place: China | collected 2015-12-16
TTTGTCTGCAGCAGTATGTTTCATGTGGGTCGAGCGTTTATTGGGATAGGTTCATCATAAAAATCCTGATCCGCCACCTGGAAATAGTCGAGAAGCCGCCCCATTTCCTCTTCAGAGTAGCAGCCGAGCGTTTCCGGCTTAACCGGTAACCGCTTAATTTTCGGCCAGGCTCGAACTGGATCCGCGTCGATCGTTTCCTCTTCGACCAGGGAACGAATTACCGCCCGCAAAACCGCCAGCTCTTCGAAGACAGTTTTCGGCGCTGCGCCTGAATCGGTACGCTCGATCTTGTATTGTTTCATCAAAGACGAATTCAGCTGATCAAAAAAGCGAATCTTCTGCGCCTTAAAAAACTCGAGTATGTGAACGAGTTGCTGTCGATATCGCTTCAGGGTTGACGGTCGAATTTCTGCCGCCTTGTCGTTCAGAAAAAGCTGAACCTGACTTTCGATGCTCAAATCGCAGGCGGGTTTATCCTCAAGAACATCGAGACCATGCAGCGTAACCGCCGCATCCCATTTTGCCTGGATTTTTTCAGCCAGCCTTCTGTCGTTTGTTCCGGTCGACCTGGACCTTGTCAGCCCGCGATCTATCCACCGGTATTCCCAGGAAATAACTCTTTCCCCGCGTTTGCGGGGTGCAAGCCATGACATTTTTTTCTACCTCCGCTGGTTTTTAGGCCGTCATGTCATAACGTGTCACGTGACGTGTCATGCCATGTCGCTGCAATCTGTAAGCCACATCAACAGCGGAGTTATAAGGGTGCGAAGGGCGGGACTTGAACCCGCACGGTGTTAACCACCAGATCCTAAGTCTGGCGCGTCTGCCAGTTTCGCCACCCTCGCTCAAGGGTCAACGCAGCCAATAATACCAGAAACTTAAAGCACAGGCAACAGTTTTAAAATTTCTGAGTAGACTCACACCTCCCGGGATGACACAAGATCAACGAACTTCCAGACTATTGATCGATGTTCATCTGTGGCTATCGGCAGCGAAAATTTCTTCATCGCAGTTCAGAATGAAGAAAACTTTCTGGCAAAAAATCAGGTATGATTAAACATGATTTTACAGATGGAGTGAATCTTATGAGCAGCCTTCGCAAACTGGCCCGGTTCTGTCTGGTTTTTCTGACAATCCTCTGCCTGTTACCGGCGAACGCCGTCACTCCGTTCGACAGTAAAAACACAGTTACAATTTCCGGCAGTGCCAATGCAGATGGCAATGACAGCGCCCGTGCCGAAACTTCAAAACGCAAGAATCAGCAGGATGCGCGGCCATGCACATTGGCGATCATGGCCGACCTGCACGCAAAACCCGAAAGCCTGCCGCTGCTTAGAAAGGCCGTCGACCGGGTCAATAATCTCAAAGACATCATGGGACTCGCCATCGTCGGCGATCTTTGCAGCAAACTCGGCACCAGGAGCGAATATGAAACACTGAAGGCCGGACTCAAGGGTGCGAAAATACCGGTTTATGCCGTGCCCGGCAACCACGACATTCTCTACAAAGACTATCTGATCGATGGCGAAAAGAAACGCGGCACCCCGGCTGAAAAAAAGGCAAAACACGAACTCTTCAAAAAGACACTCAATCTCAAGTCGCTCTACTACTCGCGAAAAATCGGCGGACACCTGCTGATTTTCCTTCCGAACGACGCTTTGAGCGCAATCCCCTGTTCTTTTCCATCAGATGATGCCTACGATTTTCTACGCCAGACCCTGCATGAGAACCGCAAACTGCCGACCATCATCTTCAATCACGCCCCACTCGAAGGCAGCTACGGCGATAAAAGAACCATGCCGCCGATCCAGGCAAATGCCCAGCCCTCTGGCAAGCTCAAACCCCTGCTGCAGAAAAACCCGCAGGTTTATCTCTGGTTTTCGGGCCATCTGCACATTACTCCTTCACAGAAATATTTCAATTTCCCCGGTAACCGGGTCGGAAAAGTTAATGTCGTCCATGTCCCGCCCTCCCAGATTCACGCATCGTGGGTGCAGGTAGTAAGACTTTCGCCAAAAGGCGCAATCGTCAAAACCCTCGACGTCAAATCAGGAAAATACCTGAAACGCCACACCAGAGTATTCAGACCCAACATCAAAACCTTTGCCGACGCGACGGATAAAGACCTGCAACCCGATAAAGACGACAAAAACGACAGCAAAACCGACAAAACCGCGAAAAAAGCCAGAATCGTTATAACCAACGCTCACTCGGGCGGCAACCGCAACCGGGCCGGCTTTGGCGACTGGCTCGAAAGTCAGGACCCCGACATAGCCCTCGTCAGTGAGTCGGTCGACATGAACCCGCACCTCAGGTCGTCAGGCCGGGTCTTCAATGCCGGCAACGAAACGCGTGGCCGCCGCGAGGTGGTAGTGGTCGTGCGCGATGGCCTGCCGGTCATGAAGCACGATTTCGGCAAAATTTCACCCGACCTCGGCAGCGGTATCGCCCACGACCGCTGGTGGACCCGCGCCCAGACAAAGGTAGCCGGCATCAAAACCCGCGTCTACTCGCTGCATCTCAATGCCGTCATTCAGGAAAAAACCGGCGAACCGCGCGCCGAAAGACGCTGGGAAGTAACCCGTGATGGTCTGACCCACCTCGAAAAAATCTGGCGTCAGGACATCAAAGACGACTGGGCAGTTATCATTGGTGGCGACCTGAACTGGAACGACTCCCGACAGAATGCCAGAGCCCATAAAATGGCCCCGGGCAATATCTTCAAACGTCTCGGTCTCACCTACGTCAACAACGAACTGATGTGGCTGGCCTGGACCCCGAAAACCCACAAAGCGATCAAACGCCAGGCAATCCCGCCGACCAGCATTCCGGGCCTTTTTGCCGGTGAACACCCGGCCCTGAAAATCGACCTGCAGGCACGCAAAGCCCCCGATAAACCCGAAAGTGATGCAGAAGAAGAAAAGCAGAACACCGACGAAGAAGAAGCCGAAGACGCGAAAGAGCCTGAATCAGACGCGTCAGAACTCGACGAAGAAGACTTCGACGACAGTATTCTCGATTCTGACCCCGAAGAATCAACAACCGATGAACCGGCCGAAAACAGCGTTGAAACAGCAGACACCCAGTCTGATCCCGATGCAGAAGAAGCAGCTGAAGGCGAAGAACTCGAAGAGGTCGCCAGTGATGCTGATAAAAACAACCCCGACAGCGCCCCCTCAGAAACCTCGCCTACCGACGACGAAGCAGAAAGTGAAGTCAATAACGGCAGCGAATCTGTTATTGAGTCAGAACCATCATCAGATGCCAATTCTGAAAACACCGACGCTACGACCACATCAGAGCAGGCTGCTATCGAACGCATCAGAGAACTGGTCGGCATGCTGCAGGATTTCCTGCAGGGCATCCTCTCAGCCTTCGAAAGCCTGCTCAAATCATAATTTTTCGCCTGATTGAACTTTTACCGGCTGATAAGTTATGCTTGAGACAGGCCGGAAAAATGACGACTTCAGAATATCTGGCCGTATAGCCGCGCTGAGCGGCTTCAGGAGGTTCAGATGTTCAACCGCTACTTGAAAGCCCTGTCGTGTCTGCTTCTCATCGCCATGGCGTTTGCCACGCCGACACAGGCCTTGCCGCTTGGCGAACGCGAAGCACAGCATTTCGCCCGCGAAGCCGAAAAAATATTCAGAGAAATCATATTCTCTGAAGTTGAACAAACGGGAGCAGACTATCGAATTGACCTCGCGGGGCAGACGATCAGAAAGACTCCGTTACAGAGCGGCAGTATCACCTTCAAAGGCTTCTCTGAAGCGCAGTTTTCAGTAATGCGCGGTGGTGCGGTCGATACCGCAAAGCTTCTTGAGGGCGATGGTGTTGAAGTCGAAGCAACCATCACCGCCGACGCTATCAAAGGCATCATCGAACGCGAAATTGCCAGAGTAAACAAAGAAAACCGCATCTTCGACCCGCTGACGCTCAGCCTTCAAAACGGCCAGGTAAGGGTTACCGGTCAGATCGACTTTCGCAAAATTCCCGGTAATGTTCTGTCATTTCTATCTACCGGCCCAACGCCATTCTCGGCAGTAATCAAGCCTGAGCAGAACGGCAGCCGCATCGATCTGAAAGTCATCGACGCAAAAATCAATGACCAGCCCATGGCCGACGATTCACTGCAGCAGATTCTCGCCTGGCTCAATCCGGTCTGGGATTTTTCGATTCTGCCATTCAAAGCCAGTCTTGAAAGCTACACGATTTCACCCGCCGGAGTCACTTTCAGCGGCACGATTTACGACAAATAAAAGGCCACTGATGCCAGAACCCGCCAACTCTTCAGCCGGTGAGACAAGAACCGCTTCGATCACCTTCGACCAGTTCGACGCCCTTTTCAGAGAAGAGCTGGAAAAAGTTCCTGATCAGTTCAAAGAAGGGGTTGCCCAGTTCATCATCGAAGAGCGCGAGCACCGGCACAGCAAATACATGCGCGGACTTTACACCCTCGGCCATTACATGCCGCGTGGGCACTTCGGCAACCCGGTCGTCGTTCTTTACTTCGGTTCATTTGTCAGAGCGTTTCCGCATCACAAAATCGGCGAGCTCAGGCTCGAAATCGCGCGCACCATCACCCACGAACTGCTTCACCACTGGGAAAACCGCTCCGGAATCGACCTGCTCGGCGACGAAGACCGGCGCCAACTGGCAATCTGGAAACAAAAAACCGGCTACAAAGATGGCTCAGAAGCCACTGGCAAAAATTACATCGAAGCTGCTCTGTTCATTTATTTTCTCTTTATTTTTGTCGCCGTTCTCGCCCGCTGGATAATGCTTCTCGGCTGACCGGCGCCCCCGGGCGGGGTTGAATTTTTGCAACGAACCCTCTATACTGAAGCCACTTTTGGCAGATATCTGCCCGCTGGAGATCAAGATGCCCATCAAGAAAGAACTGCTCGAAATTCTTGCCTGCCCGGCCTGCCGCGGCAAAATTATCCACAACGATGACCGCGACACCCTCGACTGTCAAAGCTGCCACCGCATCTACCCGATTCGTGACGATATCCCGGTAATGCTTGTCGAAGAAGCCAAACTGCCGCCTGACGCCGAAAAACGCTGACCGGTACAGAAACTGAAAATGCCACAGATATTCGTTAACATCGCTTACCAACGCATGACCGCCGACGGCTTCAAGTTTCTGGCCGACCAGAAGCTGTTTCCCGAATTCTATTTCTGCGCCGATACCATTGACACGATTGAAAGAAAAACGATCGAAGATCTGCGCGGGCTTGCCGAAAGCCAGAATTTCCGGTCGACCCTGCATGCACCTTTTTACGACCTCAATGTCGGTGCCCGCGACCGCAGTATCAGAATGGCCAGTTTCGAGAGACTCGTCTGGGCCGTCGAAACAGCCTCAATGCTGGGTTCTGATGTCGTCGTAGTTCACCCCGGCTATGGCGTCGGGCCCGGCGAAATCGATATCGAGGTCTGGCTTGGCCGCGCCGGCGGGTTCCTGAAAAAACTGGTTGAATATGCCGGCGAACGCAACATAAAAATCGCGTTCGAGAACATCTTCGACAGCCGGCCCGATTACCTCGTCAGACTGCTCGACTTCGTCAATGCCCCCAATGCTGGTATCTGCTTCGACGTCGGGCATTTCAACATCTTTTCAAAACTGCCAATGCAGGCCTGGCTGACCGCACTCGGGCCAAAAATTTTTGAATTTCATCTGCACGATAACGATAAAAGCGCCGATCAGCACCGCGCCATCGGTGACGGCAACCTCGACTATCAGCCACTGATCAACTGGCACAACACTTTACCAGAAGGCAACAGCCCGGTTCTGACGCTCGAACAGCCCGACCGCAGCCACGTTCTCAAATCGATCACAAAAATTCAGAACTGGGGTATTTAAAATCTCCGTCATTCCCGCGGAGGCGGGAATCTTATCTAAAAGCCCAGATCCCCGCCTGCGCGGGGATGACTCATGAACCGCAAATGACGCGCAATATTGATTTTAAGCCATAAACAAAAAACCGGCCCACAGGCCGGTTTTTTGTTTATGCTTGCTTACTGATTATTTGCCGCTCTTGATCAGAGTGTTATAAAGATCGAGGTTGGTTTTGTATTCTTTGTAAGCGGTCTGGGCAAGAGTCGCATCGCCCTTCTGGGTAGCTTCCATATACTGTTTGTAGGCAGCCAGATAATTGTTGTAGGCAGTCTGCGAATCTTTTACTGTCGGAGTAGCTGCAGCAGGAGCCGCGGCCTTCGGTTCGTCTTTTTTCACGACCGGAGCCGGTTCTTCTTTGGCATTCAGCTTGGCGATGAAGTCGGCGGTTGCAGCGCTTTCAGCAGCGGCAGCAGCCGGATCGATATCGCTCTGCTTCAAGGTTACAGTTTTCTTGCCGAACAGTTTTTTTGCAGCGGTAACTGCCAGACGGGCAATCAAACCACCACCGATCACACCAACCGCCAGCATCGGGAAACCCATACCAATACAGAGAGCACCACCGGCAACTGCGCCGGCAACGGTAGCAAAGTTAGCAACGCTTGAGGTTGTCCAGTTCAGAACCTTTTTACCGACGATGTAACCACCGACAGCACCAACAGCCATACCCAGCGGGCCACCGCCGACGGCCATTCCGAGAACGCCGCCAAAGGCGCCGGCTGCGAGGGCGCCGACATTAACGAAAAGCGATTTGGCAACGCTGCCCACTTTCCCGAGAAGAGAGGCATGAACCTGGCCGATGGGTGCCACGGTCAGCCACATCGAGAACAGCATCGAGATAAGCAGCATCGTTGAGATGCTCTGTCTCTGGTTGTAAGTCATTGTAATCATATAGGTTCCTCCTGCGATACAAGAGCGGTCAGAGTCGAATTATGCTTTGATTATAAGAATCACATGCCAAACCCGCAAGAGCTGTACACTCGAATTTTCTACTTTTTGCCCGTTACTTTTGTTCGCTTTCCTTATCGTTCTTGTGAACGAGAAAGTCTTCGATTTCTTTGAGTTTGAGCACCGCTTCCGGGGTCATCAGATCGCGGTTGAAGCGTGAAAGCACCAATTCGATACCGTGATCCTGCAGGCCGAGGGTCCAGATGCCACCTTCGAAATTGCCAAGACGCAGCACGTCAACGGCTTTGATCAGGGCGTTATCGATACGTTTGACCATGCTGGCCGGAACCTTGCCCGGCGCCGTGCGGCTCTGGTCGGAGTCTACGCCGATCACCATAAAATTACCGCGGCGCGAAGCCTGTATCAGACCGAGCCCGCTCTTGCCGGCAGCATGATAAACCACGTCGGCGCCTTCTTTGGCGATGTCCATGCCGAGAACCTGCGCCTTGTCGGGCATATCGAAAGCCTCAGGCGTGGTGCCAAGGTAACGCGCGATAACAGTGGCTTCGGGCTTAACAAACCTTACGCCATTTTTGTAGCCACGTTCGAAGCTTGCGATCACCGGCGAATCCATGCCGCCGAGAAAGCCGACCTTGCCGCTTTTGCTCATCATTGCAGCAAAAGCGCCGGCATAGAACGAGCCTTGCTCTTCGTCAAAAAGAATCGACAGCACATTCGGAACCGTGACGACAGAATCGAGCAGCACAAATTTACTTTCAGGAAATTCCTGCGCGACGCGGCGCACCGCATCGTTGGCAAAAATACCAACCGCGCAGACAAGATCCATGTTGCGTTCGCAGAAATAGCGCAGCGCCGGCTCGATCGAAGTGATGGTGCCCGGCTCGATGACTTCGACGATGCAGTCACCCTCGCGGCGCAGCTGCATAACGCCTTCATAAGCAGCATCATTGAATGATTCATCTTTCAGGCCACCGATTGAAAGAACCAGACCAACCCGCAGTATCTCGGCCGAAACCGGCATTGACACGACAACCAGAAGCAGCAGTGCAATTACAAAGAATTTCCGTTTCACAAATTCCTCCTGATCAATTTTTTATCTGTTCACCAGTCTTCACTGGTGCCCACCAGAGGCTTGGCTTCAAGGATCCCGAGACGACGCAGCACCCTTTCGAGCGCCGCAAGAACTTCGGGGGCATATTTACCCGTTTCTCGTCTTATTTCATCGTAACTTTCGTGATAAGTTCGCTCGATTGCATAGGGCCGATAATGCGTCATGGCATCGAAAGCGTCGGCAACCGCGATAATCAGAGACCCGAACGGTATCTCGGCAAATTTGAGACCGCGTGGGTAACCGCTGCCATCGATTGCTTCATGGTGACTCAAAACGATTTCGGCAATCATTTCCATGCCGGGTATTTCTCGGATCATCGCCGACCCGATCAGGGAATGGGCTTCGACTTTTTTGCGGTCATCGGCAGAAAGCGGGCCGGCCATTGCCAGCAATTCTTCAGGCAGACCAACCTTGCCGATGTCATGCAGCATGGCCGCCAGCTCGATATCGGCAAGTTCACGCACCGAAAGACCCATTTCGCTGCCGATTGCGACGCTTAAGTTACGCACTCTGTCCCAGTGGCCGATATGTTCGCGCGACTGATTTTCGAGAATCTTCATCGTCAGGCCGAGCAGGCACTCAAGTCTGACGAAATCGCCGAGCATGCGCAGAGAATCTTCGGCCGGGCGCGGCATTTCCCATGACTCCATGCCGGCTGAGGCAGACATGGGTGCCCTGATGCTCAGCAGCCAGGTAGTGCCGTTCAACGAAAAGGCTTTCCAGAAACGGCCACCAAAACGTGTGACCCCGGGCTTCGCCAGATCTTCCGGGAAATCAGTAGGCGGCAGACTGCCGTTACGGTCGTGACCGCGCCACACCCCACCCCACGGAAACCACAATTGCAGGTCGCTGCCAATGCCTGTCATATTTTCGTCGAGAATGCCGAGCGCCGTTTTCCAGACGCCGGTAATGCAGCTCAATTCAAGTGGTTTCATAGCTTTCTCCCGCGCTTGTGAAAGATAAGTCTGTGCGTATGACAATAACGATTTCAGTATAACAGATTGCCGGGGTCAGGTAAAATTGTTATACTGCCAGAAATCATTCTCTTGGGGGAGCGTCTTAATGAGCACAAACTACGAAAACCGCATTGCACTCAACCCGGCACTGATTGTCGGTCTGGGGGGTACAGGCAAGAAGTCGCTGATCAACTTTAAAGAGACTTTTCTCAACAGCCCCCAGATTAAAAAGGCCTACACCATCTCCGGAAAAGGCGAACCGGCGCTGCCCGATTTTATCGACCTTCTCTGCATCGATACCGACATTTTTGACGCCAGCGCCCCAGAAGACAATGCCAAAACCGGTACCAAGCTCACTGAGAGCGAATATCACCAGATAAACATTCAGAATGCCGGACAGATTACCGGCAACCTCGATTCTGACACCTACGGTTACCTTTATGAATGGTTTCCGCAGAAACTGCAGCATCACATCGGCCAGATCAGCCAGGGCGCCCACCAGTTCAGATTCACCGGCCGCTTCGGTGTCTTTGTCGATGTTCAGAAGATTTTTCAGCAGATCAAGGCCAAAATGAGCAAAATCATGGCCCGCAGCAACGTCAACCAGGATGACATCATCGTGCCGTTGACCAACAAGCAGGGCCAGATACTCACCCCCGAATTCTACGTCGTTGGCTCACTTTGCGGCGGTTCTGGCGCTGGCATGTTTCTCGATATGGCCTACCTGCTCAAAATGGCCTATTACCAGCTCTCTGGCGGCAAGGGCAAACCAACCATCGTCGGCATTCAGCTTACCCCCGAAGCCTTTACCCAGATTTCGATCGACCCGAACGTCAACTCAACCGGCCGCATCGAAGGCAACGGCTACGCCTCGCTCGTCGAAACTTTCTATTTCATGAACAAAGAGAAGTTTCCGCCGACCCGCACCGCCAAGGACATCATCAGCCAGGATCGCCGTAATAAGTTCATGGTCAACTACGGCCCGATCGGCAAAAGCAACGATACCACCACCTACGGCACCATCTGCGAAGAACCGCCGTTCGACCAGTGCTACCTGCTCGGTACCAGCAACCAGGACGATATTCCGACCTATTACAGCATCGCCTCCGAACTTATTTTCACCAAACTTGCCACCCAGCTGCGCCAGGCCCAGAACTCGATGCTCGACAACGCCTCGCAGATTCTCGGCCAGAACAGCTCAGATCTCGAAGGCAAACAGCTGAAATGCTTCAGTTCAGCTGGTTTCAAGAGCTTCTATTACCCGCTCGATGTCATCAGAGACCTTTACACCTTCAAATTGTCGATGGATGTCACCTACTGGCTCAAACTCTCGGTTGACCGCATTCTCATCGACTCTATGGTGCAGGAATTCGCCGAGAACAACCCGACAAAGATCGACCTGACCCCAGAAGGCCTGTTCATGATGACCAAAGAAATCATCGACCGCAAGCAATACTGGGACAATCCAATGTTCCATACGCTGCGCACCGTCAACAAACAGAAGGAAGGCGAATCAGCTTCGGCGTTCATTCTGCGCCAGATCGATGAAATGAACTCGAATCGCGTCAAAAAAGACGAAATTCGCGCCAAAGTCAGGGTCAATTTTGAACAGAAGGCGATTCAGGCCGGTGAACACCTGCTCGAAAAGGTCATCGAGATCATCAACAATCCCGATCTCGGAGCCCACATCGCCATTGACTTCCTCAACGCTTTTGAAAAGTATCTCACCCGCTATCCGCGCGAAATTCTTTCCCGCAAAGTCCAGGAAATCAAGGGCAAGCTCGACAAAGAACAGCGTGAATACCGCGAAATCGCCAACCGACTCAAAGAAAAGCTCAGTGGCTTTGCCGGTCTTGGCGGTAAGCTGATGGAACTCGGCACCGTGCTGCGCATGACCGATATCAACGACGAACGCGACAAGCTGATGAAGGAAGCCAAGGAAGCCGTCGACATGGAATACGAAATGTTCTGCATTTCGTGCGGCGAAGATTTCCTGAAATACCTGAATGTGCAGGCGCAGTCGATTCGCAAGCAGGTCGAAGTATTCTCGAGCAAACTGGCACAGATTTCCAAGGATGGCATGATTGAACGCCAGTATGAACAGTGCCTCGACCGCATCAAACCATATTCAAAAGTTCAGGATTTCATCAGAACCTACATTTTTGAAGAACGCGATATCGAACCGTTCTACAAATATCTGCTCGGCGACCTTTCGAACAACGATATCGAAGGCGATTTTCTCGTTAAAATCAACCTCAAAGAAAACTGGGAAAAATTCACCAACCCCGAAAGCAGCTCACTCGAAAAAGAGATCGTCAAGTACTGCCGCAGTATTATCGAACGGCGCCTGTTCGGCGGCATCGAAGATTTCATCCACTGGAAGGATTCAGTGCGCAAGGGTTTCAAAAAGAGCCTCGTCGAAAGCATGATGAACCAGTCGACACCGCTGATCACGATGAACGACCGTGGCAACAACCAGCCGCAGCGCATGAACATCGTCACCCTCGGCATTTCTGACGAAAACAGCAAGCTGTCAGAAGAGATCAAAGACGCGCTGCGCAAGGGCGATATCGGCGTCACCGTCGCCCCGACCCGCAACCCCTACGAAATCAGTCTGCTGCAGACCCTGCACGGCATCGCACCCTACAATATCAGCGCCATAACCCAGTGGCACAATCTCTACCGCCAGAACAACGCCAAGATCAACTGCCATGCAATTCTCACCAATGACGCCTACCCGGTGCTGTGGTCGAGCTATGGCCTGATTCCTGCCAAAAAGCTCGAAGAGCATTACATGGTCTACCTGCTGCTGCGCTATGAACTGATTGCCGACAACATTCAGAAAAAATACGGCATCGAATACAATGATGAGCTGGTACAGTATGAGCTCTGGTATCAGCAGGATAAACCGCAGCCGATCGGCCGCACCATTACCCAGCTGTTCGACTATCTGAAAAACAACACCATGGGTATCTACCTGATCAGAAGCGTTTACAACGAATACTGGAAATCACTGCCGTTCCCGAAACAGCGCGAAGTCATCACCAAATATCTGCCGATCATGACCGAAAAGGTTAAAAAGCTTGAGGACGCAATCGAAGAAGAAATCAAGAAAAACCACGAAGTCAGTGCTTCGAGCGATGAACTGCTGTCGATCAAACGTGGTATTCTGCGCATCCTGCAGGATTACAACGAGCAGTTCAATCACATTCTCAGTCAGCGCCCTTCCGGCACTATCGAGGGCGAAGTGGCCAAATAATTCAAAGGCAATTAAAGCGGCAGAGATCATCTGCCGCTTTTTTCATGAGAGAGGTTTTCTGGCGGATGAAAGTTACAAAAAAAGCGGGTGGGCAGAATCCTCAGGCCGAAATTCGTGATCTGCAGCGCACCGTAATCGAGCTGCGCAGTGAGCTTGAAAGACGGCAGATGATGATAGATGACGCTGTACAGGCGGCCAAACGAGATTCTGCCCTCGAAATTGCCCAGCTCAAGGCAACTATCGGCGAACTGCGCAATGAGCTCGAACGCCTCGGCATTCAGCGTGAACAGGAAGTTCAGCGGGCCCTTTCCGGCCGCCAGGATGAAATCACCCAGCTGCAAAAGCATATCGAAGGCCTGCGCGCGAAGCTCGAAGGCCTTTTGAGCGAAAAAGATGCGGCAGTTCAGGCCGTACACGTCAATTACACCGGAGAGATACAGCAACTGAGAGCAATGGCCGGCAAGCTACGCGAAGAACTTGAGTTAAGCAGAACCGAAAAAGAGAATGCAGTTCACAAGGCTGCGATGCAGGCAAAAAATGAGATCGCCCAGCTGCAGGAAACGATCCAGTCAATGCGTCACGAAATGGAATTAATGAAAGTCTGAGATGCAGCTCAATAAGGACAAGCAGATGGTAAAAAAACAGGAAATGAAACCAGAAAAATCCGGAAAAACTTCGGCAAACAGCCCTGCAACAATCATCAGAAACCAAAAAAAGCGGCTGGCAGAGGCAGAACTACTACTCGGCATTTCAAAACGCATGTCAGCAATGGATTCGCTCGATGCGGTTCTTAAAATTCTTGTTGAAACTGCAACTTCGAAACTCAATGCCGAACGCGGTTCGCTGTTTCTTATTGACCGCAATACCAACGAGCTTTATTCACGCGTAGCCATGGGCAACTTCATGCGCGAAATCCGCATACTCAATACCAGCGGGGTTGCAGGTTATGTTTTTACAAAGGGTGAGGGCGTGATTATACCAGACGCTTATGCCGACCCCCGCTTCAATCGCAACATTGACGAGCAAACCGGTTTTGTGACCCGCAATATCCTCTGCGTGCCAATCAAAACGGCCAGAGGCGAAACGATGGCGGTCGCACAGGTTCTCAACAAGAAAAAGGGCAGGTTCAATCAGCAAGATCTGCGCCTGCTGCAGGCAATGATGGAACAGGGGGCCATGGCCCTGCAGAGCCTGCAGTTTATCGAACAGATGGAAACCATTCGCAAGCAGGAACTCGAATTCATCAACGTTGTCTCAGAAATGACCTCTGATATCAAACTTGGTTCGCTGCTGCAGAACGTCATGGCTGAAGCGACGCGCATGCTCAATGCCGAGCGCTCGACCCTGTTTCTGCATGACGACAAGACCAATGAACTCTGGTCAGAAGTTGGTCAGGGTCTTGAATCGGCCCAGATCAGGCTGCCAAGCCATGTTGGTATTGCCGGCGCAGTTTTTCAGTCGAGCCGCACCATCAATATTCCGTATGCTTACGCCGATCTTCGCTTCAATCCCTCATTCGACAAGAAAACCGGCTTTTTTACGCGCTCGATTCTTTGCGTGCCGGTAATCAACAAGAATGGCCGCACCATTGGCGTCACCCAGGTATTGAACAAGCACGGCGGCCCATTCAGCCACGAAGACGAGGCCCGCCTGCGCGCTTTTACCGCTCAGGTATCGATCGCTCTCGAAAACGCCAAGCTCTTTGCTGACGTTCAGGCGATGAAGAACTATAACGAAGCGATGCTTGAATCGATGTCAAACGGGCTGATCACTCTCGATGCTGCCGGAAAAATTGCCACCTGCAATGCCGCCTGCGCGAGAATTCTCAGAACCTCCGGCCCGGCAATTCTGAACCGGCCGGCTGCAGAGCTGTTTTCGGGTGAAAATCAGTGGGTAATGGAAAAGCTGCAACTGGTAATGGAAACTCAGCAGCAGCAAACGGTCGTCGATGCACCACTGAAAATTCAGGAAGAAAGACTGGCGGTCAACCTTACTGTACAACCGCTGCTCAATATCGACCAGAAACGTATAGGCTCGATGATTGTCATCGAAGATATCAGCACCGAAAAGCGTCTAAAATCTACAATGTCGCGTTACATGGACCCGGCAATCGCCGACCGGTTGCTGGCAACCGGCACCGAGCTGCTTGGCGGGTCGAGCGTTGAATGCACCGTTCTTTTTTCTGATATCCGCGGTTTCACGACACTGACCGAGCAGCTTGGCCCACAGGGTACAGTAGCCCTGCTCAATGAATATTTTACTTTGATGGTCGATTGTATTCAGCATGAGAGCGGCATGCTCGACAAATTCATCGGTGACGCCATCATGGCGGCTTTCGGTATACCGGTCGCGCATGAAGATGACGCTGACAGGTCAGTTCGGGCATCGATTTCGATGATTGAAACCCTCAACAAATGGAATCTGCAACGAACCGCAGATGGCCGTTTACCGGTAAATATAGGCATAGGCCTTAACACCGACACGGTAGTTTCCGGCAACATCGGCTCGAACAAGCGCATGGACTTTACGATTATCGGCGACGGCGTCAATCTTGCCGCCCGTCTCGAGTCTGCCTGCAAACAATACGGGTCGAAGATTCTCATAAGCGAATTCACTATGCGCAAACTGAAAGGGACATATCGTCTGCGTGAGATCGATCTGGTGGTGGTCAAAGGCAAAACCAGGCCAGTCGCAATTTATGAAGTGCTTTCATACCATACCCGCGAGAGCTTTCCCGGGATTGGCGAAGTTATGGGTTTATTCAAAGACGGCCTGGCTGCATACCGTGCCAGAAAATGGGATATCGCGATCAAGCTCTTCGGTGATTGCCTGAAAATCAATCCCGACGACAAACCCAGCAAAATTTATATAGAGCGGGCACAATTTCTCGGACAAAACCCGCCACCAGAAGACTGGGCCGGTGTCTGGATCATGGAATCGAAGTAGAATAGAGGGCGATCTCGTACCCTACGCCCCAGAAAAACAACACAGCTGTTAGCAGATACATAAAAACATAAAACCAGTAGTAAACCGGTCTCTTTGCCCGGAGACACTTCCGGCATTCAATGCTGGTGCGGCCGGTCACCAGGGCGTGAACTAAAAGCCCTGCATGAACAAGACCAAACAGGGCAAAATATAGAACGTAATAAATATGTTCACTGAAAAAATTCATTTCACTCCGATTATAACTGTATTCTGGCAAGTTCGGTCATTAATTTTCAACGGGCAAATTTTAGTCCGGATGCAATAAAACTTGATTTTATGAAAACTTTGCAGTAGTGTACACGCCTAATCGTTTACAACGAAAACGACTGAACTTATCGTTCTTGTTCAAGGAGAAAAATATGAGAAAGCTCGCTCTTGGTCTTGTTCTTTGTGGTGCTATGGCTGTTGTAGGCTGCGGTTCTGAACCTGCAAAACCGGCTGATGCAAACGCTACTACCGCTGCTCCGGCTGCAGCTCCCGCCGCTGCAACAACTCCTGACGCAGCTGCTCCCGCTGCCGTTGCCCCTGATGCAGCTCCTGTTGTTGCTCCAGCCGCTGACGCCCCCGCAGCTCCCGCTGCTGACGCTCCGGCTGCCCCGGCCCCCGATGCAGCTCCGGTCACTCCGGCTCCCGACGCAGCTCCTGCTGCTCCCGAAACTCCGGCTCCTACCGGCAACTGATAGCTGACACCCGCCGGGGCATGCGCAAGCATGTCCCGGTTTTTGTTTTAGCAGGGAAATTTTCCCAATTTTGTTTGTATATTTTCCCCACACAAACAAACATTCATGCCCACCCCCCCCCGCAAAACCATCATCCAATCAAGATCTCGCAACCTGGCACATATTATGCTTTATACTTTTCAGCCGGATATTTCCATTGAAAGGGCAGAAAATGAGCGCATCCAATTACGTCGGGGCATTAATGCTTTCTGCAGTAGTTGTATTTCCGGTTTTGCTGAGCGGTTCTCCAACCAGCTTCATTGATCTGCCGGCCGCAGGGGCCGTATTTATGGGCATTGCCGGTGCAATCCTTTTTTCTGCAACCCCCGGGCAGACTCAGACGGGCAAACTGCACGCCATAGGTCAGGGCGCATGGTTGTCTGGCATTGTGGTTGCGCTCAGCAGTCTGATAATGGTTCTGACAAATCTTGCCGAACCACAGACTATCGGCCCATATCTGGCAGTCAGCCTTCTAAGCATGTTTTATGGTGCTGCAGTCAGGCTTTTCTGCAGTATTTTCAGTTTAAGGCAAATTTGAGCTCTCCTCTGATTTTCCCCCACCCAACCCAACCTTTCTTGTGCGGCAACAGACGGGCCATAAACAATGTCCCGGCCCGTTTGCCGCTCTTTTTTTTCCACATAATTTTTTATTAAAATTACTCGCCTTTGTGATCATTCCCTGTATGATTCGCGGCAGTTGTGGTATCATGTGGGCAATTCAAATGATCACGGGGTGAGACTGATGGTAGAAGTTGCTCCAGGAGGCGAAAGGCTAAGAATTCCCGTCTGGAAATATATATTGTTTCTGGTCCTGTTCATGCTTCTGTGCCTGGGTATCCTATGGTATCTGATGGCATCGAGCTTCGGTGCTTCCAACTCTCTGCTTGAAACACTGAGACGCTACCTGACTTTCTTCAGCTCCTATCACCCCAACCTCAAACCTGAAGATGACTTCAGCAATGCCCTGCGTATTCACGGCGTCGAGAAGAATGAGCCGAAAAAATTCTACATGTTTGTGTCGATGACCGACAAAGATGGCAGTCCGGTCAAGGTCGTCAACGCCGGTAACGTCACTCTTGCGGCCAAAGACAAAAATGGCACCGACCTCAATGCTGTCGTAGAAAGGGTCAGACCATTGCATGCCTACCAGGCCATGACCGACCCGATGAGCTATTCATGCGTCATGGATTACTCGGGCAGCATGTTTCCTGAAGATCTGACGGCTATTGAAAAGAATTTTTCCGACCTGATCGGCCAGATTCTAATTCCGTTCTCGGCCGGCGTCATCAAATTCAATAACAAAGTTAACGAGGTACAGCCCCTCACCACCGATAAAAATGCCATAACCGCCGCCATCCAGAAACGCATCAATCTGCAGAATACAGCGCTGTTCGACGGCATCGACACCGGGGTCGACAAGATTCAGGCCCGGCCACACTTCAGGTTTGTCATTTTGACCACCGACGGCAACGACAATGCTTCGACCGCCAGCATCGACGATGTTATCCGCCGTTGCCAGATTCATAACATTTCGGTGTTTGTATTTGGCTTCGGCTGGCTCGAGGTAACCAACCTGCGCAATCTTTCAAACAGCACCGACGGCTATTATTCGTATGTTCCTGACAGCAGCAGACTGGCTGACTGGTTCAAAAAGCTTGGCCAGATAATCAACAACGTTCAGGTTGTCGAGTTTTCGGTCGCCAACGACACAAATCAGCCTGGCTCAATCGAGCTGACCATCAACGAGGGTGGCAACAAGCTCACCCGAACCCGCACCTGGAAATAAACATCTGACGGGCAACCACGGAGGCAACAATGCAGAGCAAAACTTCGTTCAAAACGGTTCTTCTGGCCCTTATCACGATCCTGAGCATCACCACGGCGCTGCGGGCCGAAGTAAACTTCGATTTTGGCCTGCCCCTGTTCGGCATCGAAGAAATCAGATTTGAAAAAACCAAACCAAGTGATTTTAACCTGACGCTGCTGAAAAAATACATCTCAGAGCAGCCGGGAAACATGCTGGCGCAGTTGCACGCCATTTCGCGCTGGTTCAGCCTGATCAAGCTTTCTGACACACCCCGCCGTGACGAACTGATCAAGATGAGTACAAGTCTGTTCAAAAGCACCGGCAAAAAAGACTTCACTCCCGAAGAGCGTCTGCGTGACATTTTCTTCAATGGCCTGCTGCTGAGCATCGATAAAACAGATGACCCCAAAAACGAAAAAGACCATGCCCTCGAAGAGCTCCTGCTGGATTCAGAAGAACGTCTGGGGAAAAACGGTGATTACTGGCTGATTAAAGCCATAGTTTTCCAGGCGCTGCGCCACCGACCAAATGGCTACTTTGAGCCGATGAAACCGGAAGAAGATCTAAAACGTGCCCTGACACTCATTCCTCGCACAGCACACTATTATTATGTCATGGGTCAGGCGTTCAGATTTCTCGGTTCCATGGACACCTCACTGTTTCTGTCGATCGCTTCCTACGAAAAGGCCTCATCACTTGATCCGCGCAATGCCAAGCTGCAAAACTCACTGCTCGGCATATACATGGGTCTGCACGAAGATTATCAGACCCGCAACAAACCCGAGCCATTCTGGCTTGAAGAAGCGGTTTACAAGAAAATTCTCGAACTCTCACCCAATAACCCGCACGCTCTCAACAATCTCGGCTACCTCTACGCTGAATATGGCGTAAACACCCAGATGGCTCAGGAACTCTGCCAGCGCGCCGTCGACATGGACCCGGCCAATCCTGGTTTCAGAGACAGCCTTGGCTGGGCTGCCTTCAAAAACCGTGATTTCAAAAAAGCCGAAGAAGAACTCAAAAAATCTCTGTCAATGAAAATGAATGTCTACGACACGCATTATCATCTGGCAACCGTTTACTACGCAACCGGCGAACTGGACAAAGCAGCTGAACATTACCAGGAAGCCATCAAGATCAGGCCCGACTCGGCAGAAGCACTCAACAACCTGGCTTATCTTTACACTGAACAAAACAGCAATATCAAACAGGCGATAGAGATGGCCGAAACCGCTGTTCAGCTCGAAAAGAACAACGCCTCTTATATTGACACTCTCGGCTGGGCATACTACCGCGACGGCGATCTCGACAAGGCACTCGTTTACCTTCTGAAAGCCAATCAGATTGTTTCCGGTCAGGGCGAGGTTCTGCTGCATATCGGGCGGGTCTACCTCGACAAGAATGATTTCGACTCGGCAATCGCCTATCTTAAAGAAGCTTTCAAGGCCGACCCGAAACTGAAAGACCCTGACAACTCTCTTTATCTTGCCGTGCGGTTAAAGTCTTATCACTCAGCACTTGCCGACTACCACACCCTGATGGGCGAAAGAGCAGACAAGGAAAGAATCAACAATATTCTGATGAGCATTGCCCGGTTGTACCAGGAAGAAAAACTCTACGACAAGGCAATCGATATCACCAAGCTCTGCTCTGATGTAAAATCGGGCATCAGACCATTGAGCGAACCTCTTTTCAACAGTTACAACCTGGCAGACAGCAGCAAGCCGTCTCTGACTCTCGACGAGGCTCCCGATTCGGCGACCGCATCTGAATCTCTGCAGATTGCCGCCCCGGAAGCGCAGACAACCAGTGAAAACGCTGAGAGTGAAAAGCCGGTCGACAAGCTTTTCAACGGTCTGCCGCCGGTAAGCTCACATACTCTGGTCATTTCGTTCGGGCCGCAATTCTTCAGATGGCTCGGCACTTCGATTGCCGGCGCGGCAAATTTTGCCGACAAATCGGTCACCATCTTCGTAAACAAGCCATTCAAACCCAGAAAAAACGCTGTAATCAGAATCGAAACCGAGTCGATTACCGGCACCGCCATGCTCGGACTGCTGTCGAATTATTTCTCACAACTCAATATTGTGCGCAAAAACGACGAGCAGCCAGACCGCTGTGAATTCAGTCTCGGCAAGCGCCGCATCTATGCCGTTGCTGACCGCAACTCCGTCTATCTCAGTGGCAGACTGCTTTCTGAAGGCGACCGCATTGAGCTGCTCAGCCAGCTTTGTCCCTTCAATCCCGAAAGTTTTATCGAGCTTATCTACAACTGGGAAAATTTTGCAGCTTTCATACCACAGATGCTGCAACCCTTTGTTAAAAATCCGTTCGCACCATTCATAAGAATTCATACGAAGTACAGTTATAAAGACGGCAATCTGAACGAATTTTCGGCCGCCACGACCGGCAAAGCCGAAAATGACGAATTCATGAAGAGGTTTGCCCGCAGCCTTTTCGCTTTCAAGGTGCAAACGCAGCAGATGGGCCTCGAAACCGTGATAAAAGTGCGTGGTGACGAAGACGTCATCTACATATCGACCGATTTCGAAAACATCGCAGGCTGGCTGACAAAACGCTTTAACCGCTGGTATGGCCTGGCCAGCAAACTACTCGAAATCTACATGTCGCGAACGATATGCTTCATGAACCGCATGTTCTACTCTCCCGAACTTGAAAAGAGCTGTCCGACCGGCGGCTCGATAAGAACCGATGCGGTCAGCGGTCTGATCTACTGTAACCAGCATAACGAAGTTCCGGCGATTCCGATGATTCTCGACGAACACGCCTGCTGCAGCTACAACCGCACCCGTCTGTTCCGCTATCTTCAGAATACTAGAGCCATCAATGCCAGTGGCACTCTTGAGACCGGTTCAATTGAAGAACTGGCAAAAAAACTCGGAGTGCCACTCTGCCCAACCACAGGTACCTGGACCATCGACGCAAAAGGTATCAAATGTAGTGAGCATGAAAATTGATTTGCTTTTTTTCTCAAAATAGTCTATTTAAGTAAGACACCAATTGGAGGTAAGAAATATGCCTGCTGTAAATATTCAAGACAATATCCTTCAGTACCTGAAAGACGAAAAGGAAGCTGTTAAGATCTTTCTGATGAAAGGTTTCCAGATTCAGGGTACAATCCTTGACTTTGACACTTTTGTGATTCTTCTTGAATCAGAAGGCAAAAAACAGTTGATTTACAAGCATGCTATCTCTACTGTTCAGTTGCCCGATAATTTCAACCTTCCCGGCTGAAGATAAGTCTTAAATGAAAAGGCTGCCCGCGTGGGCAGCCTTTTTTTCTTTTTCAGGCTTTCTGTTTTGAGAAGTTCTGTCTAATGTTTCAACAGTCCATTTGTTTATTTTTTGCACAGCCAAAACTACTTCACTGTATAAATATTTATCATCAAAGGCTTTGCGCCGCAAAATCTGTTTAAAATCGCACCACCAAAGGCCCCAAAAAGTTGGCACGGGTCTTGCGTATATATTAACAACACTGCACGACTATTCGTCAGTTGTCTTCAATCATTCCTTTCCTTGATCAAGGCTGCCTAGAGTGGCCTTTTTTTTTGCCCGGAAAAAGTGTATATTATCGCCGAATTACAAATCTATCTCTTCGGGAATTCAGATGAAAAAGCTGTTTATCATTCTTGCCCTGTTTGCGTTTACTATCAACACCCAGTTAATGGCCCGCAGCGACATAGCCGCCTTCTGCTACCACCAGGTAGAACCGGTTGCAAAGAACAAGTTTTCTCTTTCGCTCGACCGCTTCAGAAGCCAGCTCAAATATCTGAAAGACCGCAACTTCGAAAGCCTGAATTCAGAAGAACTGCTCGAAGCAATCGCTTCTGATGCCCAGAACGTCAGCCGCAAGGTCGTATTCACTTTTGACGATGGCTACAAAACTGTGTACGACTACGCCTTTCCCGCCATGCAGGAATTCGGCTTCAAGGGCATCGTCTGCATTTACCCCTCTTTCATTGGTTCATCGCTGGCTATGAGCTGGGAACAGCTTTCCGAGCTCATCAAAGCCGGCTGGAGTGTTGAGTGCCATTCAATGAGTCACAGCAATCTGGCCTCTAAATACCACACCCCGGAAGCCGAAAAAGCCTTTCTAGAACACGAAATCGTGGCTTCGCGCCGGATAATCGAAACCCGGCTCGGCAACAAAGTAAGATTCATGGTCTGGCCCTATGGCGTCTACAGTGACCGCAGCATCAAAACAGCCATGGATGCGGGCTTTTCTGGTGCCATGACCGTTGATGGCGGCGCTAATTACCAGGGCATGTCACCCTGGCAGATCAAAAGGCAGGTCATTTATTCGACCGACGACATGGAAAAATTTCTCATCCGCTTTGGTATGGCCGCTCTGCCAATCACAGAGCACTACCCCGCGCCAGGCCAGGTTGTCGAACAGCTCGCGACCTTCAGCTGCCGCATCGACAATCTGTCTGATTATTCACCCGAAAAATACGTATTGAACGCCAAAGCCACCGGTAAAAAGGTCACCTTTAACTTCGACGACCAGACCAGAATGTTGACTGCGACTGTCAACAGCCCGTTTGCATCAGGCAATTATTTTATTGACATCTATCTGCGTGACAAAAAAACCGGTGTTACCGCGCAGCACGGCTGGCTGTTCAGCATTGCCGGCGCCGGCAGCCGAAGCAGCTACTGATCGGACAGGCGGGCCTCACTTTTTACCGGAGAAGTTGTCGTATTCTTTGACGCTGATCGATTCTTCGCTGAAGGTCAGCAGATTGTGAACTGCCGGGGCTTCGAGCGGCTTGAAACCGGCATTTCTCAAGTTAGTTGGATCCCATACGCGGCGGCGCAGGGTATTTTTACCGGTGTGGGCACCCGAAATGAAGTATTCCGGTTCTTTAGAAGCCAGCCTGATTACGCCACCATAAACACGCTGAATAATGAAGCCGGGCTGACGCATATATTCGAGCCCGCCGGCATTGCCGATCTCATCATCGACCTTGTCGGCTGAATTGCCGATCTGCCAACGGGATGACCGCCAGGCCGAGCTTACCAGCGTTGCATTGACAGTAATTTCGGGCATGTAAATCGCATCGTTGGGGTCTTTTTTGGCCTCTTCGAACAGGTGGCGCATAATGCCCATCGCGCCGCAGTTTGGCATCGGCCCGGTCTCTTCTTCGAGCATCGCCTGTTTCCAGGCCATGGCGAAAACCTGATCCTGTTCGGTCATGGTCAGGTCACCGGCACTTCTGATAGAAGTTTTCAGGGCTTCAATAATGTCGTTTCGAACTTTTTCGTCGCGAATACCAAACCTGGGCCGGTCAGCCGAACCCGGCGTAAAGAAATTGATGACATCTTCCATTTTCGACTGGTATAAACCGCCGCCATTCAGTTCTTTATTATTGTAAAGAAAGGCCATGGTGCCGTAGCGGGCCTCAAAGTTGCCGTCGACACCGAGTTCACCGAGGCCAATCAGGGATTTGCGGTTATCGGGGTTAAGCGGGCAGAGGAGTGTCTTGATTTCGGCTTCGATCTCGGGAGTTGAAGGATGCAGAGCCTGCGCCAGGCAGAAAAGAAAATACGGCTTGATCTCGTTCAGAGCAAACAGAGTCGGGCGCGAAACATCGACGAGGACACGCCCTTCTGACATGATCAGGGCACCGACCTTGTTACGGTCTTTGCCGTTTTCGACCGGATATTTATAGCGCATATAGCTGTTATCTTCATAAATCTGCACGGTTCTCGGATTCTGATTGAAGTCCCCGCCAATAACGATGTCTTTTGTGCTGTAGATAGTCACAGTGCGGTCGGGGCAGCCCCAGATGCGAAGTGGCACATCGGCATAAATAAGAATCTTGTCGCCTTTCAGCTTGCGGATTACCTCTGGTTCATCAGAGTTGAGACTATAATCAGCTTCAGAACCGGCCTCTTCACCATCGGCTTCAGGGGGTTCGGCATCCGTGTCACTGCTCCCCGAAGCATTTTCGGGCTTGCTGCCTTTAAAATCACCGAAATCTATGTCAACATATTGACTGCGCGTATCGTAAGGATTTTTGTATTTGCCGGCCGGCATAACCTTTTCATCGATCGTCAGACCGTAAGACTTGCGGTAACGCTCGGCAGTCGCCTTGATTCTTTCGCGCGGCAACCGGGCAAATTTGATCGGGTGCGCCCCATGAGCGCCATCGAGCAGGTAGCCATCGTGGGTCTCGAACTTGCTGATCTGAACTGAATCATTGGCAGATGAAAGGGTCATGCTGGTGTTGTTGGCGAAACCGATGCGGGTATCTTTGAGTGCCCTGATCATGCCGGGGGTTTCGATTTTTTCCATTTCGAACAGCTCATTACCACGGCAACCACCACCGGCGGTATTGAAGGTTATCCAGTGATGACCATAAAGACGCCCGGTTCTGAGCTGGTTTTCACGATCAAGATATGGCCCGAGAGCACCGAGATCGAGCATTTCGCCGTCATAAAGCAGATTTTCGGTCGCCGGGTAGCGGCGCTCTATCAGAGCGGTTATTTTGCGACAGGTTGTTTCATTAATGCCCCAACCGGCACCGACTTTAACAACCACTTCGGCACGGGCATACATTTCGCCCTCTTTGAGGGTTTTGGTTTTTGAATTCTCACGCGCGCCGTAGACCAGAGCAAATCTGGCCTTGAATTCGCCGGCATCTGAGCCACCTGAATAAATGCCGTTTTTGACACCATCGAGATAGATTTTGTCCATTTTACCGATCAGAGTTTCGCGACTTTTGACCGGGCTGACCCAGCCGGCTCCCTCTTTATCACGAAAATATCTGTGGGTATTATAGGCCCGGTTCGCATTCAATTCGGCGATTATGCAGTTCAAAGCGGCTTCACCAAGATTCGAGGCCACGAAACGCCTGACATCTTTTGACTGCAGCTGATGATGCCCGGATTTTACTCTGGCGAAAATACTGAAAAAGATCAGCAACAAAGCGGCAAACCCTATAACAATAAGGTAGCCCGAGCCATTTCGCCTGTTGCAATGTCTGATCATGGGTTGGTGAAAATCTCTTTTCCGCGTTTATAAAAGCTTGTGCTCATCGACACATTGTAAACCTGCCCGGTCTCGGTTTCTTTGCGGGTTCGCTCCAGAACCATTCTGACGTGAACAAGGCTATTGCCGGTGCCAGACTCGCTCAAAGCGACCGGCAGCAGCAGGCGATCTTTTGCCGCGCCGATATTCGAAGGCTTGAAAGGTTTTCTGGCGGTTCGAAACACGACCATTTCTCTGACATTGTCGACAAGCACCTGACGCTGAGTATTCTTCTGGCCTGGTTTTTCTTCGATACTGGCGGTTCTGACCAGTCGATACCTCGGTATTGTCTGTGATTCAGAGCCCTCTATTTTTTCAAGTTCATAGACAATCTGACGTTTCGCGGAAATCTGCCCACCAAGCGGGCTGTTAAAAGGAATCTGCGGGTCGAGCGCTGAACTCTGCACATGCAGGATAACCCCCGGCTTAGTTGTCTGCGAAGCGATGTTACTCGAAAAAATCGGCACCGGCTTGAGAATGGTGGTCGCTTCGCGGATATCGTCACCCATAAAAGTGACAACCTTTCTGAAACCCTCGTTGACGTGGATAAACTCAAGAGATTTGGTTACCACCTCAGTCTGAGAAAAGAAGATACGATACGCGAACAGCAGAATCATCGTTGAAACGGCGACAGCAATCAACGCCTCAACAAAAGTGAAGCCGCCGGTCGAATGCATGTTTCTGGCTTGGTTCAATGGCATTTTCATTCAGTTCATGTTCGCAATCGTTGAAGTAACGACAAACGGTTCGGGCTTGCCGCCGTCTAGAGGTTTCCAGTTAACGGTCACCTTGATCAGCTTCAGGCCCACCGGCCTTTTGCCGTCTTCGGCAGCCATGACATCGGTTATTTCGACATCGCGGCGGTATTTGATGCCGCCCGACTCAAACTCTGGTGAAATCGGGTCGTGAGGCCCCGAAGAAAGATTAAGATCACTCTCAACACTTTTATTGCCGGCGTCAGCGTCGTCGAGAAGAGTGAAAGGAGCCGATCGCGCAATTTCGACGGCCTGCTGGGCCAGAGCCACAGCAATGCTGTAATCGCGCAGTTTTTTCGACTGATTGAGACTGCTTGAAAAAATAATTGCCAGCGTAAAAAGGATCGAGAGCAGCAGAATGGTTATCAGCAGCTCAGGCAGGGTATAACCGCCGGGCAATGGCCGGCCGTTTCCTGAAGTCGCGGGCCTGAAGCTAAAGAGCATAATATTCTCTGCCGTAATCGTATTTCCTGACAAAATTCCTGGTAGACTTGCGACAAAACTTTTGAGATTCTATTTTTAATAAGTTATCATTAAAGAAGTATCTGCGTAAACAGGCAAGGAGTATGAAGATGAAATTTTTCGCAAGATCGGGCTTCGCAAAACTCGGCATGGCAGTTGCATTTATGACCGGCGGCGCAGTATTTGCCGGGGACTGGGTGCAGGTTCTGCCGGCAAAATCCGGTTATGAGCTGATTAAAAAATCAGGCACCGGACGCGAAAAATATACACAGTTCGGCGAAACCATGATCATTCATGGCGGAGAAATCTTCAACGACGCGGCCAATAAGTCGGCCCCAACCGACTCATACCCGGTTCGCCCCGGCGAAAAGCTGATCATGGTCACCAGCAAGGACCCGGCGATTCTCGATGCCACCTTTCCCGGCGCCCGAGAAGTATTCAAAGGCAATGGCTTTATCGTATTGCTCGCCGGCGAAACCGCAGCCATGAACATCAATGCCAAAAGCTCTGATTTTACCAGAGTTGACCCGGTACCGGGCAACACCGTCGTTCTCACTGCCCCGGTCAGAGGCGACAAAGACACCTTCAAAACCGACGATGAGATCGCCGGTTTTGTCAACAAGCTCGATATGAAAACCTTCATGAGCGATCTCAACGACCTCGTAAATTTCAAAACCAGATACACCTACGTCGCTCCGGCGCAGCAGTCGGTCGACCACTGTCAGAAGATTCTCGAAGGCATGGGCTACAAGGTCTGGCAGGCGCAGTTTGGTATGGGCGGCAGCAGTGCCAACAACCTGATTGCCGAAATCAAGGGCACCGACGAAGCAAACTATGGTCAGGTCATGGTAGTAGGCCATCTTGACAGCACTTCACGCCAGCCGAAAACCAACGCCCCGGGCGCTGATGATAACGGCAGCGGCGCAGCCGGAGTCATCGCTCTCGCCAGACTGCTGAAAGACAGCGGGCTGAAACCGGCAGCGACAATACGTTTTGTTCTTTTCATGGGCGAAGAACAGGGTCTTTATGGTTCAAAAGCTTATGTAAAAACCATGCCCGGCGATGAAAAAGCAAAGACCCGGGCGGTTTTCAATCTCGATATGATCGGCTTTGACGCGGTCGCCCCGCTTTCGGTCATGATCGAAACCAGCTCTTTCAACAAACCGATGGTCGAAAAAATGACCGAACTGGCGAAGAGCTATGCCGATTTCAGCATTCAGACCAGCTACAACCCCTACGGCTCTGATCACGCCCCCTTTCTCAACCAGAAGGTTCCGGCAGTTCTGACCATTCAGTCTGAATTTGACAGTAACCCGAACTACCATCAGGTCACCGACACCATGGAAATCATCAATGAAGATCTGTGCAGAAATATTCTGCGAATGAACGCTGCTGCCATGTTTGTCTACGGGGTTAAACCTGAAGGCAGTCGCTGAAACGAAAGCCAGACAATGCATCAGCTGCAGAAAGATTCAAACCGGCAGTCAGACGAAACCACCAGCGTCAGTGAGCTCAAAGAGCTGGTAAGCGAGTTTGTGAGCGAAAGAAACTGGGAAAAGTTTCATACGCCCCGCAACCTCGCGGTGTCGGTTACCCTTGAAGCCGCCGAGTTGCTCGAACACTTTCAGTGGGCACCGCCGGGCGACGAAGCAATTGACAGCCACAGACACCAGCTGATATCAGAAGAGTTGTCTGACGTGATGGCTTATCTGCTCAGTCTGGCAAACGTGCTGAAAATTGATGTTGCCTCATCGATGCGGGCCAAAATGCAGAAAAATCGCAAAAAATACCCGGTTGAAGCCACTCTTGGCACCTGGAAAAAACCCACGGAATAAAGCAGAATATGAAAGAATTCATCTGGGCATGGATTTTCTGGGCGTCGGTGGTTTTCTGCACCCTGCTCGGCGTCAGCCTCATAGTTGCGTTCATGCTCTATTCTACCGCTCCGCAGAATATGTACACACCGGTGTTCGCTGCCGGGTTCGGTTTTGCGCTCGGCTTTTTCGGGCTGGGTGCAATAATGGTGTTTGCCTTCGACCGCTTTTCTTCAAAGAACACCATCTTTAAAGAAGTCGAAAACGAATTCTTCAACAAAGTCATCAAGGAAATGCCTTTTCTGTTCTTTGCCCTGCTGTATTTCTTCTCGCTCTCGGTCTATATGGGTCTGTTTCTGCTGGTATTAACATATATCCGCAACAGTGTCGTATGAAACTATCAGAATTTGTCGCGCTGTTTAAAACCTTTTTCGCACGGCTCGATATCTATCAGCTGCTGGCGGTGCCGGTTCTGCTGGTGGTCCTTTTTCATTCAATCGACTTCAGCTCAAACGACATGCAGATCGGTGTGGTTCTACCACTCAGCGGCGAGCATGCGCATCGTGCCGCGAACCATCTCAACGGCCTGACTCTTGCCGCCCGGCATATCAACGATCTGGGCGGCATAAACGGCCGCAGGCTGCAACTGCAGATTCGCGACACGCATGGACAGTCAGAAAAAACTGCCGAGGCCACCCGTGACCTGATCTATGAAAATTCGGTTTTCGCACTGATTGGCGGCTTCAGCCCGGCAAACACGAGAATCATTCAGGCTCTCGCCGAAAAAGCCCAGGTTCCGTTCATTACCGGTATCTGCACGCACTACGAAACGACGGCCAGCGGCAACCGCTTCACCTTCAGGAGCATCACCGATGACCGCAGGCAGTTCGAGGCACTTGTCGATTACGCTCTAAAGCGCTTCAACAGCCGAAAACCAGCCCTAATCTATGATCTCGAACTCTACGGACCAGACAGCGCCCAGAGATTTATCGAAATTTCGAATCGCTCGGGGCAGCAGGTCTGCGCCGCAGTTTCTTACAAAAAAGGCACGCTTAATTTTCGCCGCCAGCTTGATACCATCATGGCCGCCGCACCCGACCTTCTAGTGATTCTGGCGCCCGCGGCCGATTCTGCCATGATCCTCAGACAATTTCGCGAGGCGAGGTTCGCGCGCCCGGTTATTGGTGGCAATCAGCTGGCCGCCGGAGAATTCGCCAATCTTGCCGGAGTTTACTCAGAATCTGTAGTGACAACCATGCCCTTCAATCCGCGCGCCGGCGGGCAACGGGCCGATTATTTTCTCAGCGAATATGCCGAGACTTTCGGGCAACCGGCCGATGCCGATGCTGCAATGGGCTATGAAGCGATGATGCTGATGGCGCTCGCATTCAAAGCCTCTGATCTCGATCGCAATTCGGCGCGAAATGCCCTGGCGTCCCTGCACGGCTGGGAAAGTGTCGCCGGGTCAGGCGGGTTTGACGAAGATGGCAACCAGGTCAGACCAGCTGAAATCGCCATCATCAAAGACCGACAGAAAATACCGGTCACCATGGAGGGGCTGTTTTGAAAAATGTCTTTGCGGCCCGCAATTCGGGCTGGCTTTTCTGGCTGGTGCTGATTCTGGTCTCGATTGCATTTCTTGTGGCCAACGAGTCTTCGAATCAGCCGGAATCGTCAATAAACCAGACAGGCGCAGCTGACGGGCAGATTCAGGATGGTGCACCCCCGGCCCCGGCTATCAGCGAAGCCCCGAAGCTTATTTCCGAAAACGCTGAACCTACCAGCAGCCTGGCCATACCTTTCAGCCGCCTCTACAAAACCGCTGCAGTGAACGATATCCTGGTCGACCCGCGCGGATTCGTATGGGCGGCGACTGAGCAGGGTCTGGCTTCGATCAGAGAAGACCAGCTGCAGACCTTTTCGATCGAAGAGGGCAGCTTTCCGTTTCAGCAGGCAGAATGCCTTGCCTATGACGGCAAAGACCTCTGGGTTGGCACCTTAACCGGCCTGTGCGTGCAAAATGATTCGGGCCGCTTTGTCAGATCGGAACTGTCTGATTCCCTGCCATCACAGCTTGTATGGAGCCTTATCTGGGACGGAACTACTATCTGGGCCGGCACCCAGAACGGCGCGGCCTTCATGAAACCCGGCAGTGGCTTTCAGACTATAAACGAAGCGAATACCAATGGCGGTCTGCGTAACAACTGGTGTCACAAACTCGCTCGACCGGGCACCTGGTTCGTCGCGGCTCACGATCGCGGTCTCAGTATCTGGAATATCAACTTTCCGGCTTCGAACCCCGAACTCTGGAAAAATATCGATCATGCCAGGTCGGTCATATCGCGACCAATCACCGACATCGCCTTCGACGGAACGCGAATCTGGCTTGCTACCGGCAGAGGTGTTCTGCTGCTCACAACTCCGGTCGAAAAGTTCTTCAATGATTTTACCCCGAATCTTGTGAGCTACTCACGCATTCACGGACTGCCGGCCAACCGGGTCAACGCGCTGATCGCCCACCGCAATTCAATCTGGGCCGGCACCGATGGCGGGCTGGTGCGCATCAGAGAAGACCGCATTCAGCTGATCACTGCCAGCTCAGGCAGCGCGCCCGAACGGGTCAGAAAGCTTGCCGCCAGCGGCGATATTCTCTGGATCGGCAGTGACCGTGGTCTGCAATTCATCAACACAGCAATGGTAGACTGAAATGGAAAACGAAGTCAGAAAAAGGCTCGACAATCTGCGCGACCTTATCAGAAGGCATGAGCAACTGTATTTTGTCGAAGCGAACCCCGAAATAACCGACGGTGAATTTGACCGTCTGATGCAACAGCTCAAAGATCTGGAAGCGGCCTACCCCGACCTGATAACCCCGGATTCGCCGACGCAAAGAGTCGGTGAGTCGGTTACCTCGTTCAATTCAGTAAAACACCGGGTGCCGATGATGAGCATCGAGAACTCGTATTCAGCCGGTGATATCAACGACTGGCTGACCCGTTGCGAGAAACTGCTCGGGCGCAGCCCGTTTCCGGTTGTGGCCGAGCTGAAAATCGACGGAGTTTCCGGGACCTTTCATTATCGCGACGGCATTCTGCAAAGCGGCGCTACCCGCGGCAACGGCATCGAAGGCGATCTGATCACCGGCAATGTCAAAACCATCAGGTCACTGCCGCTCAAGATCGATTCAGCTCTCGATATGGATGTGCGCGGCGAGATCTACACACCTCGCCAGGTTCTCGAAAAGCTCAACAAGGCCAGAATTGAAAATGGCGAAGAACCCTTTAAAAACTGCCGCAACCTCACCGCCGGCACGATCAAATCACTCGACCCTTCAGTGGCCGCAGGGCGCGGTCTGCAGACGATGGCATACGGTATCGCCCAGGCCTTTGAACTTGGTTTCAAATCACACTCAGAGGTTCTAACCCACCTCAGCAGGCTTGGTTTTAAAATAAATGCAGCCTGGCGGCTCTGCAGATCAGCAGAAGAAATCGGCGAATTTATCGAAGACATTGCCCGGCGACGCAACGAATTCGACTTTGATATCGACGGCATCGTCATCAAGATCGACAATCTTGCCTGGCAGCTTGAACTCGGGAGTACCGCCAAGGCACCGCGCTGGGTCATTGCCTACAAATACCCGCAGGAAAGAGCAATATCGCAACTGCTAAATGTTGAATGGCAGATTGGCAGGTCGCAGCTGACACCAGTGGCACACCTTGAACCGGTCGAGCTTGGCGGCACGACGGTGTCGCGGGCTTCACTGCATAATCTAGACCAGATCAGAGAAAAAGACATCAGAATCGGCGACCGGGTGGTTGTCGAAAAAGCTGGCTATATTATTCCGTATATTGTAGAGTCCCTGCCGGAACAGAGAACCGGCAACGAACAGACGATCAACCCGCCGGAACATTGCCCGACCTGCGCCGAAAAGATTTATGTAGGCCGCGGCGACGACGATGAAACGGCAACGGTCGTCAGATGTCAGAATCCGGCCTGCCGCGGCGTAATCGCCCGCCGCATCATTCATTTCATCACGCAGATGGAAATCGAAAATTTCGGGCCACAGCTCGTAGACAGGCTGCTCGAAGCCGGAGTAATCACAAAAGTCGAAGATATTCTGGCGCTGGACACGGTTACATTAGCCGGCATCGAAAGAATGGGCGAGAAATCTGCCGCCAAAATTGCCAGCAATCTTGCGGCGGCGAAGGCAAAACCTTTATTCAGGCTAATTTCGGCACTTGGCATCAGTAATGTCGGTATTGTAGTCAGCGAAAAAATTGCGCAGCGCTTCAATCAGTCGTTCGCCAGCTTTCTTGCTGCGGACCTGCAGACTCTCACAGAGGTCGAGGGTATCAAGGAACGGGTCGCCCGCTGCATAATCGACTTTGTTGGCGACCAGCTGAACCACAGCTTTATCGAAGCCCTGAAAAACTGGTGGCATGGGCCGTCAGCTGAAGAGCTTGCGAGTCAGAAAGCCGGCGACCAGCTGAACGGCAAGTCTTTTGTAGTAACCGGCGAAGCTGTTATTCCGCGCCGAAAGATCGAAGAACTGATCAAATCACATGGCGGGCAGACCAAGTCTTCGGTTTCGCCAAAAACTGATTATCTGTTGATTGGTTCGCTCGAAGGCGATGATTATGTTTCGACGAAAAAAACAAAGGCTTTGCAGCACAAGATTCCGATCATCAACGAGTTTAAATTGTCAGAAATGCTGGGAATAAGCTTTGAAACCATCAAAAACCAGGGGTAAAATCAGCGAAGTCTTTGCTTCAATTCAGGGCGAAGGCCTGCATGTCGGCACCATGCAGCTTTTTGTCAGGCTGGCTGCTGTCGCCGAAGGGCAGGCAGAAGAACCGACCTTTGTCATCAGAACCCTGCCCGGATCGCGCAATCATTTTGCCCGCAACCCGGTCACACCTCTGCGCTTTTTTCAGCTGCTGTCAGAGACATTCGAACTTGACCGTTTTTTCACCATCTCGTTCATCGGCGAAGAACCTCTCCAGCAGACAGACTTTCTCTGCGAGCTGCTGCAGATTCTCAAAAAAAACCACATCGACACTTTTGTGCAGACTGCCGGGGCTCCTCTGGCCGACTTTGAAAGGCTGAATCAGCTGGTCACCCGCTGGTGTATCGACCTTAAATATTTTCAGGAAAAGAATTGCAGTCGCTGCCATAAAAACCTGGAAAAGATAATTGCTGTCACCAGTCCGGAAACCACATATTTTCGACTCGCCATCGATGCCGATGACGACCCGACAAAATTGCTCGCGATGCTCGAAACCATGCAGATCGACGATTACACGCTGGTTCTGCAGCCCTGCGCAATTTTTCCCGCCCATATCAGCGACTGGGATACCGGCAACATAATTGACTGGATTCAACTGTTCAGACCTTTTTTCCAGCAGGTGCGATGGATTCCTCAGGTTCATAAACTGTTGCGAATTCTGTAAATTTAAGATATGGTAATGTAAATTTATTTGTTTAACCTACCCAGAAACGACGGTGCGATTATGGCTCTAAACGATAAACTATTTCTACCGAAAGACATTGTCTGTCCAATCTGCGGCAAGGAGTTCAAACGCTACCTGCTGAAAAAAAAGCAGTTCAGCCTTGATAAACGCGATATCGATTATCGCCCGGTTTATCTTGGTAACATTAACCCTCGCTATTTCAATGTTTGCGTCTGCCCTCACTGCTACTATGCTGCCGAAGACAAGTATTTCTGCCCGCTGATGTCAGAAATTGAGGCAAGGCGCAAAGCCCTGCTCGACAATCACCGCTCACAGTGGGATGCCGCCAGCCGCGTCAGAGCAGCCTCTTCCGGGCAGCAGATCTGGAAGGATGTCGAAGCTGAAAAGCTCAAAGAGTTGACACCAACCAATATTGCCATTCTGCGCCAGATCAAGCCCCTGCTCGAAAGAGTGGCCGGAGGCCTTAAAGACAAAGGCAAGCCATTTAACGAACTGCAGAAAGACGGCGACCTTGAAGCCGCTATCCGCAGCTGGGAACTGGCAGCGATCTGCTCAAAAGCCCGCAAAGCCAACCACCGCCTGCTTGGTTACACCTATCTCAACGCCGCCTGGACAGCCCGCGACGCCGCCGAACTGGCAACCGATCCGGCACTGCAGCAACGTTACAAAGACTTCGAAAAAGCTTACCTCACAGAAGCGGTTGCGTTTCTGACGATCACCAACGCGGCCACCAGCGTTGACGACGCCTTTATGCCCGATGGCACGAGAATCCCGAAAGAAAATATTCCGCAGTCGCGGGTGTTCGAAATCATGTATATTCTCGCCGGCGCCAACCGTCTGCTTGGCAAATTCGATGAAAGCAACAAGTATCTTGAACAGATCATTTACGGCAGCCAGAGCGCCCAGGGCATCATTCTCTGGTTCGTTAACCAGGCCAGAGAAATGCGCCACGAAACCAACACCCAGCCCAACATGCCAATTCCCCAGGATGAATCTGAAGATGAAGACCTTGAATAACTCAGTCCGCACCGGTGGTGCTATCGCCATTCTGATCATTCTGCTGCTGTTGATCGGCGGCGGGGTGGCCGGCGGCCTTCTTTTCTCGGGCAGTCGGCAGCAGAAGGCACAGACGCAGCTGCTGGCCGAAGGCTACCTCAACTTCAATCAGGGGCAGCTCGAGAAGGCTTACGACAAGTTTGCCGATGCCCGCCAGACATTCTCGACCAGCCTCGACCTTTATCGCAAAGTAGCTTCAGGCACGTTTCTCACCCGAGAAGAAGTGAACGAAGTGCTTGTGACGCTCTGTCTTTCCATTGCGCACGAGAAATTTTTCATGCTCGAGGCAGACACAACCTGGGTTAAAAAGGCAGAAGAAGAGCTGAAGAATGTTTCTGACCCGGAACGAAAAAAAGAAATCGAGCAGAATATTGCTACCGCCAACGAAATAGTCGGGCTTTTGACGCTGTTCAAGGCCGGCGACTACGAGAAAGCCATGAAGGATCTGCTCGAAGTCGAAAAGAAAGCGGCTGCTTCTGATCAGGACTTCTTTATCTTCGAAATCAGATTCCTCATTGCCTGTGGAAAATCGCTGCAGGAACCCGCGATTATCAATCAGGCCCGTGAGCTGCTTTTCTTCGCAACCACCGACCTTGGCATCAACAACGAAAAGACCCGGCAGCTCTGGGGTTTACTGACCAACTGATCTTGAAGTACAATCCGCAAAGCTTTGAAAAACAGGCCGCTTTATGGCCTGTTTTTGCTTCTTCTGGTAACCTTACAGATGACATTATCATGCGTGCCCGCCAGTTATGGGGCCTGAGTCCGATGGGATGGTTTGCCCCCGGCAGGTCACGGCCGGGCATATCCGAGGACCTTGCTGCGGAATTCGGAATCGACGCCTGTAGAATTGCTCTGGTCAGCGAAGGCGCGAGGCTGCCGGCTGAACCATTGGATCAGCTTGAAGCGGCATTCAAATGGTTGGCGCGTATTTTTCGTGATTCTCAGCAGGACAGCGCTGTTCATAACCCTGAACCCTGGCTTGAAGCGGCAGCCCAGAGTCGTGACCACCTTCTCTGTCGCAGTGACCTGCGAGCCGCACTGATGTCGGTTAAGCATGCAGCAAAAGTTTCACCCCCGCAGATCAAAGCCGGCGGGCGCTTCAAAAGACTGGTTCTCGCCTGCCTTTACCCTTTTGTGCCGGTTCTGGCAGCACAGCTGGCCGGATCACCCGACAATATGCTACTTTCTCTACCGCAGATTGTCGAAGAGTTTCCCGAATATCTCTGTGTCAGATTTGCCATCGCGGACAGTGGCTGGCAGAACCGCGTTTTTAACGCCCGGCATTTTAAAAGCGACCCGAAAAAGTCACTACTCCAGGTAAAGGCAGTGGCCAGAGCAGCGGGCAAAAAAGACTTTTTCATTCAAAATGCTGACGGAGGGCTGAGAATATGTTTCAGCTGAACCAGCGCGAGGTGGTTGAACTTAGAATTCTCTGCCTGTTGCCGATTATTATCGGCTGCAGCATGATGTTCTTCGGCACCGATGCCGTGCCACTACAGCAGTTTATCGCCACCGGTGATCAGCAGCTCAGCATCAGACTCGACCAGGCCCTCGGCACCGTCGGCAGGGTTGAGCAGACCGGGTCCGACGCTGCCGATCACATAATAATCAACGAAGCATCGAGAGAACAGCTGCTCGCATGCCCCGGCATCGGCTCGAAGACAGCAGAGCTGATCATGACAGAACGCAGGTTTGCCCCTTTCGCTGACTGGCGTGATTTTGACGACCGGGTAAAGAATATCGGCCCGGCAAAAATTCAAACCATGAAAGAAGCCGGGGTAAGAATTTCGCGCGATGAAAAATAAACGCAAAAGCAGGCTCTTTACAGCACCGCCGGATATGCTCGTCGGTTTTACCGCCGTGTTTGTCTGTGGCCTGCTTTTTTCTGCCCTTCTGCCGGCCGGTATGCATATCGCCATGCTGGTCGCAGCCAGCTGCTGCCTGCTGCTCTCCTTTCCTGATATGTTCAGCAGACACCGGCTTCTTTTTCTTGCCCTTGCCGGTTTTCTTGCTGCCGCGTTTTATGGCAATCTCAGAGCCGAACCCGAGGCCAATTTTTCGCATTTTCTCAGTCTCGACAAAGTCAGAGGCCGCCTCTCAGGTCAATTCAAAGGTGAATTCAGGCTGAGCCGCAGCGGCAGTATAAGATTCAAGCTTCTTGACGCCACTTTTTCGGCCGATGACCAGAACATCAAAGTCCCCGGACTGGTCGAGTGCATTATTAAAACTCCCGACCTTTTTCCGGAGCCTGAACAACAGTATGCGCTCGAAGGCAGCTTTTCGGTCACTCAGCCCGGAAGACCACCGACATTCAACGCTGACCGGATCAGCAGCGTAACCACCGGCCCAGGTCTGACGGGGCTGGCCGGCAGAGTGCAACGAAAATTACGGGATGGGCTCAACACCGTATTGCCGCGCCGGCATGCCGGCATTGTCACAGGTTTCATCCTTGGCGACACCAGTCAGATACCCCAGACAGAGAAGATTCTTTTCCGTGAAACCGGTATCAGTCATCTTCTCGCCGTATCAGGGCAGCATATAATGGTCATCATTGTCTGTCTCGCGGCAATTCTTCACTGGCTGAAGGTTCCGCCCCTTTCACGCAGCATAATGACTGCCCTGTTTCTTATTTTTTACGCCATGACCACAACCGGCAGCCCTTCGGTCTGGCGGGCTCTGATCATGTATCTGTGCGTTGCCACCATTCTGCACACCGAGGCTTTTCCGTCGCCGGTACGACCGGTTTCAATCGCAGCCCTGATTCTGCTTCTCTACCGGCCGGCCCTCATTTTCAACGCAGCCTTTCAGCTCAGCTTCACTGCCGTGTTGAGCATCGTCTTTCTGCGCGAGCCGATAGAGAGGTTGTTTCGCCGGTTTTATTTTCCTGAGACTTTCTCGCGCTACATGGCTGTTACCCTCGCTGCAAGTTTTGGGACCATACCAATGACCGCAATGCTGTTCGGAACTGTTTCGGCCTCCTCGCTGCTGGTAAATCCCCTTATAATCTGGTCTTTCAGCTACATTCTCCCGGTCGCCTTCATCACCGCCGTTCTTTCGATTTTCTGGCCGGGTGTGTCAATAATAGTGGCTCCCGGGCTTTCGCTGGTTCTTGATGGGCTACTGGTGCTTCTTGGCAAGGCTCAGACTATACCCGGCCAGTATTTTTACGTCGGCAACCTGCCTGGCTTTATCATTGCCGGCCTCTACGGTGTTATGCTCTTTCTGGCGGCGACCAGCAACCGCCGGCACTTAGAAGAAAAACTGGCGCAGGCTGCAGCGCCTGAAGCATCTTTTTCCGTAGTCGGCATCGAAAAATTGCCCGCTCAAAATCAGACTGAGAATGGACAGAAACAGATACCACCGGCGATGGCGAAAACTGACCGGCACCCTTTCAAACATGCGCCGACGCTGGCCGCCATGGATGAAATGCTCTGCGAATGTGGACTAAGGCCCCTTAAAAATCTTAAAACAGACGAAAAGGTGCTGGTTCCGCTGCAGAATCTCAGTATCGACAGTCAGAATCTTTATCATCGCATTTCTGACCTTGACCGCAAAATTTTCGTTGCCGAGCCGGAGAGACTGCTGCAGTCACACGTTTTCCTGATGGCTCTGACGGGCAACGAAATTCTCAACCGCATCAGCACTCACCTCGACCCGCCGCCGGCACCAGGGGAAATACGCATCGGGCAACCAGTCAGAGACAGATATCTGGCGGCGGCAGTTCTTGCCGACACGCTGCTGCATTCATCTATCCTGACCCGGGCCCGTTCAGATGATTTCATGATGCTGATATCAAGGGGGCAGGGTATTTTTTCAAGGGCGCGCCGGCAGCTTGAACGCATTCTTGAAAATCTGAACTTTGAAGAGAGCATCGAGCAGCATTTTGCCCTGCGTCATGATATGCTGACCTGGTGCAATGAATTCATCAATTACGATGTCAACAGTCGACAGACAGATAACAATCGCCTGAGGCCTGAACAATAAATGAAAAGAAAGTTTCTTATCGCGCTTCCAACCCTGTATTTTCTGGTAACCGGGCAGTTTACACCGGCCCTCAAGCAGTTTTTTTCGGTACTCTTTCTCGTTCTGACAATCATCTTTTATTTCGTGAGCCGTAACACCGAAGATCAGTACCACAGCCATTATTTTGGCAACTTTAAAAGCGGCATGCTGCTTTTGGGTGTGATAGTTCTTATCTGTTCGGCTTTTCCGGTCGGTGGCTATCTGACAACACCGCTGGTCATGCCACATTCAGACCAGAACGCTGATGCAATCGTCGTTCTGGCTTCAGGGGCAACCCTGGCCGGCGAACCAGGCTACAGCGGGTTTCAGAGAGTCACGCACGGTATAAAGCTTCTGCAGGAAAATCGCGCCCCGATGCTTCTCATCAGCACCGGCTATGCCTCGTATCTCGGGCACGCAGAAGCTGCCTGGGTAGCCAGTTTCACTGCCATGTTCGCAGTTGACCAGTCGAAAATTAAGATTCTGGTGAGTCAGGATATTGTAACGACAGCTGCTGAGGCAGAGTATCTCGAAAAAATGCTCGCCAGCACCGGATTGAAAAAAATACTGCTCGTAACCAGCAACGGTCACATTTTTCGCTCGGTTCACACCTTTGCCAGAAAAGGGTTTGAGGTGCTGCCGGCGCCCGTTCACAATGAAGAGAGTGTTTTATACGCCTCAGAAAGTTATCTGACATCACTGCATGCAGCCGTTCATGAGTGGGTTGGCATTGTCTACTACGCCATCCGGGGAAGAATCTGAAAAAAAATTAAATTATTTTTTCCCTTTTTTTCTTTTCATTTGATTTACCTGTGAGACCTCTTCGCGGTCATCAAAAATCAGGAGGAAAGAAAAATGGTAAGTGTTAATCGTGTTCTCATTGCCGGTAATCTCGCCCGCGACCCGCAGATGAAAGAAACCAGCAACGGCCGCTCGCTCGCCACATTTCCTGTCGCCATCAACAAGCGCTGGCGCACCAGTTCAGGCGAGATGAAAAAGGAAACGGCATTTTTCAGAATCATTGTCTGGAACGGCACTGCTGAACTGTGCAACCGCTATCTGAAAAAGGGGCGCTCAGTACTCGTTGAAGGCCGCCTCGAAACCAGATCTTATCAGAACAGCGAGGGCAAGACCCAGTATATTACCCAGATTGTCGGCGACCAGATAACTTTTCTCAGCCGCCCTGACAATGAGAGCCACCATAACGATGAAGACCCGTCAATCATCTAAAAAGCACTGAGACAGTCCGACAGACAACGGACCTCCGGTTCAAACACATTGTGTTCAGTTGGACCGGAGGCTTTTGTCATACCTTTTCACATCACAAAAGCGGTGAAAAATTCTTCAAAATATCTTATAATAGCCATCAACCCATTTTTCGAAGGGAATTCATGAAGCCGCAATATCGATTAAAGCTTTTCGACTTTCTCAATTGCCTCTCAGACATTCTCGACTGGATAAGCCCGGTGTTGAACGATCACCACAAGCAGGTCGCCCTGATTGCGTTGCGCATTGCCGATGCTCTCGATCTGCCGGTCGTTGAACAGAACGAGATCGTCTGCGCCGGCATTCTTCATGATGTTGGGGCAATTTCGCTCGCCGAACGCATGGAAACCCTCAAATTCGAATACGCCAACGGCCAGATTCACGCCGAAATGGGCTATCAGCTGATCAACATCTTTGAGCCGATGAAAAAAGCGGCTGAAATGATCAGATTTCATCACACTCCCTGGGAATACGGCCAGGGCCGCTTCTGCAATGGCTGGCAGGTACCGCTCGGCAGTCGCATTCTGATGCTCGCCGACCGTATCGCCCTGCTGATACGCCGCGAAAGAGGCGTGCTCGGGCAGACCGAAGAAATCAAGGCCAGAATCATTGAAGCTGGCGAAGCAATGTTTGAGCCAAGAGTCGTCGAAACCTTTCTTGAGCTGGCTGAAAAAGAGTATTTCTGGCTCGACCTGGTTTCGCCAATGATCAGCAAGCAGCTCGAGCAGTCAGTGATGCTTGAAACGATTCACATGAACAAGCGCGAGTTGCTTTCATTCTCGAGTCTGATACGCCGCATGATCGACTTCAGAAGCCCGTTTACCGCAACCCATTCAAGTGGTGTCTCGGCTACCGCCGAGTATCTCGGCATGCTTGCCGGCCTCAACGAACACGAATGTTTCGAATTGAAGGTGGCCGGTTATCTGCACGACCTTGGTAAACTGGCAATTCCGACCGAAATTCTCGAAAAACCCGGCAAGCTGACCGACGATGAGTTCAACTTGATGCGTGGTCACACTTTTTATACCTACCGCGCTCTCGAACCGATAGAAGACCTGGCTTTGATCAACAAATATGGGTCTTATCACCACGAAAGACTCGATGGCACCGGGTATCCGTTCAGGCTTGAGCGCAAAAACCTGCCGCTTGGCTCAAGATTGCTGGCGGTCGCCGATGTGTTTACGGCTCTCACCGAAGACCGCCCCTATCGCAAGGGCATGTCAAATGAGCAGACGATCATCGTCATCGATAAAATGGGCCAGAACAACAAGCTCGACGCCGAAATCATCGAACTGGTAAAAGCTCACCACGAGGCAATCAATCAGGCAAGAATCGAAGCCCAGGACAAATCGCGCCAGGAATACCGATTGTTTCTTGGGCAGCTTGGATCAGGCGCAGCCGCATAGCCTGTGCGGCCAAAGAACCAGAGGCATCCGGTTTTCTGCCCGCAACCTAAAATCAGTTTTCAGGAGCTTTATTGTTCGGGCTTATAGAACCCAAGCAGGGTGTATAGTCTGAGGGCATTTTTAAGCTCTTCTTCTGCAACCCACTCGTCGTTTTTGTGGGCCACTTCTTCGTGCCCAGGGCCGATGCCGAGAGTCGGAATTCCGGCCATGCCGGCGCTGTAAACGCCGTCAGTTGAAAATGGCCAGATCTTGTCGACCGGTTCGGCGTCAAAAAGCTCTTTATAAATCTGTGAAAGCCGATGAAAAAACGGGTGATCGGTCGAGGTCTCCCAGGCCGGATGTTCCGCTTTCCACTCGCTTTCCTTGCCCTTGTATGAAACGCCTTTATAGACAATCGGAGTGATATTGGCATCGGGCCAGTTTTCATCTGCAATCAGGCGCCGACCAACCGACTGCAGATTTTCACCCAGGGCCAGACGCGCTGTAACATGGGTTCTCGCACGGTTCGGCACAAAGCTTTTGCTTTTCGGCCAGCTCTCGATGGTTGCAGCAACCATCGTCGTTCTCTGCAGGATATGTTCAGGCTCAAGCCCGTGTTTGAAACGTTCCTCGGCATCGAAGTTTTCTATGGCAAGCAGGGCACGGGCAAGCTTATAAGCCGCGTTACTGCCAGCCTCAGGCACTGAAGTATGCGCACATACACCCGCCGTTTCCACCAGCATTTCGAGTTTGCCGCGCTGCCCCCGGGCAATCTGCATTTTTGAGGGCTCGCCGAGCAGGACCATATCAGGCCTGACGGCAAATTCTTCGAGCAGTTCTTTGAATGCCAGCCCCTCGGCAACCTCTTCTTCTGTGCAGAAACAACCGAGCAGAACGCAGTTGCGATCAAAATTGCGGTCAAGTTCACGCGACAGAGAAATGGCCATTGCCATCGCCGCGAGCGCCCCTTTCATATCACAGGTTCCCCGGCCAAAAATGCGCCCGAACTTTCGTACAGCCTTAAAAGGGTCATCGCGCCATTCTTCAGGATTATCGGCGCCTACCACATCGATGTGGGCATTGAAGGCAAGTATTTTAAAGCCTCTTTCTCTGGCTTTTTCGAGCTCGGCTCTGAGCCATGAGGACCCCTGAGCAGCCATATCGATCGGCGGCTCACCTGAAGCATGCCTGGGGAAAGACACGGCAAGCACGCTGCCGCGCGCGTCAACAAAACAGGGTACGTTACGATTATTAAAAAAACTGACCAGAACTTCAGCACATTCGGCTTCCTGGCCGCTGAGAGACCGGCAGGCGATCAATCGCGACAAAAGTTGTACACAGCCCTCGTAAGAGTTATCGCACTGCTCATTTACCTTTTCAATAAGATCCTGCATCCTGATCCGTTCGAGACCGTCCATCCCGGCTGCCTCCCGTTTTGTTACAGAAATCCATCTGTAACATGATACTCTCTTTGTTCAAAGTTGTGAACAACCCTTACCAGTCAGTGTGGCAGCGCCTGCAGACATAGGGGTCAGAATGGCAGGCCTGGCACTTCTGCGGGTTGGTTTTTGCCGCCAGACCATGGCGGTAGCGAACCCAGGCCAGCGTGTGATCTTTGGGCTTACGCGAGTGACATTCAATACACGAAGAATCTTCGTGACACATGCGGCATCGCTGCGGGTCAGAACGATAGGCAAGCCCATGCTTCTTTTCGTAGTTTCCGGTGTGATCAGCAGGATAAGGGGTTGGCTTATGGCACATGATGCAGTTTTTGGGTGCATCTTTGCCGTTGTGGCAAACGAGGCAGTCTTCCATCTGCGCATTGATCATGTGCCCATCGAGGTTTTCCCATTCGGTAATGCCGGGGTGACAGCGGCTGCACTCGAACTTTTCATGCTTTTTATGGGAAAAAACGAAATCTTTTCCGAGGCGTCTGCGGGCGCGCACTGTCTCGCCGGGCTTTTCGAGATGGCAGAGACCGCAGTCGCTCTTCTCGCGGGTCTTGAAATGGCATTCAAGACAGCGCTTTTCACCGGGGCGCCCGAAAGTGTCGTCGACCTCGACCTTCTGCGAAAAAATGCCGCCGACGCTCGAAGCAACAATGTTGGTAGGCCGCAGTGGCTGCCAGCCTGGGGGCACCGCTGGCATAACTGTTTCGCTGCCTTCACGGTTAACATGGCAGACAGCACAGTTAACCGAATTCTTTTCGTGAGTCTTATGTGAAAAACGCAGATTGGCCTGGGTTTTGTAGCTGCCCGCCCAGACAAAACAGGCAAATGAAAAGCACCATAAAATAATAAACGCCTGAAGTTTGCGCATTGAGATTGGCTCCAGCTTGATCTCGCGCCATGATACAACATTTTTGCGTCGCTGTTAATGCAATTTTAAAAACCAGATGCCCCTGAGAATGGTATATTAAAAATAACTCTGTACCGGAGAAGAAATATGACCGCTAAAAAAATCTGCCTCTACCTGTGCGCAGTTCTGATAATGCTTTCTTTTGCCTCGGACGCTTTTGCCATCTCGCCTTTTACCGATCAGCCGGTAACCATTTCACAATCTTCAGCATCATCCGGGGCAGCCGGCAGTACTGAAGCCGAAAAACCAGGTCTCTGGCAAAGATTTGTCAGCAAAGTAAAAAAAGGCTACCAGAAGCTCACCGGCAAGCTGAATCAGGCACTGACCGACGATAAACCACCGGCTTTTGTCAGCAGTTCCGGCAAAATTCCCGGCCACGACGGCCGCCAGTTTGTCTGCCAGGGCATCTGTTATCTGCCGGAACAGGTCATAACCCCGGCATCTGAACAGAGTAAGCCTCGCAAATACCGCTATACCCTGCTTTCTTATTATCCAGAACTCGATTATACCGATGAACCATCACAGCTGGTCGTCGTTGAAACCGCTACCGGCAAGCCGCTGCGCCGCTTTGGCCTGTATCAGAGCAGCGACAAACCCTATACCGGGCACGCCGGTGGTGTGACTGTCGCCGGTAAATATGTCTGGGTCGCTTCCGGCTTCAAAATTTACGGTTTCCGGCTTGAAGAAATCCTCGACTTTCTTAACGACAAAAGCGCAAAAGCACCGACTTCAGCCAACAAGGGCATACCTGCCAGCCTGAATATTCCGGCAATCGATCTGACCGCTGAGCGCATCTTCGAAGTCGACAGCAAGGCGAGTTTCGTCAGCTTCGATGGCACGCAGATCTGGGTCGGTGACTTCGTCAAAGCTTCGAGCAAAAGCTTTGCACCGGTGGCACACCACACCCAGAATCCGTTTGGCCGCAACACCTGGATCGCAGGGTACAAGGTCAACGCCGACGGCCTGCCCACCGCCTCACAGAAATATACCTTCAAAGATGGCGAAACCACAAGAACCGCCTTTAAACCTGATCGTCTGATCTTCTGCCGTGAATCGGTTCAGGGCATGGCCATCTGCGGCAAATACGCGGCACTGAGTCTGTCTTACGGGGCCCTGAATGCCAAACTGGCGCTTTACAAAAACCCGCTGAATACCCCGCCGACGAAAGTAAGCTTTAAGCCGGCCGGGCAGTCGAAGACCTTCAGCGCCGAAGCATGGGAACTCGCCGACGAAAAGAACTGGCTGAAAACCGCCGAAATCGCCGCCGGCTCCGAAGATCTTGAATTCGATGGCACCAGTATCTATGTAACTTTTGAAGGCGCGTCGCAAAACTACCGTCAGAAGTGGATCTCGATCAACCCGCTGGTCAAAATTTCAGATCGCTTTTATCTGATCAAACCCGCCGAAATTCTTAAAAAGTGACGCGGGTCTCGAAGACGGCGGTGTTGTTTTTTGAAAACTGGCCAACCGGGCCAAGCGATTCGGCGCCCTCGCCATTGAGCTGATAGCCAAACACAAAAGTCAGGTAGTCTGATTTAACCAGAAGAATTTTCGGGGTCAGCACATACTCGCCCGAAGTAAAATTCTTGAGCGCATTGAATTCAATCTGCAGCTTTTCCTGTCTGAAGTTCTGGCGCATCTGCAGCGAACTGAGATATTCGGTTTCGTTGAGCTGAAACGGTGTCGTTCTCAGCAGATCAGGCACATGTGAAACCATGCCCTGTACATTGACGTAGAAGTTGTTGGGCAGATTGCGGTCGGTGCCAAGCAGAATACCATAATGGTCGCTGTAGAACTTTTTACCGATATGGCCGTTTTCAAAAGTTGTCCAGGTGCGGTTGCGACTCAGAGCGAACTCGTAGCGCATGAGAAACTCTTCGGTAACATTGACACTGCCATCAACGGCGAAAGTTTCATCAAGCGGATAACTGCCGTTAAAAATACCGGGTTTGTCCTGACTGATAATCGGCAGACGCTCTTTCATTCGCAGATAATGCCAGCGCATTTCGAGCTTAGGGTAAGTTGAACTGAGTTCCACGTGAAACTGCGGGTCGAAGTCGGCATCATTCGCGGCGTTGTACACCCCGCCCTTAAACAGAAGCTCGTTGGCAAGCGACTTATGAATCGCATAGGCCCACTTACTGAAGATCGAAGGAAACTCACTCGCGGTAAAATATGGCAGGTAATGCCCCGAAAATTTGAAGTGCTTATTGATGTACCAGGTCGCCCTTACCCCGGGGATTTCTTTTTTGTCGCGATCATAATCATTCGCCAGCCCATTATGGAAATAGCGTGAATTGATCTTGTCGACAAACGAAAACTTGTCGCCGCTGCCCAGGCTTTCTACCAGAAGGCCAGCCTTGAAATCGAAGTCGCCGGCCTTGCAGAAATAGTAATTTTCGCCCGGAAACACCTTCCACTTCTTGTTGTTATCTTCGGTGTAGTAATTAACCCGGCCGCCGGTAACCAGCTTGCTGCCCTTGCCAAGCTCTTTCTCGAAAGTCACCCGACCCTGGTCGAAAGACGAAAACTCGTTGTATTGCCAGTTCCACCAGCCAGAGATGAACGGACGTTTGATTTTTGGCTCAGAAGTGCCAGAAGCCGTGCCCGTATCGCCCCAGTCATCCCAGCCATCGTCAGCAACGGCAGACTGCCCGCAAAAAACCAGCAGCAGCAGAATCGCCGTATAAAATACGGCCCGCCATGTCGCGCCGGCCCCAGCCGGTCGACGCTCTATATGCAGAAAACGGCTGATCTGCATGCCTCCAGTTTTTATTCTGTATCTAAAAAACCAAAATTAAAGCCGGCTGTATTTACTGATCAGGCACGGGGAGAAGTCGGGATTGCTTTTTCGTAAGCTTGTTTTGCACAGGATGTGCACATGCAGAACCGCGCAGGATAGAGCGGTTCTGCTGAGCGAAGCGAATCGCTGGAGAAAAAGCAACCCGACTGATAGACCGGGCCGCCGAACCGGTTGAATTTTGTTATTCAAGAGCTTATTAATTTTATCGGCATACACGGGCAGCCGGGTTAGCGGCAAAATGAGTCACGGGTTCGGGCATAGAAAAAGCCCGAAGGCAACGGTTCTGCACTTCGGGCCGGTTGGCGAAAAAGTGAAGGAGAGTTATTTTTCCATGTTGCGCTGTGAGAATTCGTCGGCGCTCAGCGGCAGGTCGTAAGCTATCTTGGCGGTTTTAAGGCTGGTCGAAGTGCCTTTGACCAGGTCTTTCATGACCACTTCTTTCGGAGTCCAGATTTCCTGGATCTGTTCGAGATTCGAAGCGGTCATCTCCTTGATCATCTTGTCAGGAGCCTTTTTGTCGTACATTTCAGAACGCAGCACGATGAAAGTGTTTTTGCAGACTTTCATGATAACTTTTGCGTAGCTGGTATTAGCATCTTTTTTGGTCACCGAGATCGAGTAAACATCTTTGTCACCGAGTTTTTCTTCTTTGAGATCGCTGGCGACATAATCGTCGGCTCTGATATCATCCATATCTTCGTAGGTAAAGTCGCTTGAAACGAAAGCCATGGCGTAATCTTCGGCGACGATCTTGCGGGTTTTCTTGAAAGCCGAGAGATAGATCCATTTCTGCTTGTCGCGGTTCTTTTCGTTAACCAGATAAGTGGTGTTGCGAATATCTGGCGGCGCCACGAAATGGATGAAATTGTCTTTATTGCTGCCATCGATCTTGCGGCGTGAAATGGTCAGCTTGCGCACGCGCACACCACCGCTCTTATCGATCAGGTCCATCTGCACATTGGCTTTTGAAGTTTTGCCGATGTAGCGGTCTTCGACTTTCTGCAGGACTTCCTGGGCTGTGAGTGCCATGGCGCTTACAGCACCGGCCAGAACCATAACCAGCACGAACATCAATATTTTCTGTAGTCGCATAATGCCTCCGCGATAGTACGTTATCCTAATTCTAACATAAACAAAGAGCCGGGGTAATACCCCGGCTCCCGGCTTCTGATCTTACTTCAGATGGTAGACGTGAAAACTTTCGTAGATAAAGGCGCGGTCCTGCTGAAACAGCTGCTCTGAAAGTTCGGGTTCATAGACCAGACGGTCGAGGTTCTGGGCATCGAGCTCGCGCGGGCGGGCAAAGGTATAGCGCCAGGCCATGCGTGCGCCAGGGCGTGCCAGTTCGAGAACTTCACGAATGATACCGTTGAATACTTCATTGGTCATCCATTCAAAGATATTCGACAGGTTAAAGCGGTCATAACTGCCCGGCCCGTCTTTTTTGAGCACATCACCGATCGTTCCCTGGAAGATTTCGAGACGATCAATGTTCTTTTTGAGCTTCGGGTAATTCTCGCGCAGCAGATAAGGCGACATACCCTTTTCATGGTAGTGCCCGCCCAGCATCAGCAGACACATAAAATAGTTGTCGGGGTTGAAAAATCTGGTCATACCGAGAGTACGCTTGCGGTTGAGATTGCCGGCGAAATCTTCGAAATCGACCTGGGCAAAAGAATGGGCGCCCTTTACCAGACTGAGAACGCCACGGTTGAGCAGCAGGCGGTGCAGAGCGTTCCAGCGTTTCTTGCGGAAATTGGCAAAAATTTCGCGCTGCTTTTCGAGATTTTCGGCCTTGAACAGCTTCATGATTTCTTCTTTGCCATAAAGCCAGCCAAGCACGGTGCGATAGAATTTGAAGAATTTTTCGACCTTGCCGCACATCATGATGCCACTCTTGATATTATGCAGGTTTTCATCCCAGAAGGCGGCGGCATGGGCCGGCATGTGTTTTCTGATGCGGTTATAGAGCTCAATGCGGTATTCCGGCGATTTCTCAGGCTTGAAAAGGAACGGCGTGCCGAGCGCATCGATGAATTCATCATATTCGAGTTCCATGATCGCGGCCCGCTTGTATTCAAGCATCGCCAGAGCAGCGGGATTGAGATCGATCGAAATCAGCTTCGCCGGATCTTCGAGCAGCAGGCAAAGCGAGTTGCAGCCGCCTGAGGTTATCGAAAGAACGTTCTGACCGGGCTTAACTTTCAAAGAGACCCGGTTGAGTTCGGGGTCTTCCCATACGTTGCTGTAAACTACTGCTGGTTTCATTTTCAGAGTCTCCGATCTTTAAATTCGCCCAATCAGGCGCGGGAAATAATCTTTACTATACCGGTAGTGCCATCGAGTTCAACCACGTCACCGGTCTTGACCTTCTTGGTAACGCCGGTGGCGCCGACAACCGCAGGCAGACCAAGCTCGCGCGCCACGATTACCGAGTGTGACAGCATACTTCCCCGCTCGATGAGAAGAGCGGAAGCGGTCGCGAACAACGGCACCCAGCCCGGGTCAGTGCGGGCGGCCACGAGAATTTCGCCATTCAGCGACATGTCGTCGCCGGGGTTGAGAATGACCTTGACCTTGCCGGTGACCTTACCAGAACAGCCGCCGATGCCGCGAATGATATCTGGGTCGTCATCGCCGGCCTGTGCAGGCAGCATGCCGCGGGTCAGGTCGTTGCAGTAGGTGATGCCGGTGGTTTCGATACGGTCGGGCAGTTCGTCCATGGCCCGATATTCATCGAATTCGGCGCGGCGCAGTGCTGCCAGCTCGCGCAGCTTCTGACTGCGAGCGGTGCCGGTGACGTATTCGAGGGTTTCCTGCATCGTCAGATAGAAAATATCGTCGACCTTGTCAAGCAGGCCACGCTCAACGAAGCGGCGACCAAAGGCCTTGTAAATGCGGCTGACGAGACCATACATCTTGGTGCGGGCAAAGCGCTGATATTCGCGCACGGCCATCGCCTTCTTGGCCCAGTTGGCAACGAACATCAGAATGTCGATTTTCTTGATCAGACCAAAGAAAATGCCGTCATCGCGCAGCAGGGTTCTGACTTTGAGTTCGGCAGCCTCGCGCACCTTGCGTTCTTTATCGCCGACATCACCTTCTTCGGGCATTGGAGCGGCTGAGTAGTTCTTGATCATGTCAAAGAGAAATTCTGGTTTCTCGTTCATCGACGGTTCTTCGAGTTTCAGTTCGCACATAGCACGATAGCCGTATTTTTCGAGATAATCGGCGACCTGGGCGCCCAGCTGCTGGTGGCTCGACGGGCGATCGGCGCCGGGCAGCGGGATGAACATTTCTTTCAGCTGCGCGGCGGTTTTGTTGCGGAAAAGCTCTTTAAGTTCATCATCAGCCGACACGAACCGGGCAATTTTCTGAATGGTGCGCAGCGGCAGAGTGCTTTCGACGTTGCCCTGACCGGCGAGCAGGTCGTTCTTAAGAGCCGGGTCAGCGTTGAGTTCCCATTTTTTCATCAGCGCATCGAGCACGCCGTAGAAAATCATCGCCATGAAATCGTTGATGATCGGTGCTTTCCAGTTGGCCAGCACCGTATTGTCGAGTTCGTTGAAAATATCGACCAGCTGATGCGCCGGCGCTGCATTGAAGTCGAAATCCTTGTATTTGTCGTATTGTTCCTGATAAACCTGCATGAAATGCTTAACTTCGGCATCTGTGCGCCAGAAACGGTATGCCAGATTCGCGCCGACCAGTGCCAGTCGCGGCAGTTCACAGAAATACTTCTGGAAAAAGCCCATCGGTTTGTGCTTAACCGTCTTGTCGTAGCTGACCTTGACGCCCATCATGCCTTCCATGAAGCGACTGTTGTAGCTGTAACCCGGCAGAACCGAAATCAGCCGATACCAGTTCTTCAGGTTGTAATAAATACGCCCGTTAAGAAAGCCGAGCATATTGGCAAAGGCAAAGTCATTGGCCTTTATCTCTTCTTCGGGCACCATCAGCACCTGACAGAACTGCACATAGACACGGTGATAGGCGTAGATGGCAAACGAAAAGGTCAACGGCGTCGTGACGCCAGAATAGCTCTCGACGATGTTCGAGTTGTCCCAGATCGTTGAATACTGGCGCTCTGAGGGAACGGGCTTATCGATGGTCGTGATCGGGCGGGCCTGAAGAATGCGAACCCGGCCGGCACCGTCGATAGTCCATTCGATATCCTGCGGTACTCCGCTATAGGACCCCTCGATGCGGTGGCAAACCGTGGCAATGCTGCGCAGCTGCGCTTCGCTCAGACTTGGCTTTTTCGCCTGATCGGCGGCAACCTCGACGGTCTTAGTGCCATAATTTTTCTCGCGGTCGAAAACCAGCTTTTCGACCTTGTCGGCCAGCTGCGTTTCGATTACCGGATAGTTTTCTTTTTTGAGGCAGATAAACTGGTCAGAATCGAGGGTACCTGACACCAGCCCCTCACCGAGACCGAATACCCGGGCGATGAGAATTTCATCCCGGTCACGGGTCGTCGGGTTGACGGTAAAAGTGACGC
>OFEK01000387.1_pt1 | contig 49784 bp, 49 predicted proteins | sample 1521131 | NCBI WGS metagenome assembly OFEK01 (sample SAMN05720209, study PRJEB24109) | activated sludge metagenome | isolation source: Anaerobic digester | place: China | collected 2015-12-16
CCGATGGTTCTTTTGTTGGGCTTCCAGTAAATATTTCTTGGGTTAATCCTTATGGGTATGTTTCAAGTATTTTTGAGTTTTATAAAAACGGAGCATTAATTGAAACAAAGGAATTATCTGCTTCAGGTATTTCATACAATGATTTAGATTTAAAAACAACTTATTCTTGGAGATTCAAAAATTGTACTGACAGATATTATAAGAATTGCGATGATTGGTCTCAATTGTATAAATTCACTATAACGGGTAATCCTCCTGAATTAATTTCACCTAGCGGAGAAGTTATTCCTCCACTTAATTTTAAATGGAATAGCGTTCCTGGAGCTAGGTCATATATTTTTAAACTAGAGGGTGGGGGCATTAATAAGGAAATTAAAATAAGATGGGATAATTTGAAATTAGAATATTCAGAAGACCTTCCTTTTAAGGTAAATACTGATTATAATTGGCAAGTTAAAACTTGTGCTGACATTGAGGGTAACAAATGCGGGGATTATAGCAATACATTAAGTTTCAAAGTAAAGTTAGATGCTCCTACGGGACTAGAGCCTGAAAACAAGACTTTGTCTTTATATGAGGACAGAGGATCTAATTTAAAATGGGGTGAAGTTAATCAAATAAAAACATATCAAATAAGTTTTGATTATACAAAGGGTGAGGAAGAAACTTCTAAATTTTGTGAAAGTTTAGATAAAAAAGAAAATATTATAAATAGCAATGAATATTTTTTCTCTCCACAATGTTTGGGAACCTATACATGGAAAGTAAGGTCTTGTTTTTCAGATAAATGTGATGATGGTACTTTTAGTGAATGGAGTGAATCTAAAAATTTTACAATATTTCAAAATATTAATCCTGAAACAAGAGAAAAAGTTTCGGAAACGAATAACAACACGAAAAGTATTGTTCCTTGTGGAAGGCCACTTGACGATCCAGAAACTCCTTGGAACGAAAGAGAGTCTTGTACAATTTCTCATCTTTTAATTATTTTACGAAATATCATTGATTTTGCATTAGGAAGACTTGTTCCTTTAATTATAGCTGGAAGTGTAGTCTATTCTGGAATTAAGTTTTTTACTGCTCTTGGAAATCCAAAGGTAATTGTTCAAATAAAGGATTTGTGGAAATATATTGGATTAGGATTACTTATTATCATTTTCTCCATAACAGCTATTGATTTTGTTTTAACTTTTGTTGGCTATAATGTTGGCGTATTTGGAAACTTTTTAAAATAAATAATTATATGGAAAAAAATAAAAACGAGAGAACAAAATATATATCAATATGCATTGCCTGTATAATTTTACTATCAGGTGTACTTTACTTTAGAATAAATGCTTTAACTAATATTGACATTAACAATTCTGTTAGTAAAATTAGTTTTCCCAAAGAGTTAACAAATCTTACATTGCCTTATGAAATAAAAGCTACAGGCTATGAAACATTCGAAACAGAAGATAAAGATTTCAAAATTACATTTCCTAATAATTGGGATTTAAAAAATGGAAAAAGTCTGCTAAATGCAATGAGTGGTGGAGCTAGTAAGGCTGGGATAGAAACTGTATTTGTAGTTTACAAAATATCTGGAGTAAGCGGAAATATTAGTTTTTTAGTTGTTGAAGAAACCGACAAAACAGATCTAAAAGAAATTTTAAGTTTAATGGGCATTAAAGTAGAGTTAGAGGAAGAAAAGGATGCGTCAAGTGAAGAAAACAAAGATGACGATGTTGTGGTTGGGGAAGATATCGAGAATTCAAACGAGGAGGAGGAATCTTTTACAAATGCTACGATTATTGAAAAAGCAGAAGACGCTTTGCTCTTAGAAATAATCTCAAAACAAAAAGAGGGGACACCCGTCCATTCTTATATCAAAACAATAACTTTGAATAATAAAAGTTACATAGCTTCTTTGATAACACTTGAAGCTTGCTGGGAGTCGGAAAAAGAAGGTTTTGTAGAAATACTTAATTCAATTGAAGTAAGTAAATAAAAAAAGGTTTGGCTTGGTAAGTTAACTTTATGTGGAATTTGCATGGACATTTTGCTAGGTGGAGAAATTTCAAAATGAAATGTTACTATTAAATAAAAAAGGATAATTAATTTGATTGTCCTAAATGTTGTATATCCAAAATATTGTGGCTTGTAGGTTTTTTAGACTATCTAGAGTGTAACACATTCATTCTCAAAACAAAGGGAATAAAAAAAGATTTTCAGTGAATCAACTGTACGTTGTTATCAGAGAAAATCTTTAATATCTCTTCAGGAGGGTCTGCGTAAGCCTCGACGCCGTATTTATACGGAGTTTCTTTCCACTCCGTAAAATCTCCTCCAGTAGTTGCAATGAAGGAGGGCTCGTATATTATTGGATCGCCGGGCTTTTCCTGGGACCAGCAGACTACTGGTCCTGCGTAGAAACTTTCGCCCGTGGAATCCTCCAGTCCAAAATACAGCACGCCCCCTTCGTCAAAAGCTTTACCTTCTGTCAGTATTACTTTTTCCGGGCTCCACCTGAGATCACCCTTGCTACCCTTTATGTAGAGAAGAATGAAATCCGAAGTCCTTTTCCACGTTTTCGCATCTTTTGTTGCAGACATCATTGTCTGATCCAGCAGATGCTGTGCGTGGCTTTCATCAAAAACTGTCGGATCTACCGAAGCAGATGGCACGTCATTTGAAGAGGTTGGTACATTTACAGAGGATGGAGAAACAATTATTTCACTGTTGTTCATTGTCGATGCACCCATGGCAATCAATATAATTGCCACCACTCCAATGGCGATGATGCCTATTGGAACTTTGTTCTTTGAAACAGTAGTTGCTGTCATCTTAAGCCTCCCTTTTTAGGGACTGTTTGAAGTATAACATTTTTTAAAAATTTGTCAAGTATATACTCTTTTTAAAAAACGATGTATAATATTTTTAATCATGAAAAACAAATATATCACTTCTATTTTATTGTTTATATCATTGTTTTTGGTACTAGGCACAACAAGTGTTTTGGCATATGAATTAGAATGGCCAAACTCTCCTGGAGGAACAAGTATTGGAGAAGGGACAAAAATAACAACTCTTGTAAGATATATATATGAATGGGGGGTCTCAATAGGAATCTTGCTTGCTTTTGTAGCAATTGTTGTTGCTGGTTTTACTTACATGACCTCTACTGGTAATGCTAATAAAATTAAAGAAGCTCAAGATAACATTAAAGATGCTTTTATTGGATTAGCACTCCTTTTATCAAGTTGGCTTATATTAAATACTATTAATCCTTCATTAACTAATCTTGTTGTACCTAATATTGAGTATGATATGGAATTAGGTGAATCTGGGTTTAAACCAGCAGACTTACCTAAGGGACAATGTACAAAAGTTGTGTTTTGGGAGGAAAAAAACTTTACTGGTAAAAAACGCGAAATAGTCAATTTCTTAGACAAAGAAACACCTTTTTCATTTGATAACGCTTTTCTTGGACCTGCCGGAGAAATTATAAAATACGTGACAGACTTTAATCCGAAATCATACATAGCTTATAGAGAAATGAGGACGGTTGAAGGCGAAAAAGAAATTGATGAAAAGCTATGTGAGCTATATCAAGCAGAAGATAAGACTAAACTATATTGCGAGGGTGGTTTTATAAAAGACGATTCGTGTATCGTCGAATTGTATGGAGCTAGCCCTTCTTGGGATTTAATAAATCCATGTGGAGATAAATTATTGTCTATCCCTGGAGCTGTGGGTAATGTTGACAGAATGCTTGCTAATCCTAATGAAAGTTTGGATTGTTATAAAATAATAAAAGGAGATGATGAATAGTATGTTTAATATTATAAAAAAATATAAAGCACTCATTTTAATATTTTTTGCTATCTTATCATTTGCAATGCTAGTACCTCAGAGTACACATGCCTTTATTGGTACTGGAATTTTTGACTATTTTGATTCAGCATTAGGCGCAATTGAAGAGACATCAGGCCCCGTAGTAGAATCTTTTTTCGTAGTTCTAGTTTTGTATTGTGTGGGATGGATTACAATGTCTTTAAGTAGTATAGGTGTTGATTATTTGCTCCAAGATCCAAATAATCTTCTAAGTCTTGGAGGAAATGAGATTGTAATAGCTGGATGGAATTTTACTTCTGGCTTAGCTAATTTAATCATAATTGTTCTATTTGTTGTTGTTGCACTTTCCTATATTATGAAGTGGAATAAGTTTGAGCCTAAAAAAGCAATTATTAGATTAATTGTGGCAGCTCTTTTGGTAAATTTCAGTTTTTTATTCTGTCAGATACTTGTTGATGTTTCTAATATTTTGATGGATTCTTTTACTAATTTTACTGCAGAAGATGGAAAAATAGCTGGAGCTTTAGTAAAGCAGGCTATGACAGCTTCTGGCGATCAAATAGCCTCAATCATCACTTACTTAGTTGGATTAACTTTGTCTGGAATGACTGTAGTTCTTGGTCCAGTGGTACAAGCAGGAGCTGTTACATTACTTGGAGTAATGCTTTTACCAAACGTTTTAACATTTTTTGTTCAATTAGGAATAAGTTTTATTTTATCTTCTGTTTTCTTTATATATTTTACAGTGCTTCTTTTAAGAATCGCAGTTGTTCAAATATTTACTATAATTTCACCCCTTGCAGTGCTTTGTTTTGTGCTTCCTCAAACTAAAAAAATGGGAGAACAGTGGCTAAATAGTTTAATTCACTGGAGCATGTTTACTGTGCCACTAACATTTTTCTTAATGCTTGCAACGTATATATTAAAAAAACCTGCTGAAATGTCTTTGGCAGGATTAGGAAAAGAGGCCGGTGGTTTTATATTTTTTAATTTAGATGACTTAGGAACAATGTTTGCTACATATTTTTTACTAGCAATATTCCTCATAATGGCTTTAATCATTTCTAAGAAAATGGTACCAAAAGAGGTTACAGAGATAGTAAACGAAGCCAAGAGTCAATCAAAGTATTTCCTATCTCCTGCTGCTAAAATTGGTAAATCTATGGGATATGCAGTAAAAAATGATATGCAAAAAAGAGCGACAGGACTTGTGGCTAGAGGAGATGCTTTGCCTGAGATGAGCCGCGACAATACTCTAACTGATAACGCTATAAGGCTAGCCACTAGACCTGCTTCAATATTTAGAAAATGGACTAAAGCTCCTACAGCAGCAGAAGATCATGCTAAAATTGTACAAGAAGAAGCAAAAGCATTTAGCGATAAAACATCTGCCGAAGATTTAGATAATGAAATGAATAAAAATATTGTTACTGGAAGTTCTAGACAACAGCTAGCCATGATATCTAAAATGACTTCGGCTGAAATAGGAAAATATTTAGCTAAGGCAAATGCTAAACAAGAAGAAAAGCTATTTAATTTAGTAAAAACACTTGGGGATAAAGGCACTCAAGAAAAGGTTATGAAATCTTCTATAATGGGTGATCAAAATGATGAAAGGAGGTTAATGAGTTTGGGTGGGCCTATTAGTCAAGGGTATGATACTAAGCTAGAAGAGGTTATTGCTAAATCAACAGGAGAAAAAGCACTTGATATTAGCGTAAAAGCTATTGAAAATTCTTCTGCAATAAGAGAGGCTATAGCAAAACACTGGACCGGAAATGAGTTTGGGGCAAGAGGAAAGAAAGATAATGAATTTATTGGTGCGGTAAATAGAAATTACAATGATTTCTTTAATAACGCTAATGCTTCTTTAAAGAAATATTTTACATCTGGATCATGTCCTTATTGTCCTCAACCTTCACAACCTCAAAGACAGATATTTTCTGATGGAACTCGCCAAACAACATTGAGTGATTTTGCTCCCGAACCTGCTCAGGGAAGAGATGCGGGCAATCAAGAATCTAGGGGGGGTAGTGGATCAACAGGCGAGCCAGGAAGTGGTCGCCAAAATAGGCCATAAAAAAAAGCCGTAAAATTAAAAATAATTTACGGCTGTTCCTTCTCCTTTTTAGGAGAAATAACTTGCTGAGAATCAATGAAAGCACTAAGTGCTTTTTTGATTTGCTCCTCAGTGAGAGTGTGTGCCTGCTGGCCATTTAAATTCCGGCCATCGTGATCGCCATGCCAATAGAAGTAATTTGCTTGGTCCGGTCCCATTTTTTCAGTGACTACTGGCAATGAAGGCGGAATGCCATTCTTCTTGCAAACCTCAGAAACCATGTTTATTTTTTGCGCCTCTGCTTCTGCAAGCTTCCGTATCTTCTCCGCTTCTGCTTCTGCCTCAATAATTATTGCTTGCCTCTTTTTTTCTGCAACGTACAGCATTTGAGAGGCTTCTTCTGCAGATCTATCCTTGAGATTAATATCAAGGACTGCGAAATTTGATATTTCGAATCCTAGATCATCTATCTTAATAAAACATCTTGTTACTCCTCCTTCATTTCGTTTTTTTACATCTATCTTTACATTTGTTATTTCGGTATAATCAACCATTAAGTAATCGAAGAATTTTTTTCCGAGCATTGCTCTTTCATTTTTAATAGCTTTCTGATTATCTTTATTTCCAGTAGAACGATTACCAATCAATTCATCTACTTCGAAATCTCTTACAAAGGTACGGAAAGCAGCCCATAGAAATTCTTCAAGTCTACCATAAGGATCTCGATTGTTTAGGAACGTATAGATATTACTAACTCTTAGTGTTGCCACGATTACTGCATAGATTTGTATTCTGTCCTTGGCCTCCATTTCATTGAAGGACATTGCATAGTTTGTTGTTTTGAGATCTATTCTCGACGTTCGCTTAATTGTTTTTTCTATTCTATACTGCACTTCTCTACTATTCTCTATCATTGTTTCAATAAGTTTATTGTGTCGAAGATCGATAAAGAGCACATCTCTGAATGGAGGTAATCCATAAAAAGTTAATCCTCCTAAATTTTTTTTGATCCAACTTTCTTTGCGGTTTGGTTCGAGATCTACTTCAAAGTCTTCTCTAACCACTCTGTCTCGTGAGCTATAAGCCACGTCAACAAACTTTCCGCCAGATTGAATAAGTGTAGCCACGTTTTCTAACGCGAAAATAAAGGCAATTGCATCTGGGGCAAGGTATAGATATACTACAAAGATCGAGGAAATAACCATGTATGCAACAATGATTACATTTATTAAAATAAAGTTAGCAGCTACGAAAGTGTTTACGAAGGGAATGAATGGCAATACTAGCCATGTAATCAACAGCGGTCCAAATACGCAAAGAAACGCCTTCGCGTATACAGTTGGTAAACTTTCTGACATACACATCCTCCTTATAAATTGTTAAAGAACGCCCTTACTAGAGCTTTTATAGTATAAAATAATGATTTGTGATTGTCAAATTATTGATAAACATTTCTGCTATGGTATACTATAGGGAATGGATGAAATAGAAAAATTTTACAATTTAGAAAATGCTTTGCAAGATGCAATTTTATCAGAAAAAACAGCTTTTACTGTTTACGATTTAGGTGAGAAAAATGGGTTAAGCGAAGATAAAATAAGAGAAATAGGAAGGCTTACGAAAAAGGTTTTAATGAAGGAATTGCCTATCAAAGATTTTGAAATGGAACTTGAATTAAGAACAGGTCTAAGCAATGAAATAGCTAAGGACATTGCCGAAATAATCGATAAAGAAATATTTGAACCAGTTAAAATATATTTTACAAAAAAAGAAATTTCTCAAAATTCATCAACACAAGAAAAAAAAGAAGAGCCTAACGTTTTTACTAAACAAAAGCATATATTTAAGAATAATTACAGAGAGCCTTACGAAGAATAGTATTAATCTTGTAAACCTTCTTTTTATAATCTATAATAAAGACAATAATAAATATTGTTTCACTAATGCAATATAGAGTTCCACAATTTATCGAAGAAGAAAGTAAAATAGCAGGACCTTTCACTTTAAAACAAGCCATGATCGTTGGCATTTCAGGAGGCGTAATATTTGTCATGTATTTTTCTTTTGGCGAAGATTACATGTTCCTTTTTCTCATAATATCAGGTATAATAGCAGGAGCAGCAATTGCAATGGCTTTTTTGAAGATTGATGGAAGGCCTTTTACTCAGATGATCGCCTACATCATGAATTATACAATTATGCCAAAGCTATACATATGGAGAAGAAAAGAAGCTCCTGTTTTTCTTAAAGTAGAATTAAAAACACCGGTTGACTTAGAAAATGAACAAAAAGAAGATCCTTTCAAAGGATTAGAGCTTAGAAAAGGAAAGTTAAATGAGCTTCAGAATAAAATAGATATATCGTAAAATGGCTTCAAACAAAATTCCGACACAGGATTTTATGCCTGTAGAAAAAATTAAAGAGGGTATTATTATATTGAAGAATCAATCCTTAAGAGGAGTGCTTATTGTTTCTTCTCTTAATTTTGGTTTAAAATCTGCTGAGGAGCAAACTGCTATTATTTATCAATTCCAGAATTTTTTGAACTCCCTTGATTTTCAGGCACAAATATTAACATCCTCAAGAAAGATTAATATGACAGGTTATATAGAAAAGCTAAAAAAAATGGAAAGCGAGCAGACAAATGAGCTTTTGAAAATGCAAACAACTGAATATATTAGGTTTATAGAAGAGATAATTGGGGGAGGATCAATTATGACAAAAAGTTTTTATGTTATTGTGCCATATTTCCCTCTAACAGAGTTAACAAGTTTTGTACCCGATGGCAATGAAAGCAAAGATCAGTTAACAGAACAAAAATTTCAAGCGGCTAAATATCAGCTTTATCAAAGAATGGAATATATCGCTTTAGGATTAAGAAGATGTGGACTTAAATCGGCACCGCTAAACACTGCAGAAATAATTGAGTTTTTATGGTCTAGTTATCATCCTCAGGAAGCTGAATATGGATATTATCCAGAATTACCACCTGAATTAACAAAATAATAAAATGGGATTATTTAGTAAAAAAAATACAGAAGAAGTAAAACAGAAACTATTTAGTGAGGAGCTTGTTAATGAAAAAGATATTATTGCTCCAGCTTCGATTAAAATTAATCCAAGTGATGCAGAAATTGGAGAAGTTTTAACTAAAACCTATTTTATTTTCTCTTACCCGAGATATCTAAACACTGGATGGTTGTCTCCAATAATTAACTTGGACATTCCTTTAGATATTTCCTTCTTCTTCCATCCAATCGAAACAGAGACAGTTTTAAAGCAATTAAGGCGTAAAGTTACTGAAGTACAAGCAGAATTAATTGATAGAGAGGAAAAGGGATTAATTTCCGATCCAGCACTTGAAACAGCTTATCATGATTTAGAAGAGCTTAGGGGGAGCCTTCAGACTGCTCAAGAAAAAATGTTTAAGTTTGGATTATATATTACTGTTTATGCAAAAAGTAAAAATGAATTAATTCAAATTGAGACAACCTTAAGATCGATATTAGAATCAAGATTAATATATATTAAACCAGCCTTATATCAGCAGAAAGAAGGACTCTTGTCCACATCTCCTTATGGACTAGATAATTTAGGCATTCATACAACTCTTAACACCTCTCCTTTATCAAGTATTTTTCCTTTTATATCATTTGATCTAAGTAGTAATGATGGGATACTTTTTGGAATAAATAAACATAACAATTCCCTTGTTCTTTTTGATAGGTTTAGTTTGGAAAATGCTAACATGGTTATTTTTGCTAAATCTGGTTCTGGTAAGTCTTATGCTGTTAAGCTCGAAGTTTTAAGATCGCTTATGGTTGGCATAGATTGTATTATAATTGATCCTGAAAACGAATACAAAACGCTTGCAGAAGCTACAGGGGGCTCTTTTTATAACATCTCTCTTGGATCAGATAGCCACATTAACCCTTTTGATTTACCAGAGGTAAAAGAAGGGGAAGATCCAGAAGATATTTTAAGATCAAACATTATTAATCTTGTAGGTCTTATGAGAGTTATGCTTGGTGGATTATCGCCTGAAGAAGACGCCATTATTGATAGAGCTTTAAGCGAAACATATGCGGCAAGAGATATTACACCTAATTCTGATCCAAGAACATGGAAAGATAATGTTCCTATTTTAGGTGATTTAGAGTCAGTACTCGAAGGAATGGATGGAGCAGAGGAATTAAGTGAAAAATTAAGAAAGTTTACAAAAGGAACTTTTTCAGAATTCTTTAATAATAAATCAAATGTAAGCACAGATAATGGATTAACTGTTTTTGGTATAAGAGATATTGAAGACGAGCTTCGTCCAATTGCTATGTTTATTATCATGAGATTTATTTGGAACGCTGTAAGGACTACTTTAAAGAAAAGAATTTTGATTATTGATGAGGCATGGTGGATGATGCAAAATGAAGATGGTGCTTCTTTCTTATTTGGTTTATGTAAAAGAGGAAGAAAGTATTGGCTTGGAGTTACAACAATTACTCAGGATGTGTCAGATTTTATGAAATCAAGTTATGGAAAGCCTATTATTACCAACTCCTCTATTCAGTTATTATTAAAACAAAGTCCTGCTGGAATTGATTTAATTCAAGAAACCTTTATGTTAACTGATCAAGAAAAAATGCTTCTTTTGGAAGTTCCAGTAGGGGAAGGAATCTTTTTTGCAGGACAAAAACACGTTGCTATAAGAGTGGTTGCTTCATATACAGAGGACCAAATTATTACAACAAATCCTGAAGAGATTAAAAAGAGACAAAGTTTATAAGTAATGGAATATACAAGATATTTCTTAGTATAAAATGGTTTTAAATATAAGGTTAAGGTCATTTTTGGGGTGAATAAATTGACAAATCCCCAAATTTGGCATAAAATGGGGATATAAATCACCAAATTTGGCATAATATGTATAAAAGAATTTTACAAAACGAAATAGAGAAAAAGTTATTTAAGGGAAAAGTTATTATAATTGTTGGAGCTAGACAAACAGGAAAAACAACACTTTCTTTTGAAATTTTAAGTAATTTTGATAGTAAAATAAAGCAGTTCAATTGTGACAATCCCATGGATCGTGATTTGCTTTCAAATCGCGATTTAGAATTTTTAAAAAGTTTAATTGGTGATGCAAAAATTGTTTTTATTGATGAGGGTCAGAAAGTAGAAAATTTAGGACAAACATTAAAACTCTTGGTAGATAACTACAAGGAAAAAAAGCAAATAATCGTAACGGGTTCATCTAGCTTTAATATTTTAGATATGACACAAGAACCTTTGACTGGGAGAAAATTTGTTTTTAATTTATTCCCCTTGAGCCTAGAAGAGATTTATCCTGAAAAAGATAGTCTTTTAATGTTGAAAGAGCTCGAACCCCTTTTAATATTTGGAAGTTATCCCGAGGTTGAAATTAAAAAATCGTTAGAAGAAAAAGAAGAAGCTATACGTGAAATTTCAGAAAGCTATCTTTATAAAGATGTTTTTGAGTTTCAGAGAATTAAAAAATCGGCGATCTTGGACAATCTTTTAAAGGCCTTAGCGTTGCAGATAGGGGGGGAAGTTTCATATAGAGATTTGGCAAATATTGTGGGAATTGATAAGAAAACCGTGGAAAATTATATCGATATTCTCGAAAAAAATTATATTATTTTCCGTTTATATCCGTATGCTCAAAACAAACGGAAGGTTATTTCAAAGCTTAGGAAAGTTTATTTTTGGGACCTTGGAATAAGAAATTCTATAATAAATAATTTTAATTTTTTAAATTGTAGAAATGATGTAGGCGCTTTATGGGAAAATTTTTGTATTGTAGAAAGATTAAAATATCAGTCTTACCATAAAATACATTCAAATAATTATTTTTGGAGGACTTATGAAGGAGCAGAGGTAGATTTAATCGAGGAAAGAGAAGGAAGTCTTTATGCATACGAATTCAAATGGAATGATGGAAAAAAAATAAGAGAACCACTTTTTACAAAGGAGTATAAAAATAGTTCCTTTTCACTTATTTCTCCAAAAAATTTAGGAGGCTTTGTGTGGTAATCGAAAAGAAAAAACACCGTTAAGTGTTTTTGATTATATCATTTTAGGCCTTACAACAAGTCTCCTTTGTTCCCCCATTCCAATGCTTTCTGTTTTTACGTCGTCTCTTTTAGCTAATTCCATGTGAATGATTCTTCTTGCATACGGAGACAAAGGGGGCAATATTTTTTGTTGTCCAGTGATGGATACTTCTTCGGCGGCTGAATTTGCCATGCTTTTATAGCTATTAACTTTATTCCTTCTGTAGTTATCAATGTCTAATGTTAGATAAACTTCTTTTTCAAGTTCTTTTTTAATCACTTTTCTTAAAAGAAGCTGTAGATCTGCCAATATAAGGCCTTGTTTCCCAATAAACATTTTAGCATCTTCTATTTTGAAAACATTCATTTCTATAATGTCATTTTCTTCTTGCAAATAATCTATTTCAAGCTCTACATCAAGCCCTGCTTTTTTAAAGAATTCTTTTGCTTTTTCTTCTATAACTTTAAGTTCTTTTTCTTCTAACATAACTTTAATTTTTTAAAATTATCTTTTGTTGAATGATTGTGAATAAGGTAATTACGAGCCAGTACAAACCAAGAGCTGAAGGTAATTGTGTTAAAACGAAGAAAGTTAAAAGAGGGAATATGACAAGCATTTGTTTTTGCATCATGTTTTGCAATCTTTCTGTTTGATCCATTTCATTAACATTTGGGGCCTTTTTAGGTTGCATTGTCCATATTTGAGCAAGTTGAGCCAAGGCTACTATTATTGCAAAAAGAGTGTGGGGCTGAGATAAGTTTATTCCCAAAAACATTGGTTCAATTGTTCCGCTAAAGTTTATAAATGAATATAAGTTATTAGTTATATCTACGCCAGAAGCAATGTTTCTAATAACATAGTAGATTGCTAGAATAAGAGGTATTTGAATTAATATGTACCATAATCCTGCAAAAGGGTTAAAACCTTTTTCCTTGTAAAGTTTCATTAATTCTTCTGCTTGCTTCTGGGTATCAGTTTTGTATTTTGTTTGTATTTCTTTAATTAGAGGTTGTATTTCTTGAAGCTCTTTTTGAGACTTTAAGGATTTATTGTTAAGTGGATACAATACTAATCTTATGATTATTGTTAATATTAATACTGCACCTCCAAAACTACCTAAAACAATGTATAGCCAGATTAAGAAGTTTAAAATTGGCTGATATAAAACTATATTAAATATGGTTCCTATAAATTCAAACATTTTGCTTTTTTAAATAAATAAATTATTTCTTCTTTTATTTGATTAAAATCTTTTTCCTTAATATTAGGATAAGTAACTATAATTATATCAAATCCTGACTTAAAGTCCATTTTTCTTACTATTTCTCTAATTCTTCTTTTGACTTTATTTCTTTCTACTGCTTTTTTAGATACTTTTTTAGAAACAACTATACCAATTCTGGCTATATCCTTATCGTTTTCTAATATTTTTAAAAAAAGAGAGTCTGCTTTTAATCCTCTCCCTTTTTTATAAACGCTTTCAAAATCTTTCTTTTTAGTTAGTCTGTTTTCTTTTTTAAGCATTAAAAACTAAACAGTTAATCTTACTCTGCCTTTTGATCTTCTTCTTTTTAAAACTGCACGACCTGTTTTGCTTCTTGTTCTAGCTAAAAAGCCGTGTGTTCTTGCTCTTTTTTTCTTTTTTGGATTATATGTAACGCTCATAGTCTTTCATTTAATTTTATAAAAATACAATAGCAAAAAAAATAAAATTGGTCAATCTTATCAATAGTTTTCCTCTTTTTTACCCCAGTTATCCACATGTTTTCCACACTACTCAATATTTTCTTTATTTTTCAACACCTTTGCAAATTTTTCCACATATACTATAATAGATGCAAGTAAAAATATGACTCAAGAACAAATCTGGCAATCAGTATTAGCGCAAATTAAGCTGAATGTATCCTCCGCAAATTTTGCAACATGGTTTGCAAACACAAAAATATCAGAGATAGCAGGAGGGGTGCTTACAGTTTCTGTTCCGAATTCTTTTAGTAAAGAATGGCTTGAACAAAAATATAAGGCAGAGATTTTAAGGATACTAAAGTCTGTTGATTCTTCTATTAGAGATATTGAGTATGTTATTACTCCATCTAAAAAAACTTTTCAAAACAATACAGTTAAATTAAATAATGAAGAGCAGTTAGGCTTTTCTGAATTTGAAAGAGATGAGGAAACAAATTTAAATCCTAAATACGATTTAGATAAACTAATTGTGGGTCCTTTTAATGAATTAGCCTATGCCGCAGGAGAAGCTATTATCGAAAATCCAGGAGAGGCATATAATCCTCTTTTTATATACGGTGGAGTAGGATTAGGTAAAACACATTTAATACAGGGTGTGGGAAACAAGATAAAAGAAAGATACTATTCAAAAAAGATAAGATATATTCCTGCTGAAAAATTAATAACAGATGTTGTTAATAGTATTAGAGAAAATAAGGTGGAGGAACTTAAAAAAGAATTTCAAACAATTGATGTTCTAATTATAGATGATATTCAGTTCATATCTGGAAAAACAAAAACTCAGGAGGAATTCTTTCACATTTTTAATGCCTTATATCAAAATAATAAGCAAATAATATTGTCTTCAGATAAGCACCCAGGCTCGATTCCTACTCTAACAGACAGATTAAGATCAAGATTTGAAGGAGGTATGATTGCTGATGTCGGTATGCCTGATCTCGAAACCAGGATTGCTATATTAAAACAAAAGACAGACGAAAAAGGAATAAATATGTCTTTTGAAGCACTTGAATTTATTGCTTCAAACATACAAAAAAATGTAAGGGAGCTTGAAGGAGCATTGAATAAAATTTTAATAATGGAAAAAATTAATAGAAGACCTTGTTCATTAGATGATATTAAAAAACAATTGAAAAATATTATTAGTGTAAAGACAAAAGTAACTACTCCTGAAAAAATAATTGATTCGATAATAGATTTTTATGGACTTCAAGACAAAGAGCTTTTTGTATCGTCAAGAAAGAAAGAATATTCTAAGCCAAGACAATTATCAATGTATTTACTTAAAAAAGAATTAAAGCTATCTTATTCTGTTATTGGAAGGAGGTTTGGTGGAAAAGATCATACAACAGTTATGCATGCATGTTCGCTTGTTGAGAAAGAGTTCGAAGAAAACCAAAAATTTGGACAAGAAGTTGAAATGATATTGCAGAGAATTTACAGTGAATAAAATTTATTCTAAACTATAAAAATTAACATTTAAATTTATGAAACTAACTATATTAACACAAGAATTCAAGAAAGGATTAAATTATACGGAAAGATTAACTGGAAAGAATTTAACTTTACCTATTTTAAACAATGTACTTATAGAAGCTTTACCTAATTTCTTAAAGATATCTTCTACTGATCTTGAGACAGGAATTGAATGGTGGGGTTTATGTAAAACAGAAGAAGAAGGAAAAATAACAATTCCAGCAAAAATATTAACTCAAGTAATTAATAATATTTCTGATGAAAAAATAGAAATTGAGGATAAAAACGATACTCTTTTTATAAAAACAAAAACATTTAAAACTCAGATTAAGGGATTTACGGCTGATGATTTTCCTATTATTCCACAGTTTTCAAAAGAAGATTTTATTGAAATTAGTGCACAGGAATTAAAAGATGGGCTTGCTGATGTGGTTGATATTGCTAGTATGTCTCAAATAAGACCTGAAATATCTGGAATATATTTTGTATTTAAAAAAGATTTAGTTAACCTAGTTGCGACAGATAGTTTTAGATTAATTGAGAGAACTATTAAATCAAATAATTACAAGAATTCTTTTAGCGATGATATTAAGTTCATATTATCTCAAAAAACAACAAAAGAAGTGATCAATATTCTTCAAGAAAATATGGGGACAGTTAAAATATATTATTCTGAAACTCAGATATTATTTGAAACTAGTTTAAATGAAATCGATCATCCTGAAATTAATTTGATTTCAAGACAAATAGAGGGAAATTATCCAGCCTATAAAGAAATTATTCCAAAGGAATACAAAACAAGGATTGTTGTTGATAAGGATTTGTTAACAAAACAAGTTAAATTAGCTGGACTATTTGCTGGTAAAATTAATGAAATTAAAATAAAAAACGACGATAAAAATTTAGAGATTTTAAGTCAGGATTTAGATTTAGGAGAAAATAGCTCAACATTAGAAGCTAAGATTGAGGGAGAGACTGCAGAAATTTCATTTAACTACAGATTTATATTAGATGGAATTAATCGTGTAAAAACTAAAAATGCTGTGCTTGAATTCCAAGGATCATCAGGTGCAGGTGTTATTAAGGGAGAAGATGGCATTGGCTACATTTGTGTGGTTATGCCTATCAAAAGGTAGAAAATTTCAAATGAGTATTTATAAAATTAGAGGAAGTTATTCCTCTTTTTTAACGAAAAAATATTTATAATTAAAGAGAGATGAAATAATTATATGAAAATTAGAATCTTATGGTATAATTTAATATAAATAAATCATAAAATATGATAGAAATCGAAAAAAAATTTATTTTAAGCGAAAAAGAAAAAGATCAAATTCTAAAGGATGCTCAATTTTTAGGAGAAAAAATATTCACAGATATTTATTATGACAAAAAAGATTACTCTTTGACCTTAAAAGATTATTGGCTTCGTTTCAGGGATGGTAGGGTTGAATTAAAAGTTCCAGTAAAAAAAGAAAACAATACTTTTATTAATCAATACGAAGAGATAATAGATGAAGATAAAATAAGGCAGAAGATTGGTATTAAAAAAGTAGAAGATTTAATTAGTGATCTTAATTTAAACAATTATATTCCATTTTGCGAATGTAAAACAACCAGGACAAAGTATAAGAAAGACATATTTTCAATTGATTTAGATTTTGTTGATTTTAATGATTTTTCGTATAACATTGCCGAGGTTGAGATAACGGTTGAAAACGAAACAAGTATTGATGATGCTATAGAAAAAATAAATATTTTTGCAAAAGAAAATAATTTAAAACTTAAGTCAGTTAAAGGAAAAGTAATTGAGTATATAAACAGAAAAACTCCTCATCTTTATAATAAGCTTTTAAAAAAAGGCATAGTTAAAGAATAAAGATTGTAACTTTTTTATTTTCAATGCATTGTAATAAGTGTAAGGCAAGAATATGGATATTAAGGAATTAGTTGGAAAATCCAAAAATAAAGACAGGGAGGCATTTTCTGAATTGTTTGATTTTTATTACGATAAAATATTTAATTACGTTTTTAGAAGGACTCTAAATATTGATTATGCAAAAGATATTACATCAAACACTTTCTTAAAAGTTTTAAAATATTTAAATGATTTTAAATGGAAGGGTGGAGACAATAGTTTTAATGCTTGGATTTATAAAATAGCCACTAATGAAATAAATCAATATTTTAGAAAACAGAACAAGTATAAACTAATTGTTGATGAAGAAAACTTTAAAGAGTTAGGAGATTGCGGGGAGACTGTTAGAGAAATTGAGAATAGGCTTGAAAACGATGAATATTTACTTATTCTAAATAAAGGGATGAAACAGCTAAAACCTATTTATCAAGACATATTGCATTTAAGATATTTTGAAGAATTGTCATATGAAGAGATTTCAAAAATATTAAGCAAAAATGAGACGACAATAAGAGTTTACTCTAAGAGGGCGTTAGAAAAATTAAAGCTTATCTTAGAAAAAGATGCACTTGTTTTTAAAGAAAATTAGTATGAAAAATATCGAAGAATTATTTAAAAAAGTAAACAAGGAAAGCATTGTATTGTCTGAACACAAAAATAATTTGAAAAATTATTTACTTAATAGTGATTATTTTTGCAAAAAGGAAAAGAAAAATTTATCTGATTTCAAGCTAGCTTTTGGTTCTGTTATTTTTTCTGTATTTATTCTAGCAATCATATTCATTTATTTTTCTTCTTATACTAAACCTCTAGAAATCGCTGATATAAATAACTTTGAAAAAGAAATTAGAACACCACAAACATTTAGTATGTCTAAGGCCCTAGACACAGCCGTTGATGAAAAAGAAACCCTTTATAATAAATTAATAAAAAAAGAAAATGTAATAATAAATCAAAAGATATGGCAAGAACAAGAAGTAATTGTTTTGGAAGTTTTTGAAGACAACCTAAAAACAATATATTATTTTAATAAAGACAAAAATATTTTATTACATTCTGAAATTCAATCAAAATAATAATTAATAAATAATAAAAATATGATAAAATTATTTGAAAATAAATTCTTTCAGTTCCTAATATTCGTTTTATTAATTGTATTTATCGCTTTCCTTTTGTCTTCCATAGGAAATAATACAAGGCTTAGCGAAAATGAAACAATAACAATTTCTGGGCTAGGTGAAGTTTACGCTGTGCCGGATATTGCTGTAATTGATGTAGCTGTTTTAACAGAATCTAAAACCGTAGAAGCTGCAATGTCAGAAAATACAACCAAAATGAATAATATTATTAGTGCCTTAAAACAAGATTTAACAATTGATGAAAAAGACATTAAAACTACGAGTTTTAATATCAGTCCTCGTTATGCTTGGGAAGATAAAACAGGAAAAAGAAATCTTGTAGGTTATGAAATTAGTCAGCTTATAAATGTAAAGATAAGAAATCTTGATGCGACAGGAAATGTTATTCAAAAAGTAACAGAGCTTGGAGCAAATAGTGTTAGTGATTTAACTTTCACATTTGATAATGATCAAGAGCTAAAAGAAGAGGCAAGAAATATTGCTATCAAGGATGCGAAAGAAAAAGCAAAAGATCTTGAAAAAGAATTAGGCATAAAAATGGTCAGAATTGTTAATTTTTCAGAAAGTTCTTACGCACCTGTAACTATTCGTAGTGGTTCAATGAAAGTAATGAATGAATCCCTTGATTATGCAGCTCCAACCATAGAGGCTGGACAAAATAAGATAACATCGAACGTTAGCATAACATACATCATTAGGTAAAATTTTAAAGAGGGCTTATTGCCCTCTTTAAAACAAAAAGCTTATTAGTTAAAACCCAATAAGCATTTTAGATAATTGATAAAATGATTAATTCGTTCAAAGAATCTTGTAAGTATTCCACTGCGAGGTAAATTTGGATTTTTACTTGCGATCAAGCGAACATATTCGTTTTCATCATTTTTTAGCATCAAAACAGATCCTGCAGGAGTATTCAGATTAAATGCTACACAGGCTCGAGTCAGTGGATTTCTACTGGAAGTTAATTCTTCAAGGATATAATATGGAGCATAGCAATTGTCAGCAATTAACGGCTCAAAATAATTTAATGCTTCATTTTCTGCAATTTGGGTTGCTAAGTATCTTAGCAGGGAAGGGTCTTTACAGTTTTTTATAGTGTACTCTAGGTACTTACGACATGATTTGGATCTACTATTTTTGTACAGCTCTAAATCATCTCTGAGTTCTCTTTCTTCTTCAGTTTCAATTAATCTTACAGTCATTTTTCCTCCATTATTCGAGAAAGGACTCTACTTATTTAATACCATAATATTAAGCTTTTGTTAAGAAATAAAAATAATGTTATATTAAAAATAATGAATCCTGTATTAAATAAACTTTTATTTTTATTTGTAATAATAATTATAATCATAATATTGATTTTCGATTTTCCTATTTTTACAAAATGTGAAGACAAGCCTTTTATAGTTAAGAAAGGCGAGAACATCTTTCAAATCGCAAATAATTTAAAAAATGAAGGGTATATAAAAAGTAAAATAATTTTTATATTTGAGACTTTAAACGATAAAAAAAATACAAAGTTAAAAGCAGGTACTTATTCTTTTTGTGCTGGTTTAAGTAATCAAGAAATAATAGATATATTAGTTAAAGGAGAGAAAAAAATAGATTATTTAACTATTATTCCAGGACATAGTTTAAAAGAAATAAGTGAAGGAATTAGCTCAAAAGGATTTTGTACTAAACAAGAATTTTTGAATAAATATTTGCACCTAAGTGAAGAAGATGAAGCGCTATTAAAGGAAAAATTTTCTTTTTTAGAGGATAAGCCAAAAGTAGTAGGATTAGAAGGATATTTTTTTCCTGATACTTATCAGATTGATTTAGAAAATGGGCTAGATATTTTGGTAGAGCAAATTTTAACAAACTTTGATAAAAAATTAACTAGTGAATTGAGAGAAGAAGTAAAAAAACAAAACAGAACATTGTTTGATGTAATTATAATGGCTTCAGTGATTGAAAAAGAAGTCATAACATATGAAGACAAGAAAATAGTTTCAGGAATTTTATGGAAAAGATTAAGTGCAGGAATGCCGCTTGAAGTTGATAGTACAGAGCTGTACTTTGATACTGACAAAAGTAAGGATGTATTCTATAATACATATAGAAAGAGTGGCCTTCCGATTTCACCAATTTGCAGTCCTGGTGAAGAAAGTATCAAAGCCGCGATTTATCCTAAAGATACCGATTATTGGTTTTATTTAAGTGCCAAGAATGGTAAAACAATTTTTAGTAAAAATTTTAACGAGCATCTTATTAATAAATATAATTATTTAGATAAATAACATGGAAAACAATTTACTTCCTCCACCAAAAAATAAGTTTAAAAAATTTTTAAAAGTTTTTTTAATATTAATAGCTTTAATTTCTGTTGTTTTCATATTGTCGCAAAGGAACACTCTTGAGGGGAATAAATATTCAAGAGAATATACTCTTGTGCCAGAAAAAATATCTCAATCAGCGTCAATTAAAATATATTTACCTACGGGAGTAGATAAGGAAACTGCCAAAAATAATATAAGTTTTGATCCAGTAATTGAGGGTGATTGGGTGGATGAGGAGAGTAAGCAATCGTTTTTAAATTTTAATGTTTTTGCAAGTGAAAGTGATGAAAGAGATTATATTGTATTTAAGCCAAAAGAAAAATTATCTTTGAACAAATATTATTCTTTAAAGCTTGATCTTGGCGACAATAAAATAATGCAAGCATATTTTGAATCCGTAGAAGATCCAGAAATTATAAATATTTTTCCATTGGATGGAACAGAAGCTGCGCTGGATAGCAAAATTACAATTGTTTTCAATAGACCTATTGTGCCCTTAACTACACTTGAAGAATTAGAAAAGTTAGACGTGCCAGTTGATATTTATCCAGCAACAGAAGGAAAATTTAAATGGATAAGTACAAACACATTACAATTTATTCCAAAAGAAAGACTTCAAAGATCGTCTAATTATACTGTTAAAGTAAATCCAGGATTTACTTCAATGGATGGTCTTTTGGTACAAGAAAAAGAAATTCATTTTACAAGTCAAAATTTAAGATATCTAAATACTACTGACCAAATAAATAACGTTATATATAATGAACCAATAAGACTCTATTTTAATCAGCCCGTTGATTTAAGTAAAACTATTAAAGAAATAAATCTTTTTAAGGGGGGTGAGCAAATAGATTTTATTGCAAAATACAAAGGAGATAAGGATAAAAGTATAACAAATCTTTTTTCCTCTTTATTTAGTAGTTCTAAAAAGGAAGAAGAAATAGATAAGTCAGTTATAGAAATTTATAATAAAAGAGATCGTTTTAACAGAAGCGAACTTTGGGATTTTGAAGAAGATTACAAAATTTCAATTAAAAAAGCCTATCCACTTGAAGGGGATATAAATATAGAAAACGAAAGAAATGTTAATTTTAATACAACCTCTATTATAAAATCATGGAGCGCAACTTCTTCCCGCTCTTCTTATGCAACTCCAGATTTATTTGATCCACAGGGAGAGCTTGTGATTGATTTTTACGAAAATATTAATATTTCTAAGAGCAATATAAATTCTTCATTTAATATTAAAAGTATTGGATATGGAGAAAAGTGTACAGAAGATTGGCGTTCTTTATCAGACCAAAGTTGTCAAAAAATAGAAAATAAACAAAAGGTAATAATTAAATTTGATGATAGCAATATTAATGCAGGAGATATAATAAATATTACTTTAAAGGAAATTATAAATGAGGATGGTCTTAAAATTAATGCAGAGGATATAAAAAAAGATATCCATGTATATAAATCTTTAAATATTAATATTACAAATGAAGGACTTAGATATTTTACAGTTTGTTCTAATAATCCATTATTTCAATTAGAAAAAACAGAGTACAAAGATAAAATAAGAGGAGATTTGGATTATGAAGTTTTCTCTTTTAGAAATTCATACTATGACAATTGGAGTAATTGTAAGGGAGAAACACCTTTCAAAACATATATTTATGTTGGATTAATGCCTGAGACAACTTATAATTTTGAATTTGATATTAAAGATGTTTTTGGGGACGAACAAAGTTTAAAAAAGGAATTTACAACAGGTAAAATGGATTCAGATTACGTAAGTGCATTTTCAATGCAGCAAGGGTTTAGTATTACACCAACATCAAATACAAAATTAAATTTCGGAACTCAAAACCTTACCTATATTGACGTTGATGTTTGTAAATTAAGTGAAAAGAATTTTGTTGATAATTTCAACAACAGATACAATGACTATTTTAAAAAGAGCGCGTGTAGTGAAATACAAACTAAAAGAATAACATTACCTCAAAAGTATTGGATTAACAATTATTTTAGTATAGATATAAAAGATTTTTATGAAAATGTTTTAGGAAATTATGCTGTCATATTATCTCATCCACAGTTAAGTAAATATACACCAGTTACTTTTGTAACAGTAACTAATATGGCAGTGGGAGAAAAAAGAATCACTCCTTCTTCTTATTCTTATGAACTTAATTTAACAGAGTCTCAATTAAATTCTCTTAAAAATATATACTTAGTGTCTGATATAAATACTGGGGATGCTATTTCCAATGCAGATATTTATTATTACTCAAATTCAGGGGAGTATAAAAAAGTGGGAACTACAAATAATGAGGGTGTTTCTTTAATATCTCCAATATACGGACTAAAAGCGGTGGTTATTAAAAAAGGTGATGATAGTACCATAATTCAAAGGTACGAGAGTGAACTTGGCTATGGAAGTAATGCGATGAATGTTAAAAAGTTTTACATATATCAAGACAAACCAATTTATAGACCTGGGGAAAAAGTTAACATTAAAGCTATATTGAGACTTGGATATGATGGAAGCTATGAAATGCTTGACGATAAAAGTGTTACCTTAAATGTTAGAAATTCAAAGTATGACGAGATATTTAAAACAAATCTTACTTTAGATAATTTTGGTACAGTTAATACAGATTTTATACTAGCCAATGATGCTGCTCTTGGAAATTATAGTGTTTGTGTGTCTAATGTTTGCTCATATTTTGATGTTCAAGAATATGTTCCTGCGGCTTTTGAAGTAAAACTAAATACTGATAAAGAGGAATATGTGTCAAAAGACGATGTAAAAATAAATATTGATGCAAATTACTATTTTGGAGTTCCTGTTGAAAACGCTGAGGTTAGCTATACTATAAGTAGTCAAAACTATTTCTTTGATAAATACAAGGAAGAATATTTTAGATTTGGAAATTTTGATTATAGATCTTGTTATTATGATGAATGTTACGAAGATAAGTTTATTCTAAGAGGCGAAACTACTTTAGATAATAATGGCAAAGGTGTTATTAAAGAAAATATTGATTTAGAAAAATTATTTTCTTTAAATAACAGTAAAATTATTGTTGCTGATGTAACAGTTAAAAATTCAATGGGACAGAGTGTTTCTTCTCAAAAATCTTTTATAGTTCATCAAGGAGAATTTTATTTAGGTGTTAATACTGATCCATACTTTGCTGGAAAAAATCAAGAATTTTCTATAAAAATAAAATCAGTTAATAATGAAGGTCAGCCTCTGTCTATTAATAACGGTAAGGGTGAAGTATATAAAGTAGATTGGGTTTATGCAAAAAGACAGGAAGTGGGAGGATCTTTTTCTTACAAATGGGAAAAGAAAAGAGAGCTTGTGTCGGAATTTAGTTTTACAACAGATCGTAATGGTAATTATTTAAAAAAGTTAAAACTTGAAAAAGAGGGTTCCTATGATATCGAAGTAAGTGCAAACGACAAAAAAGGAAACACGGTTAAATCTATCGATGATATTTATATATATGGAGAAGGTTCTGTTAATATAAGATACACGGATAAAACAGATTTAAATTTGACTGTTAAAAAAGATAGTCTGAATGTGGGAGATAAGGGAGAAATAATTATAGAATCACCATATAAAAAAGCTAAGGCCTTAGTAGCAATTGAAAGAGGAAAAGTTTTTGAATATGACATAATAGACATTACCGGAAATCTTTATAACTATACCTTTGATATAAAAGAAGACTATTATCCAAATGTTTATATTTCTGTGTTACTTCAATCCAAGGATGAGCCTTCTGTGAAATTTGGAAGTAAAGAATTTAAGGTAAATAGCGATATACAAAAAATAAATATTGATTTTAAAGCAGATAAAAGTTTTTACAAACCAGGAGACGAAGTTAGGCTTAATATATCAACTAAGAATTATAAAAATGAACCAGTGTCTTCTTCCGTTTCCGTTGCAGTTGTAGATTTAAGTGTTTTAGCCTTAAAAGGAAATCCTAAAAAAGATCCATTAATATTCTTTTATAATGGTTTTCCATTGGCTGTTTCAACTTCTTCAAATTTAAAAAATATAATTGAGAGAAAAGATATAGCTGACACAACGAAGGGAGGAGGCGGCGGTGGTGAAGAAAAAGAAAAAGCCAGGGGAGAGTTTAAAGATACTGCATTTTGGCAAGCAAGTGTTATTACTGATAGTAATGGAAATGCTGAAGTTACTTTTAAACTTCCAGACAATTTGACAACTTGGCAGGCTGAGGCTTTAGGAGTTACTGAAGATACTAAACTTGGGGTTAGTTATACCACATTTATGAGTAAAAAGGATTTAATGGTAGTACCATTGAAGCCAAGATTTATTATTCCGGGAGATGAATTTTATATTGGTGCTCAAATATTTAATCAAACAAATACAATTCATTCTTTTGATGTAACTTTAAAAAGTGATACTTTGGAGCTTATAGATAAGGGTGAGTTAAAAATAAACATTGGAGCGGAAGGTTCTGAAAGAGTTTATTTCAAAGTAAAAGCTCCTAATGGTATGGGTGAAGGATTCCATTCATTTGAGCTTTTTGCTAAGTCAGACAATTTAAGTGATGGCGTTGTTCAAACGATTAAAATTAATCCAAATTTAACTTACGAAGCAACTGCTACTGCTAATTATACTACAAGTGATTATGCGCTTGAGACGATATATATCCCTGAAAATGTTTCAAGTGACATGGGGGAAATTACTATTAAAAGTTCAGCCACACTTGCAGTCTTTTTATCCGATGCTTTAAATTATTTATTACAATATCCTTATGGTTGCGCTGAACAGATATCAAGTAGGCTCAAGGCAATGGCCATTGTAAAATCCGGACTAGATGTTCCAAATTTAGCTGATAAATTTAATTTAAAGAAAATCATATATGATAACAAAGAATATACTCTAGACGAAGTAATGCAAATAGGCTTATCTAAACTTTATTCTTATCAAAATTACGATGGAGGATATACATTCTGGGGCAATGGATATTCGAGTTATTATTTAACTTTATCAATTGTAGATGCTTTAAATTATATTAAAGAAGCTGGTTATTCAGTGAACGAAGATGCAATAAATAAAGGAGCTGATTATTTGTTTAAGGAATACAATAGATTAAGAGATTACCAAACTCCTCAAAATACAATCATGCTTACAAGAACTTTAATGAATGTGGGCAACTTTAAAAACAGCATTACTTTAAAATCAAAAATAGAGGAAATAATAAATAATGAAGGATTATTAAAAGATAGTTTAGGAAATAGATTTTTAGCTGAGCTTGCAGTAATAGTTAGTTCAGACTTGTATGATTCTAATACTAAAAACAAAGTTAATAATTTCCTTGATAATAAAATTAATATTGATGCAAGGGGTGCTTTCTTAGATTCTCCTAAAGATTATTCTTACTATTACTTTGAAACTGCCATTTCAAACACAGCAACATATTTAAATTCAATTGCGTTAGAAAAAAGAGAAACATCATTTAATGATAAAGTTTTAAGATGGTTATTAAATTCTAGAGATAAAGAAGGGGCATGGGGCTCAACTCAAAACACATTAAAAGTTGTTGAGGCATTCACTAATTACTTGAAATGGAAAAAAGAAACTAATGCTGATTACAATTTAAATATTGTTTTAAATGATAATCAGATTGAGAATTTTAATTTTAATAGTTCAACTATTTTAAATCAAATTAATAAAGTAGTAGGGGTAAGCGAACTAAAAAAAGGTGATTTCAACTTTTTACAATTTAATAAAAAGGATAAAAATATATTAAATCAAGGAAGTCTTTATTATGATCTTGGTATAAAATATTATTTAACAGGAGGAAACATTGCTCCAAGAGATGAGGGTTTTGCTATAACAAGAGGATTCTATAATTTAGACGATATTCAGAATAAAACTCCTTTAACATCAGTTAAAACAGGAGATGTATTTAAGGCTCATATAGAAATAGTGGTTCCTAACACAAGAAGATTTGTAGCTATTGAAGACTATATTCCTGCAGGATTAGAAATTATTAATATGGATCTTGCAACTGAACAAAAAGCATTAAAGTTTACTGAAAAAGAAATTACAAATAGGGTTCTTTATCCTGATTTCAAAGAAATAAGAGACGATAGATACTTTATATATAAAGAAAACCTGACACCAGGAGTTTATGAGTTTGATTATTATGTTAGAGCTCTTGTAAAAGGAGATTATTTAAAACTTCCAACAATTGTTTCAGAAATGTATACTCCTGAAAATTTTGGTAGAACTCAAAGCGAGCAATTTGAAGTTAAATAATTATTTAAAGTAAATATATATTGTTTCTTCCTTATCTTTATTTTTAGCTTTAATTTTATATGTGCCTTGACTTGTTGGTTTAAAAAATAGATCGGTAAATGGCTCATCATTTATAAACCATTCACACTCATCGTTAGCTGATAACTTAATTTCACTATTCTTATCAAATAGAAATACGTCATTATCATGAGGATTTGTGATAAGGGAATTATCCAATTCTTTTAAAATATTTTGTGCTTTGTTAAAATCGTCTCCAACAAGACCCCACTCCAATCCATTTTCTGTGTCAAAGGATTTAATATGTGTAAAATCAAATTGAGTATTTTTGTTATATTCAGAGTTTAGCATTATTTCCATTATACTACTCCAAATTAATCCCGCCCCTTGTTGCCCTGATAATCCTTCTGTTGCTGAATTGTCAGCATTACCAACCCAGACAGCCACCACAAAGTCTGGCGTATATCCAACAATTAAGCTGTCTTTGTAATCTACAGATGTTCCTGTTTTAAGGGCATAGTTTTGGTTGGGCAAATTTAATAAACTTATCATTCCAAACTGATCCATTCCTGTTTTCCTGTCATTTAATATTTTATTTATAAGTTCGATATATGGCTTATTGGAAACTGTTTTTGCAAGATTATTCTGAGAAGTTAAATTAAATTTAAGGTCTTTATATTCTCCATAATTAGGGAATATGGTAAATATATGCGCTAGGTCTATTAAGTTCATTTCAAGGGCTCCTAGGGCTATTCCAAGGCCATAAGATTCTATATCCTGGACAGTGCTTTGATTAAGGTCATTTATGAAAAAATTATTGAATGTATTTAATGTTACAAATTCTAATGTTTTGAGCGCCCCGATGTTTATACTATTACTTAAAGCGTAATGAGCAGTTATTTCTCCGTTGTATTCATAGTTATAGTTTTTAGGATAAAAAGAAGAAAAATCATTAAGCTCGTATTTATATTCTCTATCATCAATTAAAGTATATGGCCTCATTCCTTTTTCAAAAGCTTTTAGATATATAAATGGTTTTATAGTAGAAGCAATTTGTCTTGTTTTTTGAAGCATATTAATTTGATATCCTTCGCTATTAGAAGATGGATCTGGAGAGCCTATCATTGAAAGAACTTCGTTGTCAGGAATTGAAATAACAATAGCCGCAGCATTTTTTGCTTTTTTTGTTTGAAGCGCTTCTATATTTTCTTTTAAAGAAGTTCTAATAATTTCATTTAATTTATAATCAATGGTTAGTTTTACTTCTTTATCATTTGTAATATAATTTTTTATTTCTAAGGGTACGATAGCTGATTCCTTGAAGATGAGTAAATTTTTTTGAACTTCTTTTTCATTTAAGAAATAATTCTCATCAAAGTCTATTTTTAAATTTCTTGATATTGTTTTTGTAACTTCGATATTGTTTGGTCCTTTGGGATTATTTTGATTAGGGGAATTGATAGAAGAAATAAGTTGAAGCATTTCTTCTTTTGTAAGGTTATCTGGATCAGAGTTAAAATAACCTAGGCTAGCAGTTTTTAATCCTTGCAAGTGATTACCAAAATAAATAGAATTTATATACATTGAAAGTATATCTTCCTTGCTGTTCATTAACTCTAGGGAAATAGCATAAAATAGTTCCTTAATTTTGTTATTAAAGCTTCTTTTATTTTCATTTTTTAATAGTATTTTTGCAAGCTGTTGAGTAATTGTACTAGAGCCATTTCTAAGAGTAACGCCTACTTCGCTTAAAAGATCTAATACTATAGAAGCTGGATTAAACCCTGGGTGAATGTAAAAGTATTTGTCTTCTTTTTTTATAATTAAATCTTTAAATTCTTGGTTAATGTTATTATCATATAAAGCGTAAAAGTCTTTGCTGTTTGAAGCTATAGAAATAAGTTCATTATTTCTGTCAAAGACTTGAGTGGACTCATTAATTTTATAAATCTCGAGAAGTTCGTTATTTGCTTTAATAGCAAAAGAAAATAAAATAATGAGAATAGATATTCCGAAAAATAAAATTATAATAAATTTTTTATTCATATAATATTATAATAACTTAGCTTTTTTAGAGGGTCAAATACTTGAAAGAAAAATTTTCCAAAAGTATATGAATAAGTAGAACATTGAAATAAGTCAAATCTTTTTCAAAAAGATATGACGCAAATAATGCATAGAAAAAGTAAATTTATTAAATTATGTATTTAATTACTAAAGCTAGAAATCCTGAAAAGATATCTAGGTTTTAAAACAGCGGGCAAAAGGCTCGCTGTTTGTGTTTACATATTTTTTAGTACATTATATAATATGGTTGTTACCTTTTTTTGGGTAAATTTGTTCATTTCAAAGGGGTCTTAAATTGATGAACGCAGGTTGCGTCTTGGTAAACGGTAGAAGGTTTGGCAAAGTTCCGACTTTAAAACCATTTATGAATGTTCAAGAAATACAAGCAGAGCTATTTTTAGATCTTATGCAAGCATCTGGTTTTGAGAGTTTTTTTGTAAAAGAAAGCAACGAAGATTTTATTGTAAAAATCCAAAACTCAAAAGAAGAAAAGATTCTTCGAAATCTCATGCAAGTATTTATAAATTTCGCATGTCCTAAAAATGGAGAAAAGATAGTCGATATTTATATTGAAAAAAATAAAGGCAATCAAACCTGGCTTATAAGAGGCGAATATAAAAAAGATTTATGCGCATGGCTATCGGAGAGAGAACATAACTTTGATAAAGTTACAAAAATAATGAGGGATATGCACCTGCATGTGCACAAAGGAAATAACTCATTTGTAAGACCAGAAATTTTTTTAGGACCGAATGCTCATCTAATAATAGCATGGTCAAATTTCAAAGGAATTTTTCCTCTCATAAAAAACTGGGAGCTAGGAGAGGGTAGAGAATTCTATTCTACCAATTTGGAAGCCAAAGAACTTGTAGTTTTAGTTGCAGGACTTGGTGCTCTGCAGAATATGTATATAAGAGAAAAAATCTTTTTACATAAAAAATCACCGAATTATTTACGGTGACTTTTTATTTAGCAATAGTAGATGTCATTTTATTTTAATCTCGATCTTCTTTTTTTGTTCATCCTCTTCTTTTTCTTTTTCCATTTCTATTTTTAAAATTCCTTTTTCGTAGGTTGCCTCAATATTGTCTTTTTTTACAGAAGCAGGAAGACTTATCATTCTTTCAAAAAATCCTCTTCTAATCTCGCGCTTCATGTAATCTTCCTCTCTAATTTCTTCTTTTTTTTCTGTACTTCCTCTTACCCTTAAGGTGTTATTTTTTATTGATATTTCTGTTTTTTGAGGATCTAGTTCTGGCAGATTGATTTCAGCAATAATTTTGTTATCTTTTTCATATAAGTCCATGGCTGGTTCTCTCATTTGAAATTCATCTCTTAAAATTCTATCTAAATCGCTAAATGGTTTCCAAGGTGTTATTGCCATATATGTTAATTTTAAAATTAATTATGCGACCTTTATTATATTTTAAAAGTATTAAACTAAAAAGTAAATAAAAAAAGCGCCTAAGCGCTTTGTTTATTCTTTAATTCCGTCTAGATTTACATCATAAAGAATTTGATGTGCGAGTAGATTGTAATTAATCACATCTTCCTCAGTTAGCCAAAGCTTTATTTCTCTTTCAGCTTCTTCTACTTTATCAGAACAATGAATTAGATTTCTTACAGCTCTTTCATCGATATTTGATAATTCATATGAATCAAGTGTAAAGTCTCCTCTAATAGTACCCACATCAGATGTTAAAGGTTCTGTTCCTCCGACAAGTTTTTTTACAATTTGAACTGCCTTATTTCCTTCGAGCACTAGAAATACTACAGGAGAAGATGTCATATATTTTACGAGTGATCTAATAATATCTTTTCCATATTCAATCGCAGGCTTTGTAACTGGAAGGCCGTTTTCCTCTCTACTTTTTATAGTGATTTGTCCTTTTGATTCAAACCATGCATCATCTTTATCATAGTGTTGCCAGCATCTTTCCTCATCTGCGTATCCAAATTTCATAGCAACTATTTTAAGTCCAGCGCGTTCGAATCTACTAACAATTTCACCAACAAGAGATCTTTGTACTCCATCGGGTTTAATAATTACAAATGTACGTTCTTTTTTAACCATATTTTTTATTTTTATTATCTTAAATAATTAATAGCATAAGTTATGAATTCATTCCATATCGGTCCGGCGGTAGATGTTCCCAAAGCTTTATTATTCATAGGAGAATTATCATTATTTCCGGCCCAAACCCCAACAGTGACCAAATCACATGTTCCCATTGCCCATCCGTCAACATAATTTTGAGTTGTTCCTGTTTTAACAGCCACTTTATAATCTGGGATATATAAAAGAGAATTCCATCCAAACATTGGTGCCCTAGAAGCATTATCAGATAAAACATCCATCATTGTTTCTGTAACTTCAGATGATAAAACTTTTCTAGGAGTATTTTTATTTTCATATATAATATTTCCATTAGAATCTTCTATTTTCAAAATACTAACAGAAGGAACTCTGTATCCGCCATTTGAAAAAACAGAATAAGCAGCCACCATATCTAAAAGATGAACTTCTCCTCCTCCAAGTACTAATGCAAGACCATAATAACCAGGGTCTTTATTTAAGGTAGTTATACCCATTTTTGTTGCGAGTTCTATGGTATCGTCAATGCCTGCTAGATTCTGAAGAACTTTAATTGCAGGGATATTAAGAGATTGATTTAATGCTGATCTTAATGTGACCCATCCTCTAAATAAGCCATCATAATTTTGAGGAATATATTCTTTTCCTCCGTAGACTCCAAAATTAGTTAACTCATCTTTTACAAGCGTTCTATCTGGATTATATCCTTTTGAGATAGCTTCGGCATAAGCAAATGGCTTAAATGAAGATCCGGGTTGTCTATTTCCAAGCGTTGCCACATTAAAAGAAGGAACAAACTTGCAGTCAGTTGTTGGGTTACACCCAATTGGATAAGGTTCTGCCCAAGGATCAGCAGAACCAATCATTGTTAGAATTTCTCCAGTATCTGGATCCATGGCAACAAGTGATGCATTATACGCATTATATGCTTTTGCATTTGTAGTAACTTCTTTTTTTACAATTTCTTCTGCTTTTTCTTGAAGGGTGTAATCAAGAGTAGTATATATTTTAAGGCCTTTTGTTTCTAAAAAATCTCTACCGTAAATTTCTTCTAATTGTTGTTGTACATAGCTTACAAAATGAGGAGCTTTTGTTTGAGGTTTTTTATTAAAAACAATTTCAATATTTTTTGCTTCTTCCGCCTCTTCCTCTGATATATAACCCTCTTGAGTCATTCTTTTTAAAACATAGTCTTTTCTTCCCATAAGTTCATCTATATGATTGCTATATGGCGAATAATACGATGGCAATTGAATAATTGCAGCAAGGGTTGCCGCTTCCTCAAGAGTTATATTTTTTAAAGGCTTTTGAAAATATGTATTAGCTGCTTCTTCTGCGCCATAAATATTAATTCCGAAAGGAACTTGATTAATATACCATTCGAGTATTTGATCTTTTTCGTATCTTCTATCAAGTTCAAGAGCTAAAACAATTTCTTTTATTTTTCTATCAGCTGTTTTTTCTTTTGATAAAAATGTGGACCTAATTAATTGCTGATCAAGTGTTGAGGCGCCTTGGGATAATGAAATTGTTTTTAAATTAACTTTTATAGCTCTTAATATACCTACAAAATCAATACCTTTGTGTTTATAAAAATTAGCATCTTCTGTAGCAATAATGGCATGCTTTAAGTTCATGGGTATATCATTTAAATTTACATATTTTCTTTTTTCCTCTCCATAAATACTAGATAAGAGTATTGTTCCAGTTCTATCATAAATATTAGTATTCTGATTCATGTTTATTTCACTAAACACTTCTGGCCTAGGAAAATCTTTAATTAGAGAAAAAATAAAAATAGTGGCTATAATTGCACCAGCTAAAATAAGCAAAGAAAATGTTTTTAAAGATGTTTTAAATAAGTTTTTGTTTTTCATATTAAATAAGAATAGGATATGGCTATAGCTAAAGCATCTGCTGCATCATCTGGCTTTGGTATTTTTTCAAGCTGAAGCAAATTTTTAACCATTTCTTGGACTTGTTTTTTTTGAGCTCTACCATAACCAGTTACAGCTGTTTTAACTTGAAGGGGGGTGAACTCAAATATTGGAATATTTTGTTTAGAGATGGCAAGCAGCATTACACCCCTTGCTTGACTAACTGGAATAACAGTTTTTGGATTTTTAAAAAAGAATATTTTTTCTATTGCAACAGCATCTGGTTTATATTCTTTAAGTATATCTTCGAGCTCAGAATATATTATTGTTAATCTATCCTCATCCTTTGTGTTAGCCGCTGTTGTTATAGTTCCATAATGCAAACAGCTCAAATCATCCTGATTTGTTTCAATAAGACCATATCCTGTAGTTGCTGTTCCTGGATCTATTCCTAATATTTTCATTCTTCATTTAAGTTATAATAAAAATCCTTAACATCCTCGGACTCATCGAGAGCTTCAAAAAGTTTGTAGTTTTTATCTTTATCTGCATTTATTCTTTCATTTGGAATCCATGAAAGTGAGGCATTTTCAATTTTATAATCCATACTTTCTATATTTTTTCTAACATTATCAAGTTCCTCAACTTTAGTTTCTACTATAAATATATCTTCTGAAATAGAAATGTCATCTGCGCCAGCACTAATTAAATCTAATTCCATTTCTTCGTCATTTTTCTCTCCCTTTTTTACATAAATAAGTCCTTTTTTTTCAAACATCCATCTAATAGCACCAGCTTCTACCATTTTTCCACCATTTTTAGAAATAATTTGTTTTAACTCATTTATAGTTCTGTTCATACTATCGGTAATGCCTTCAATTAATATTGCAACTCCTTCTGGACCATAAGCTTCGAATAAAAACTCTTCCAGAGTTTCTCCCTTAAGTTCTCCGGTTCCTTTTTTTATAGCTTTATCAATACTATCAGAAGCCATATTTGATGCTTTTGCTTTTTCAACAACCATTCTTAATCTTGGATTAAAATCCAAATCACCACCACCATCTCTTGCGGCTATTGTAATTTCTTTCGCAAACTTTGAAAAAATTTTACTTCTTTTTGCGTCTTCTACACCTTTTTTAAATTTAATTGTACTCCAGTGAGAATGTCCACTCATGTTTTTATTTTATTATACTTATACTTATAATTCAAGGACAAAAAAATAAAAAAGTCAAGATTTTGCTTTTTTCAATTTTTAATTGTATAATTTAATTATGTACAGAAAGTCTTTTACTCTAATCGAACTTCTTGTTGTTATAGTAATAATAGGAATACTAGCAGGAGTAATAATGATCTCTACTTCTTCTTCAATTGATAAAGCTAGTATTACTAAACTAAAGGCGTTTTCAGAAACTATTAAAAACAGCATGATGATGAATTTAGTGTCTGAATTTAATTTTGATGAAGGATCGGGAACTTTAACTAAAGACACATGGAGTTCAAATTTCACTGGTCCTCTTGTAGGGTTTGATGTAAACACAACAGCTGGTTATGGAGATACAAATACATATGGATGGATGAGTGAGAATAATTGTATCTCAGGAACTTGTTTAAAGTTTGATACAGCTCAATACATAAATCAAATGACTAATTATCCAGCCATAGGAGACAATAGTTTTACATGGGAATTTTGGGGAAAAACAAATAATATCATAAGAGGGTCAGTTTTATATTTAAATATTTCTAGCATCACTAATTGGCAAGGGGTATTTGATTACCCTCATTCAACGACTAAAAAAGCATTAATATATTTAAGAAATAGTTGTTATAGATATTCAAATAAGGTTATCGATGACGATAAATGGCATCATGTTGTGGGAGTATTTGATAGAAATAAAACGACACCAGATATTTATATAGATGGATTATTAGATAACGGCTCCTCTTCTTATGCGGAATGCTCCACAGTAGGCAGTATTCCTTCAGGAAATCTTTATTTAGCAACAAACAGTTTTAAAGGGGTTCTTGATGAGGTTAAAATGTACAACGAAGCATTAGCATTATCTCAAATACAATATAACTATATTGCAGGTTTGGATCTTTTATTAATAAACAAAAATATATCTAAACAAGAATACAATCAAAGGATTAATGCATTATCAGCATTAAAATAAAAGTATGAATAAAAAAGAGTTAATATATTTTTTAACTCATAATAATATCTTAAAAACAAAAAGCATAATTCAGGCTTTTAAGAAAATAGATAGGAAAGATTTTATTCCAACAAAATATGCTGATGAAGCATATAATGACTATCCTTTAAGTATTGGTTTTAATCAGACAATTTCTCAACCATCAACAGTAGCTCTAATGCTTGAAATACTTAGTCCCAAAAAAGGGGATAGAATTTTGGATGTGGGTTCTGGTTCGGGTTGGACAACTGCTCTTTTGGGATACATTGTAGGTATTAGAGGTAGGGTTTGTGGAGTAGAGCTTATTCCAGATCTTGTTTTATTTGGCAGATATAATTTAGAAAAATATAATTTAGAAAACACAAGAATATATCAAGCAACACAACATCTTGGACTAAAAGAGAAAGGACCTTTTGATAAAATTTTAGTATCTGCAACAGCAAAAGAGATTCCGCAGGAACTAGTTGATCAGCTAAAAGTTGGCGGATCAATGGTTATTCCTGTAAAAAATTCTATTTTTAAAGTATATAAAAAATCTGAAGATAGAATAGAAAAAAAAGAAATTCCTGGGTTTGTTTTTGTTCCTTTAATTTATTGAATTATCTGTTTAGGTAAAGTATAATAATGTAGATATGAATAAACGGAAATCCTTCACTTTAATCGAACTTCTTGTTGTTATAGTAATAATAGGAATACTAGCAGGAGTAATAATGATCTCTACTTCTTCTTCAATTGATAAAGCTAACTTTGCTAAAGCTCAAACATTCTCAAATACTGTTCAAGAAGAACTATTATTAAATCTAGTATCTGAATGGACATTTGATGAACCAGAAATATCTGGAAAAACATTGGATTCTTGGGGGAATAATGATGGATCACTCGGCGGGACAACCCTTCCCTTACTTATAGATAATTGCGTTTCTGGAACATGTTATAATTTTAATGGAGCTGGTTTTATTGATTATGGAAAACCAGATAATTTAAATTTTGACAAAGGTAATTTTTCTGTTTCATTTTGGATTAAGGCTTTAAGTCAAGGGGAAACAAATGGTATTTTGGGAAAAAGAGTAGGGAATTGGTCAGCAATATATCCTGGATTTGAAATATTGATATCTACTTCTCAAATAAGTGTTATTTTTGCTGACGGTGTATTAAATGCTAATGGAGCAGCAATACAAAATGTTTTGAATAATGAGTGGCATTATGTAGTTTATTCTTTTAATAGAAGCTCGAATTTAATTGGATATTTAGACGGAGTTCAAGCTCCTGGAGCAATCAGAAATATTAGCTCTTTTACTGAAAGTATAAATAATAATTATAATTTTGATATAGGAAGAACACAGAATCACGATAGTTATAACATGACTGGGTCAATTGATGATGTAAGAATATACAACGCAGCCTTGTCTACTTCAGAAATCAAACAAAACTACATCGCAGGACTAAACTCAATGCTAAGTAATGGAAACATATCTAATAAAGAATACAATGAAAGAATAAACGAACTAGCCTATGATAAATAGAAACAAACAACAATCATTTACTTTAATAGAACTTCTTGTTGTTATAGTAATAATAGGAATACTAGCAGGAGTAATAATGATCTCTACTTCTTCTTCAATCGGTAAAGCTAACATAGCCAAGCTAAAGGTTTTTAATGATAGCTTCAGAAATGAATCATTGCTTAATTTAATTTCCGAATGGAGATTTGATGATGCGAGTAATATTGTTTTAGATTCTTGGGGAGGAATAAATGCAACAAGTAATTCAACCAGCTATATTACAAAAGAAAGTAATCAATGTGTTGCTGGAGCATGCATTTCATTAAGCGGAGCTCAAGATTTTAAAATTTCAGACAATCAAAAATTCCATTTGGACGATTTAACAATAATGCTTTGGTATTACAAGCCAAGCAGTAATCCTGATTCGTATCCAACTTTTTTTCAAAAAAGATCGCAATCAGGAACGGTCGGTTATTTATGGAGTTGGCTTAGTGATACCAATAAAGAGGATGTTTATTGGCAATATGCTAATGGAACAAGTATGGTATCTCGCAGCTGGGCAAATGTTTTAAACTCTAATGAAACTTGGTATCATTTGGTTTTTCTATATAATCGTAGCGGTCAGAGATTGGGACTTTATGTTAATGGAGAATTTAAGGGTTGGCGTAGTGCTTCTGGCATTTTAAAAATAGATAATGATAGTGATTTAATATTTGGAAGTTATGCTTCTTCTTTGGGTCATTTCATAAGAGGGAAGTTTGACGATATTAGATTGTTTGATAATGTTTTATCAACAGCTCAAGTGAAACAAAATTATGTTGCAGGATTAAATTCTTTACTTAACAATAATTCAATCTCAAAAGAAGAATATTTTCAAAGGATAAAAAATTTAAGTAGTTCTTTTTAATTGTCTTCTAATAAAAACAAGCAATTCTGCAGAAAATAAAGAAATTGCAAAAATTGTTTTTAAAGGATAGTTGTGGTTTTCTTTTTCAATTTATTCGATTGAAGAAATTGATAATTTAGAAGAATTATTTGTTTCAGGAGTTGTCGTAGAAATTGTTATAGATATTCAACTAAGGTTTTTGATGACAATAAATTGCAGGTTTAACAAACCAAAATATATCGAAATAAGAATACAATCAAAGGATCAATGCATTACCAGCATCAAAATAAAAATATGAGCAAAAAGAGTTAATATATTTTTTAACTCATAGCAATATCTTATTGGATTAAAAGAGAAGGGGCTTTTTGATAAAATTTAGTATCTGCAACAGCAAATGATATTCCTCAGGAACTAGTTGCTCAGCTAAAAGTTGGCGGATCAATGGTTATTCCTGTAAAAAATTCTATTTTTAAAGTATATAAAAAATCTGAAGATGAATTAGAAAAAGAAGAAATTCCCGGTTTTGTTTTTGTTCCCTTGATTTATTAATTATCTCAAAATTGTTGACTAATTGTAACAAAATGATACAATTAGGACATAATATGATTCAATTAATTGAGAGACAAAAAAGAATATTAGGATTTATTTCAAAAAATCCAAAAGTTCAGAATAAAGACATTCTTGATCATCTAAACGGCGGGATATCAAGAGCAACAGTTGCAAGAGACCTAGATTTTCTGTGTAAAAATAATTTGATTGAAAGATCAGGTAAAGGAAGGAGTGTTTATTATTCTGAAAAAATATCTAATAAATTACTTTCATACATTGATGTAATTGATTATTTTGAAAAAGACCCTGACGAAAGAGAACTTTCATCAAAAAACTTTAATTTAAAAATTTTTGAAAAAATTAACAATTTATTTTTTGAAGAAGAACTTAAAGAAATAGATGAGTTAAATATTGATTATAGAAAAAGAGTTAAAAAATTAAGCCCGACTATTTTAAAAAAAGAATGGGAGAGGATGATCATTGAACTTTCATGGAAGTCTTCTAAAATTGAAGGCAATACATATGATTTGATTGATACAGAAATATTAATCAAAGAAAATATCGAAGCCCAAGGACATAAGAAAGAAGAAACGATTATGATTTTAAATCATAAGAAAGCTTTGGATTTTATCTTAAAAGAAAAAAATGATTTTAAAAAAATCAGTTTTAGAGATATAGAAGATGTGCATTTTTTATTAACTTCAAACTTAGGAATCAAAAAAGGAATAAGAAATAATCTTGTTGGAATTTTTGGCACAAACTATACTCCACTTGATAATAAATACCAGATTAGGGAGGTTTTAGAAGAATTGATTAAATTAATTAATGAAACAAAACATCCAATAGAAAAAGCTTTGATTATTGGTTTTCTTTTACCATATATTCAACCTTTTGAAGATGGAAACAAGAGAACATCTAGGATTTTGGCAAATGCGGTTTTATTAGCTTATGATTATACTTTACTTTCTTTTAGGAGTATAAACGAAGCTGATTACAAAAAATCGTTAATCTTATTTTACGAACAAAACAATGTGAGATTTTTTAAAGAATTGTTTATAGACCAATTTAAGTTTTCTACTTCAACCTACTTCAGATAATTGTCTTCTAATAAAAACAAGTGTTCCTGCAGAAAATAAGGAGATCGCAAACATTGTTTTTAAAGGATAGTTGTGGTTTTCTTTTTTAATTTCTTCGGTTGAAGAAATATATAATTTAGAAGAATTATTTGTTTCAGGAATTGTTGTAGAAGTGGTAACAATCTTTATGTTAATTTGATTGGGTGAGCCTCCTTTATTTGAACTACTTTGCCATGAATTATCTATTCTTTCTGCTGTTTGTTTTGTTTTATTATCTCCGACAGTCCAACCAGTTTCAAAATCAGCCACATCTATTATATTATCTTTATCATCCTTTAGTATAATTTTTTCTCCTGTATTTTTGATTGAACCAGTAAAAATAAGATCTGCTTTTATTTTAGAAAGGGTAGTATCATCTGTTCTTTCTAAAATGTAAAAACTATTAGCTTTTATTATTCCTTTTAATTCTATTTCTTTTTTGCCAATAATTATTTTATAATTTTCAAGAGAGATGTTTTTATCCGAAGTATTGTATAATTCAATCCATTCATCATTTGCGCTATTTTCTGTACCCATCCATGCAATTTCATTAACCAAAACATCTTTTGCAAAAACAATATTGAAAGAAAACAATAGTACTATTAGTATTAGAGCATTGGAGGTTGGTGAGAAGGACATATTTTTAAATGTTTGTATGTTTTTGGTGTAACAATTCTTCCTTTAGGTGTCCTTTGTATAAGTTCAAGTTGCATAAGATATGGTTCGTATATTTCTAGAATTGCTCTTTCTTCTTCATTTGTTGCTGCTGCAAGTGCTTGTATTCCGACAGGACCCCCATTGAATTTATTTATAATTGTTGATATAATTTTTCTGTCTTCTTTTTCTAGTCCAAGTTCATCAATTTCTAGAAAATCTAGTGATTTTTTTGTAATATCATATGTAATAATGCCGTTTCCTTTTACTTCAGCGAAATCGCGCATTCTTTTTAGAAGTTTGTTAGCAATTCTTGGTGTGAAACGAGATCGCTTAGCAATTTCTTCAACCGCATCATTTTCGATTTTAGTTTTTAAAATCACAGAAGATCTTTTAATGATTTCTTGAATTTCTTTTTCAGAATAAAAATTCAATTGAAATGTAGCTCCAAACCTTCCTCTTAAGGGGGAGGTTATAAGATCTAGTCTTGTTGTTGCTCCAATTAAGGTAAAACGTGGAAGTTTAAGATCAATCGTTTTGGCCATAGGGCCCTTTCCTAAAATTAAACTTAATTTAAAATCTTCCATAGCAGAATAAAGATATTCTTCTATCATATGATTAATTCTATGAATTTCATCAATGAAAAGAATATCACCTTCCTTAAGGTTAGTTAAAATGGCAACAATATCGCCAGATTTTTCTATAACAGGACCAGCAATTACTTTAATTCTGCTTTCTGTTTCGTTTGCGATCAAATTTGCAAGTGTGGTCTTACCAAGTCCTGGTGGACCATAAAACAAAAGATGATCGGGAACTTCATCTCTTTTCTTTGCAGCAGACAAAATAATTTTTAAATTATCTTTTATTTTTTCTTGCCCTATATATGAATTCCATGTTGTAGGTCTTAATTCCGAATCTAAAATATCATCATTTTTAGAGATATTTTTAGAATTACTCTTGACATTATTCATAAACTATGTTATATATTATTTTAGGATTAGAACTATTGTTGAGGCGGGGGTAATTACGGGGATATTCTTCAGTTAATGGGTACTCTGGTTCAGGCTAGACTACACCTCGAGAGTGTCTTTAAACTTTCAGCCAGTACGCTAGAAGTCACCCCCTCCTCAGTAATGGTTCTTTTTTTATCCAGCTACTCTTTTAATTTCATTTAGAGTAGTTTCTCTTTTTAATACTTTAATTAATCCATCTTGCTTTACTGTGGTCATTCCTTTTTGAATGGCTTTTTCTTTTAACCCTACATGTGAGTTTGAGGATAAGATAAAGTTTTTTATTTCATTATCTAATACAAAAGCTTCAAATATTCCAACTCTTCCTTTATACCCAGTGTTGTTACAAAAATCACATCCTTGTGCTTTTGGAATAAGTATAGAATCATTTAATTCTACAAATGGTAATTCTTTTTTTAAAAACTCTAATTCTTCGGAATTAATTTTTTCTAATTTCATACATTTTGGACATACTTTTCTTATAAGCCTTTGAGCAATGATAATATTTACGGCTGGAGCAATATTTGTAGGAGTTTCTCCTAATGCTTCAAGTCTAGCAATTGATGACGTAGCATCATTTGTATGAAGAGTCGATAAAACAAGATGTCCTGTAAGAGCTGCCTGAATTGCAATTTTGGCAGTTTCTTCATCTCTAATTTCTCCTACAAGTAACGTATCTGGATCTTGTCTTACAATCGATCTTAGTCCTGATGCAAAATCATAACCCCTACTTTCATTTACCTGAGTTTGAGTAATTCCATTTAAGTGATATTCAATAGGATCTTCGATAGTGATAACTTTATTATCAGGTCTACTTATTTTTTTTAAAAAAGCATAAAGTGTGGTTGTTTTACCAGATCCTGTAGGGCCAGTAACAATGATCATACCGTTTGGCTTTTCAATTTCTGCATTAAAAAGTTTTTCCAAATCAGGTCTTAATCCTAATTCCTCTAAACTAATTAAGTTTTTAGGATTTAAGATTCTCATAACAACAGCTTCTCCGTATTCAGATGGGAGAGTTGAAACTCTGATTTCGATTTCACTTTCTTCGAATTTAATCGAAAATCTGCCATCTTGAGGTTTTTTTTCGATATTCAGCTTAAGTTTACTTAATAGCTTTATTCTTGATAAAAATTTTTTATAACGTTCGTTTTCTATTTCAGCTATACTTACAAGCATTCCATCTAACCTTGCTCTTATAACAGTTTTTTCTTGAGAGGGTTCTATGTGTATGTCAGATCCTTTTAAAATAATAACGCCTGACATTATTATTTTTAATAAATAAGTAATGTCTTTATCTAAATTATCTAAAAATAACTCTTCTAATTTTTTAAGATGTAAAATATTGTCTTTAAAAAATTGTTCTTCTTCTTTAGAGATAATTATTTCTCCTACGATTTCCTCCATATTATTTTAAAATATTTAATACTTCTTGTTTGTCTAAGTTTTCTTTAGAAAAAATACCTCCATTATTTTTAATTTGAGCATTAAAGTGGTTTTTTATTTTTTCTAATACATCACTATTTTTAGAATAAAATATGCAGTGTTTATTATTAAAAATTAGTATAAAATTAGGTATAAAAAGATAGTCTTTTATAATCTGAAGTATAAAAGGAATATCTAATTCATTTAAGTTATTTATTTCAGATAAATATATATTTTCTTTAAATTCTGTTTTATTTAAAACAGAAATAAAACTTTTTATCTTGTTAACTGTATCGAGTTTACCTCCTTTTTCTGTTAATTTTTGAATTGTTCCTATTTCTCCTTCTTTAACACCTGCAAGAAGAACTGAGGCAATATTTTTATCAATAATGTTTTCATCTAAATTATTACATAAAACTTTTGAAACAGAGGCGCCGTTTTCAATCAAATTTATCTGTCCAAATCTTTTATTTAAATGGCTATTATCAATATTAATTATTTTTACATTATTAATATTTGTAAAATCATTTGAAGCATTTTCAAGTTCTTTTAAATTTTTAAAACCAATCCCTATAATCAAATCACAGCAAGGACTTTCTTTTGAGTTAATTATTTCACACTTAAGATTTTCTGAAGAAATATCTTTATCTTGTGGGGTTAAAAACAGTTTTATGCTTTTATCAGTCTTTTCATAAAATATATCAGAGATTTGTTTATTTACACTTAAAACAATTTGGGGGATGGTTTTTAGTTGAGGGAAAATAGGTAAATTTTTGTTAAGCTTATAATAAGCTTGTTTATTAAGTTTTTTGGTGATTAAAAAAAGCACTAGAGCAGTTGCTACAAAGTCTACATTTTCATGATCAGCAATAACAATTCCAATGTTTTGTGATTTTTTTAAATCTTCAATCATTGTTTTAAAGTTAGTTCATTTTTAGGCAAAAGTCAATGTAGACTTTATTATACTAATAATGTATAATGGAACTAAGATAAATTATCGGTTCCATTGGACAAATTAAATATGGATAGTCTAATAGCAAAATTATATCAATCATCTAAAACAATCTTAACTAGTAAAGATTTGGCTTTGATTTGGAACATAAATAATAAAGAAAGTTTATACTCTACAACTGCCTATTATGTTAAACGAAAAGTTTTGAAAAGATTAACTCGTGGAGTTTTTGCTAAAAATAAAAACTATAATGTTAAAGAATTAGCAACTAGCATTTATACTCCTTCTTACATTACTTTTGAAACCGCTCTTCGCGAGGCTGGTGTTATTTTCCAACATTATGATACGACTTTTGCTGCTGGTCCATATTCCTTAACTAGAAAAATAGACGGGTCAATTTTTGTTTTTAGAAAATTAAAGGACGAAATATTGTTTAATTCAGCTGGTGTCATTAGCGAAGATAACTATAGCATTGCTACCACTGAAAGAGCATTTTTGGATATGATTTATTTATTTCCGAATTATTATTTTGATAATTTAAAATCAATAAATTGGGAAAAGTGTGTGGAAATTTCAAAGATTTATAATAACAAACAAATGATAAAGCGTTTGGCTAAATATCAAAAAAAATATGCTTAATAAAGAAAAACATCAATTAATAATGGGAAGAATTTTGAAAGATATTTATTCCGATATTTCCAGTAGTCCACTTTTGGGATTTAAGGGCGGTACTTGTGCCTATTTTTTCTATAACTTACCAAGATTTTCAGTGGATTTAGATTTTGATTTATTAGTAGTTAACGAAGAAAACAAAAAACTAGTTTTTGAAAAAATTGTTAAGATTTTAGAAAAGTACGGTCAAATTAAAGATCAATACATTAAAAGATTTACAATTTTTGTTTTACTTTCTTATGGCGATGACGATCATAATATTAAAGTCGAAATTAATATTAGAAATGTAGCGAAAAACATTAAAGATTATTATGAGGTGAAGGAATATCTTGGTATTTCTATACTTGCGGCTGAAAAGGATTATCTATTCGCAAGCAAGCTTGCTGCTTTGACATCAAGAACTGAAATTGCTATGAGAGACATTTATGATATTCATTATTTTGCTCAGAATAATTGGGATATTAATGCTGAGGTTATCAAAGAAAGAACTGGGAAAACAATCAAGGAATATTTAGCAGATTGTATTGTTTTTATTGAGAAAATAAAAGACAATCAGATGTTGCAAGGCTTGGGTGAACTTATTGACAGCGAGAAAGAAAAAACATGGATAAGAAACCATTTAAAAACCGATTCTATCTTTATGCTCAAAAATTATATGTCAGTGTTAAAATAATAGAAATGGAATATATTACTAATTCAGAAAAGGAAACAAGGGGTTTAATTAAAGAGATATTAAACATTTCTCCTTTTTTAAATAATGCAACAGTCTATATTTTAGAGGGAGATCTTGGAGCAGGAAAAACAACTTTTGTAAAAGGGCTCGAAGATATGTTTAACATACAAATCAAAAGTCCTACATTTAATATAATTAAAAGGTACAAGATAAACTATAAAGGATTCAAGAACTTGTACCATATAGATTTTTATAGAGTGCACGATGTGGAAGGATTAAATTTTGAAGAAATTTTAAAAGATAAACAAAATTTAATTTTTATTGAATGGGGAAGCAATGTTAAAAAAAGTATTCCTGATTTTGCAAAATGGATATTTTTTGAATATATAAATAAGGGTAAAAGAAAAATAATCTATGAATCAAATTAAAATAATTAATTTAGTAGTTTGGTTTTTATTTGTTATAGGAATTATGACTATAATAAACTTTAGCACAGATAATTCTTTGGCAAGTATTTATAAAGTTTTTAATCCTTGTGATATAAAAAATATAAACAATTGTTCAAATAATGAGTTAAAAATATTAATTTTAGAAAACTTGGAATAATATATTTGCATTCTAAAATTACTTTGATATAATGTACTCAATAATAACTTAAACAATAATGTGTCTTATGCAAAAGAATATAAAACAGTCCTCTTTCACCTTGATTGAACTTCTTGTTGTTATAGTAATCATAGGAATCCTCGCAGGAGTAATAGTAGTATCAACAAACTCATCAATAACCTCTGCTCAGAACGCAAAACTAGTAGCAGAACTATCTAATTTGTCTAAAGCTCTCGAAGGATACAGTAGTTACCCCCAAGGTAGTCTTTGCATTGAAGATACATCAAGCAACTCATCATTTCTATCATATCTAGGGATAGATACTTATCCTAAACATCCAAATTATGTAAACGGAAAAACAGCATTAACAACAAATGACTGTTTTTTGTATTTCTCTGATGGTGAGAACTATTCTATTAGAACTCCTGCAATAGGAAACAATGGTTACTTAATACAAGAATCAAGATATCCTAAAACGCAAGATTTGGTAAAATCTTGTGAATCAGGCTGGATACCTTTTGGTAATAGATGTGTTATGCAATATGAGGCTAAAGCAAAAAGTGATGCAGATAGTTCTATTGATGCAGATGGACTAAGCGTTTCATTAAGTACATATTCTCCAGCATCAGTTTCAGAAGGACAACCATGGAGAAACGTTTCACAAATAGACGCAAAAAAAGCTTGTGAAAAGATCGGAGCTCATCTTGTAACTAATGTGGAGTGGATGGCAATAGCTAGAGACATTGAACAAGTAAAAAGTAATTGGACAGGAGGAGCAGTTGGTTCAGGAGTTCTCAAAAGAGGTAATGTAGGAGATACAGCAACTGGAGATTATGATGGAACAGACCCTGAGTCAGGAATACTTAACGACTTAGCTAAACTAACTTTAAGCAATGGCAAACAGATATATCATTTTTCTGGAAATGTTTGGGAATGGGTGGATGATAAGATAGAATGTAAAGCATCCTCTTGTCCTAATACACTTATGCCTTATGACTCTACTCCAGCATCAGAATGGATAGAGTTTACAAATATTAATACTTGGGGAAAATATTCACGGGCAGAGTTAGGTCCAAAAGGAGCTTATACAGGAGCAAACGGAGCTGGAAGAATTTATACAGACTTTGATCCTGCAGCAGGATCTTCAGATACTTATACTCACGCGTTTCGACGCGGCGGGTTTTGGAACTACACGTCTAACGCTGGAGTCTTTGCACTCAATCTGGACCTTTCGCCTTCGAGCTTGAGCACGAGCATCGGGTTTCGTTGTGCCAGGTAATCGTCTGATAGTCTGAAAGTGTATTTTTCTTGTAGAAAAATACCCCGTATTTTAGAGGAAAAAAGCATTAAGATAAATTTTGATTTTTAAAAATTGAATATGAATCATGAAAAATTAATATTGTTTCAAAAAACATATGATTTAATCTTAGAAATCCATCCGGTAATTACAAAATTTCCGAAAAATCAGAGATTCGTATTAGGTCAAAAAATAGAGAATACATTAATTACTATTTTAGAAATAGTAATTGTAATAAACTTAGGAAAAGCAACAGCGAGTTATTTTAAAAAATTAGATATAGAAATTCAAAAATTGAAAATTTTCATCAGGCTTGCAAAAGATTTTACTTTTATTAATTTAAGGAAATATGCAAGCCTTGAAGAAAAGGTTATTGAAATAGGAAGACTTTTAGGAGGCTTTCAACAAGTTCTCATTTAATCTATTTCAAAGGGGTAGAGCCGCACAAATAGGTTCGCGTTTCTACGCGGCGGGAATTGGAACAACACGTCTAACGCTGGAGTCTTTGCACTCAATCTGAACAATTCGCCTTCGAACTTGAACACGAACATCGGGTTTCGTTGTGCCAGGTAGTTTAGGGCCAGAATCAATCAATTTACGAATTGTTGACAGAGCCATTAAAAAATACTGGCTTTATTCCTTTCCGAGTAGATTAACTTAATCAAAAGGGAAAATATTGGGCCTGTACCTATAATTAGTTTTAGTAGATTTATTCGAACATCCTAATTATCTTAAATAGGCCTTTTATTTTTGCTTAAAAAGAAAAAATGAAACGAAAAGGCAATTTTTATAAAGAAATTTATTCATTTAATAATTTATACAAATCGTATTTAAAAGTTAGAAAAAGCAAAAGGTACAAAAGAGAAATATTAGAGTTCTCTTTTTATTTAGAGGAAAATTTATTTAAGATCCAAAAAGAATTAAAAGAAGAAACTTACACTCATGGAGGTTATAGAAAATTTATTGTAAGAGATTCTAAAAAAAGAGAAATCAAAGCTCCGCAAGTAAGAGATAGACTAGTGCATCACGCTCTTTGTAACTTAATCATACCTTTTTTTGATAGCACTTTCTATTATTATTCTTATGCCTGCAGAAAGGGGAAGGGTAACCGTAAAGCAGTTTGTGATTTTAAAAGGAAGTTAAAAAACAAAGAAGAGTTTTTTTGTTTTAAGGCAGACATTTCTAAATATTTTGATAGCATTAATTCAACTATTTTATTTGAATTAATAGAAAGAAAAGTCAAAGACAAAAAAGTTTTAAATTTGATTAATATCATTATTAAAAGTAATGATAAAGGAATTCCGATTGGAAATTTAACTTCTCAATTATTTGCTAACATTTATTTAAATGAAATGGATCAATTCATTAAAAGAGGTTTAAAGGCTAAATGTTTTTTTAGATATATGGATGATTTTTTAATACTTAGCAAAGATAAAAAATTTATTAAAAAGCTTAAAGATGAACTCGAAATTTTTATAAAGTATAAGCTAGATTTAAATTACAAAGAAAAAGCAACTAATATTTTTCCTGTTTCAAATGGAATAGATTTTCTAGGATACATTATTTTTGAAAAGTACGTATCGCTTCGGAAAAAGACAGTTTTAAAAATGGTTAAAAAGATAAAAATACAACCAGTCAAAAAAGCTTTAAATGCATGGAAAGCTTACACAAAGAAAACAAAATCTTTTTTGCTTTTTAAAAGCATTTTTAAAAACAGGCAAGAAGGAGCCTATACATTATAATCTTAAAAAGATTTAAGAGAACAATTTTTTAAAAATCTTAATTAAAAATGTTAAAAGTATTTCTTTTTATCATTTTTTTTGTAATAATAAATTAATGGAAAAAATAATTATTATAGACAGCAATTCAGTTATCCATAGAGCATTTCATGCACTACCTCCTTTAAAAAATAAAAAAGGAGAAGTTGTGAATGCCGTTTATGGGTACTTAACTTTTTTATTTAAAGCAATTAGGGAACTTGAACCAGACTATATTGCGGCCTGTTTTGATGTTTCGAAATGTACTTTTAGAAGAGAGATGTTTGAAGAATACAAGGCAAAAAGACAAAAGGCTCCAGATGAGTTATACAGTCAAATACCTCTTGTAAAAGAAGTTTTGAGAAAATTTAATATAGCTATTTTTGAAAAAGAGGGTTATGAGGGAGATGATTTGATTGGAACAATATCTAAAAAAGAAAATGGTAATTTAGAAAAATTAATTTTATCAGGAGATTTAGACAATCTTCAGTTAATAAATGAAAATGTTAAAGTGGTTTTTTTAGGAAACAAAGTTAATACATTAAATATATATAATATTAAAAAAGTAGAGGAAAAATATGAGCTTCATCCAGATCAGATCGTAGATTTTAAAGCCTTGAGAGGAGATGCTTCGGATAATATTCCGGGAGTTTCAGGTATCGGAGAAAAAACAGCAATAAGTCTTCTTAAAGAATTTGGAGATTTAGAAAATATATATAATAATATAGATCTTATTAAGGGAAAGATAAAAGAAAAGTTGATTGAAGAAAAGGAAAAAGCTTATTTAAGTAAGGAACTTGCTAGAATATTAACTAATGTTGAGTTTGAGTTTGATATAAATAAATGTAAGTGGGGAGATTTTGAAAAAGAAGAAGTTATTGAAATGTTTGAGGAGTTTGGGTTTAAAAGCTTAATTCCTAAAATCCCAGGAGGATCAAAAGGAGATAACTTGAAATTGTTTTAATTATGAATAAAAAAGAAAATAACTTTGCATATATAGATGGAAATAATTTATATAGAAGTATATCTGATTCTGGATGAAAAATAGATCTTATTAGATTTAGGAAATGGCTTTCTGATAAATATGATGTTAAAAGAGCATATTATTTTATTGGAATGATTCCTAAAGAAAAAGACTTATATGTTTTTCTTCAAAAAGCCGGATATATATTAATTTTCAAAGAGGTTGTTTATAATGATATAGGTGAACCTAAGAGGAATTGTGATACAAATTTAGTTTTAGAAGCAGTAAAGGATTATTATGAAAAATCTTGCGACAAGCAAATATTGGTTGCAAGTGACGGTGATTATGCTTGTTTGGCAAAATTTTTAAAAGAAAAAAACGGTTTGAAAACTGTTCTTTCCCCAAGTTTAAGACAAAAGTGTTCAATATTATTAAAAAGGTTAAATGTTCCGATTGTATTTTTATACGATGTTAAGAATAAGGTAGAAATGAAAAAACCCCCGTTAAGGACAGAACCTTAAAAGGGTTTCTTTCGTGGGGATTTATACTTTGATGTTACATTGTTAAATCCTTATTGTCAAGCATTTGTATGCGTCCATAACATATTGGACTTTTGCTTATCTTTAATCTTGTTACAAAT
>OFEK01000388.1_pt1 | contig 49746 bp, 69 predicted proteins | sample 1521131 | NCBI WGS metagenome assembly OFEK01 (sample SAMN05720209, study PRJEB24109) | activated sludge metagenome | isolation source: Anaerobic digester | place: China | collected 2015-12-16
CATTCAACTTCACTGCCGGAAATAATGGTCAGAAGAAAATGCAGTTCCTGCTCTACAAATTACCGGACCAGGGAAAAGCATACCGTTCTCTGCATTTATGGTTGAATATAACATCTTAACATGAAAAAATTTCCGGATATTAAAAATTTGCAAATGAACATAGATTTTTAGGAATCTGATTTTTTAACATAATCAATAATGATAAAATGTGGAAAATATACCGTTACCAATGATTCCCAGAGTATTAATCAGAAATATTTAGAAAAGCTTATTTATAAGGAAAAAGAGAAAATTGTAACAGTAACTCGGGGGCCCTATTGACCCCACCAATAACCTTTTTTCAATCAAAGACGGGAATTGTTATCCTTAGGGAATATTGTCAAAAGGAAAAAATTATATATTAAGATCAAGAGAAGGTAAAATCATGATATCGACTATAACCACAGCCACAACAACCACCGCGGCAACATCCGCTACTTCGGCTACAGCAGCCACCACAACTGCCGTAACCTCAGCGGATATTTTAGGATACAGCTTAATCGCTGTGGTGGCTCTCATCGCATTTCTGGCCTTGAAGGAAATCTTAAGCTCCGAGGCTGGCAAAAATAGTAAAATTAACACTTTTATTAACAGCTCCAACGTAGCTATACTGCCACTGCTATTTGTATTCGGCGCAGTAGTTACCTACAAAGTTGTTACCATAATCTAGGAGTGGTTAAAAATGAGAAAAAACTTAGGATTATTGGCAATCCTGGCAGTAGTCATAGTGGTTGTGGCTGTATCAGGATGTAACAACAATAATACCACTAACAGTAACGATGTTAATGCTAAAAGTACTAAACTTGCAATTATAAACAATGGTGACACTTGGATGCAGATCGAACTGGTGGCCAATGTTACCCATAAAAATGGGACAAACATGACTGTTTACGTTGAGAACTTCATCAAGCCCAAAGAAAACGTAACTGTTGACCTGTCACAGATGCTGGGATATGGAGACGAACCATTACCTGCAGGAACCACCATTCGTGTGCAATCATGGAAAGGTCTTTTCAATGAAACCAATGGTGTTGGTGAGGAAGGAACTCTGGACTTTGATTTCCAGGGCTGGTCCAATACTCTTTACCCAACAGACAAAGACCAGAAAACACCAGTAACCTTCAATCCAGTACCAATCTACAAGTTACCAGCAGAAATCAATGAGAGTGTGTCTTTCATTGCCACCAGCGAGGAAGAACTAGCAAAAATCGCAGGATACGACACAGCAGAACAGGAACCAGTATACGAAGAAGAGATTATAACAGTTAATGCTGATGGAACCGTAACCATCACCATAACCGTACCACCTGAACTGTGCCGTGCAATTGCAAGTCTTGTATAAAACACAAGACAACCCCCCTCTTTTTTTATTTTATTTTAACCTATTTTAACACCCTAAAAATGGATTTATCTGATTTAAATGAATAAAAAGATTCTAATTTTAGCCATAGTAATCGTTGCCATCACCGGCCTGGCAGTATTAGAAGTGGCCACTGGTGCTTTAAGTGCTCTAGCTTTCGATCAAATAACTTACAATTACTCTGCCAAAGTATGGATACCCCCCACCCACCCTGAAGACCCCAATGCTGGTTCTTTAGGGGGCTACTATAAAATAGATGGTAAGGGAAGGGATTTCAACTTCTTTTTACAGCTTTCTGGGGCTGAGAAATCAGAGAGCCCACTGGATTACACTGCAGACGGACTCCATGGCACTGGTAGAATTGACCAGATCAAGGTCACCCCTGGGACAATCTATGCACTATTAACCAGAGATGTTAAGGGTGCCATGTTCAACACAACTTTCAAGGGGAACATGAACCTGACCTGTGCTGCCTGGACTGGTACAACCACATTCGCAAATGATGGGCAGACCTTTGGGGGAAACTTCACCATTGACGGTGTAATGACGGACTGGGTTGGTACTTACACCCTAAAGCGTCAAGGTTTACGTATTTTAGGAGTCAGTGACTTCATCTATTATCCTAACAACCAGGTTTCAAAGGCAAAAAAGGTTCAAAAAACGTATTATCTATAATTAACACTCTTTTTTTCAATATACTCTAATTAACTACTAATTTTTTTAAAAAAAATAGATCTTTAAAAATGTATCCCGATTAATGCACTGAAATAGGCTAAATTGACAAAGGGCATCACAAGAAATAGCATACTGTTTGATATTCCGTGAGCCATGGTAATTCCTACAATAGACTTGGTTTTGATTAAACAGAACCCGTAGAACATAGCTACACTGAACACAAATACCAGGTCAGCAAAGTAGATCCAGCCAATGTGCATGGTCGTAAATATCAGGGAAGTGTATAACAGTCCCCATGCAGGCCCTATTAATTTCATGGTATTTTTCTGGAGTATCCCACGAAACAGCAATTCCTCAGCCAGCCCTGTAGATAGTAACAGGACAATAAAACCCCCTATTAGGAGAACAGGTGTGAATTGAGCAATTAAAGGGTCTGGACGTAGGATGAAAAATTCTATAATACCTGTAAAAAAACCGGTGATTGCAATGAAGAATTGAACCCGGTAATTGTCCCGGTAATCACCCATGAACACTCCCACATCCTTCAGGGAAAGATTCTGGCGGCGCATAATCACTATAGATGCAGCGAAAAGAGGAATCGCAACAATAGGGAACCAGTAGAGTGGCTTTATCTGCATCATCGGTATTGAGAGCCCTACAATGCGTATAATGGGGATGGGCATCATGCTGCGCAGCAGGTTGGAAAAATCTTCTGACTCCACCATGGATGCGTTAACCAGGAGAATGAACAGAATAATGGTGTGTGCTGATAAACCCCAGATCTTATTGACGTAGGTGGTTAAAAGTTCTGCAGTTATCAGGGCTAAAAGGTAGAATACAAGAGTTACAGCATATTCCCTTGGAAATCCTGTTTCAAACATTTTGTTCTGCACACTTTCAACAATTTTCACGCATATTTACTCCCATATAATTCATTAGATCTAAAATTTGATCAGTTAACTTAGAATGAAAGTTAACTGCAAAAAAATATAACACAAAGAGTTTAGTTCTATTAGGATATAACAGTAACTATTGATATTATTTGTTATAGTGTTAGGGCAGATATAAATATCTTAACACAATAATACATCATTATTTCACTATAAGGAGAAACATTAATGATAACCGCCATCATACCAGCCTACAACGAGGAAAAAACCATTGGAAGTGTGGTTCTAGGTGCACAAGAGCATGTTTCAAGGGTTATTGTTGTAGATGACGGTAGCGCTGATCAAACTGCCCACATCGCCAGACTAGCCGGTGCAGAAGTAATAGTCCATCCCCACAATCAGGGAAAAGGAGCAGCACTCAAAACCGGGTTCAAGGCAGCTGAAGACTCCAAGATCATTGTCACCCTGGATTCTGATGGTCAGCACGACACTAAGCAGATGCCCCGACTAATCAAGCCTATCCAGAGTGATGAGGCAGATGTGGTTAATGGCAGCCGATATCTCAATGGTAAGGATGATGACACCCCAGCCTATCGGAGGGTGGGACAGAATGTCCTGGATGCAGCCACCAACCTCAGCGGAGATCTGAAGATAACCGACAGTCAGAGCGGCTTCCGGGCCTTCGCCGGCCACACCATACCAGTATTCGGTTTCCACAGCACTGGTTACACCATAGAAAGCGAAATGCTCATAGACGCAGCTAAGGCTGGTTTACGGATTAAGGAAGTTGAGATCGAGGCTATTTATGGTGAAGACAGCCATCACAAGGCTAACCCTGTGAGGCATGGTGTGAGTGTCCTTTTGAGGATCATTCGGGACATGGAATACAACCGTCCATTATACTATTTCGGCCTCCCAGGGGTGATCATGGTTATAGTGGGGATCATCCTCAGCATTAAATTCTTCACCCACTACCTCAGTGGTGGTTCCATCACATTACTGCCCACGGCTCTGGCAGCTTTGTTAACCATCTTCGGTTCATTCATAACCTTCACCGGACTCATCCTGCACAGTATCTCCAGGATGATCGAAAGAACCCGATAAAAAAAAAGACCATTATTTCCAAAAAAAATGGTAATTAGATACTGGTATTATCTACCTAAATTTTCTAATTTTTCACAAATGAAATACTATAATTAAATAAGATTTAACCCTCATTATTTGACAAGTTAGAATAGATACTCCTATTTTTCTTCACCCTTCCTGTATTCATGTGTGAAGTGTGAGTCGTAGAGCTTGGAAGGTGTCACACCAGATGTACCAAGAACGTCTCCCACCACGATTAGGGCAGTCTTCTGGATACCCTCCACCTTGACCTTGCCTGCTATATCCTTTAATGTGCCCCGGACTATCTTCTCATCAGTCCAGCTGGCCTTCTGCACCACCGCCACCGGAGTGTCAGGATCATAGGAAGTGAGAAGCTCATTCACAACTTTGTCAATCATGTGCACTCCCAGGAAGATGCACATGGTGGCACCATGCTCTGCCAATAAATGGATGGATTCACGTTCAGGTTTAGGAGTTCTACCCCCGGGACGGGTGATAATAACTGTCTGGGAAACTTCAGGCAGGGTCAGTTCTGATTCGAGTGCAGCGGCAGTGGCGAATAATGAACTCACACCAGGGATGATCTCGTAGTCTATATCTTTCTTTCTTAAAGCTTCCATCTGCTCACCAATAGCACCGTAGATAGCCGGGTCTCCAGTGTGCACCCTGGCCACCAGCTTCCCCTCCAGTACAGATTTTTCCATAACCTCCAGGATCTCATCCAGGTTCATATGGGCACTGTTATAGATCAGGGCATCAGATTTAGCATAACCCACAACCTCAGGGTTCACTAGTGAACCGGCATAGATGATCACATCGGCTTCTTCAATCACGCGAAATGCCTTGATGGTTAATAGTTCCGGGTCTCCTGGACCGGCCCCTATGAAGATTACTTTACCCGTCATTTTATTTACTCCATTATATTATTCTAGAAGGAATTTCGTTTCTTCCATCTCAATAGACCCGTAGGGACATTCATTGATGCATATTTCACAGCATCCGCAGCTGGCCGGGTCAATAACTGCCTGTTCATTCTCGTTTAATGTTACGGTGTCCAGGCCGATCTGGACCTGTGGGCAGTGTTTTATGCATTCATGCTGGCATTCACTGGCTTCACAGGTTTCATGGTCCACCACCGCTGACCGCATTGCAAATCCCAGGGCCCTTTTAACTGCCTCCTTGGTCTGGTATCCAGCCAGGTGGAGTATGGTGTCTCCCACCACCGGGTCAGTGGTCATACTGGCATTGCAGGGATAGTTATGCAGTTTGTTACCAGCTTCCAGCTCTGCTTCTTCAACAGGAATGCCTTCAATATTCTCTGCTATGTAATGGGTGCTGCCACAGGGGGCAGTTCTTGTAACCTTGATCTTTTTGATGAGCCCATCTGATTCGATTTCCATTTCTGGCTTCCCGAACTCCTGGGCAAATTCATCTATGAACTGGTCTCCCACTGGTTCCAGGGTGCAGAATGGTTTGGGGAATACTATCTTCACATCAGGGGCTGATTCTTCGATCTCCCGCTGAAGACCTGGCGGTACCTGTGTTGGGTCATGGATGGGTATTATAACTGATTTGGCACCACTTTCTTGTGCTATGAGGGGTACCACCATGTTGATGTCTCCGAAAAGACCCACTGCCAGTATGAGATCCGCTTGAGGAATGTTTTTGGGCAGGTAAGTTTCAAAGTCATCTATGAACTCTGGCAGGTCTTCGGGTAGCTCTTCTAAGCCCACCATGCTGCTGGCCAGTCCCATTTCAGCCAAGCTGTTGACAATGCGACTGCCATACTTCCCGGAACTTATGATGTAAAGTTTCATAGTATCATATCTCTACGGTTATTTGTCAAAACCCATCTTAGTTAAAATAACATCTGTAATAATTAGTCCTATAATTTAAAGTCATTAATATAATTAGTTGAAATCTATTTTAATAATAAACCAGTAATTCCCACTATTATATCCTGACTTTAGACCTGATTTGAGGTTCTGTGTCTTGAAAACTAATCCAAACTGTAAAAATGAAAAAAAGTAATTGAGTTTTAAGGTTGAATATTACTTTAGGGCCCAGTAACACCTTTTAGGGGAGATGATGGTTTCGTCTTTTTTGAGTTCTTTCATGATCTTGTCCACTTCTTTTTTATCCACACCAGATATCTGGCTGACTTTAGTGGCGTTTAATGGTTCCTCGGAGTCTTTGAATGATTTAATTACCTTTTCTTTGTTATCCATTCCTATCACCTGCTTGAATTATACACTTTAACTCCATATAACATTTTCCACGAAGAGTTCTGGATAAACAAGATGACATTTATAAAAATAGAAGCTCATCAGATTAAGTTAAAATAAGTGAGGATAAATTTGCTAAATTCACTTGATTATTTAATAAATCTATATTTCTTAGCTATACGACACAATGCATTATCTCTGAGAACAATTCTTTGGGCTTTGTGTCTGCCGGTTTTAGCTATTGTTACCGGATCACTGATCCTCCTTGCTTCACCAACTATTTTAGCACCTTCAATAGTTGTTCCTTCCTTGGTATATGTACTCATTCAACCAGTCCCAAACGTCCTTCTTTTTCTAATTCTTCAAGAATTTGGCAAACAAATTTATAATCTAATTCCAGATCATCTGCAACTTCGTAATCATAAGCCTCAGAATAATTTTTGTAGTAACCTAAAATTTCTTTTTTAGCAGTATCGTAATCAATCTCACGTATTTTGATCACCTTTATTGCTTTGAGTTTGTCTCTAATAGCTTCTCTTATGAAATCAGAGAAGCTAAGGTATATTCCCGCATCAATTAAATTTTGTATTTCTTCATTTTCATGAGGTGTGAGTTTAGTACCTACTGTTTTTGGGTTTTTTTCTTCTATTGTTGAAACAGATGTCATGTTTGGTTATATATGGTTAAATATATATAAATATTACGTATTATAATTTGAATTATTATTAATACAATTTCATTACTTATAACTTCTTTGAATGTCGATTAAAAAACATTTTTAATGATTCTTTATCACATAGTTAAATTTTGTTTTGAGGCATTGCGGGTCAGAAAGCCAATTACAATTCAAATCTTCCTGTTTTAATCTGTATAGCATTTAATGGACATTCCTTTATACATATTTCACAGTATCCGCATGTTGCAGGGTCAACCACGGCTTTATCTTCATCATTAAGGGTTATGGTGTCCAGTCCTATGAGTACCTGGGGGCAGCTTTCCAGGCATTCTTTCTGGCACTCCACTGGATTACAGGTTGAATGGTCCACCACTGCGGTTTTCACTGCAAATCCCAGACCCCTTTTCACGGCTTCTTTAATCTGGTAGCTGGCCAGGTGCATGCTGGTGTCACCCACTGCCGGGTCAGTGTCGGTGCTGGCATTACAGGGATAGTTGTGGAGTTTCTGTGTGGCCAAGATTTCAGCTTCATCCTCGTGGGTGCTCCACAGGCCCTTGGCAATGTAGTTGGTGGAGCCACAGGGAGCACCCCGCAAGACTTCAACCTTCTTTATGAACTTATCTGATTTGATAAACAGTACCGGTTTGCCGAAACGGCTGGCAAACTCATCTATGGGGGCATCTCCCACTGGTTCCAGTGAGCAGAATGGTTTGGGGAAGACTATCCTGACATCAGGGGCTGCATCAATGATTTCCTGTTGCAGGCCGGGTGGCATCTGTTCCGGCCCGTAGATGGGTATTATCACCGATTTGGAACCGGTCTTCTGGGCTACCTCGGGTACTATCATGTTTATATCCCCAGATAGTCCCACTGCCAGGATCAGATCTGCGGCTGGTAAACTTTGGGGGATGTACTCGGAAAAATCATCAATAAAAAGGGGTGTGTCTTCAGGGTATTCTTCCATTCCCACGATGTTGCTGGCCATACCCTGTTCTGCCAGGTTGTTCACCACCCTGCCGCCATACTTGCCTGAGCTTAAAATGTAGATCCTCATTTTTTTTATCCACCCCCTCGTCCTGGATAAATTGCATTCTATGGTATCGTATATGATCCTTTCTGCCTATTCAAATTTCAGTATAATTCAGTAATTCAAATTTCAATATTTACAATAATTTAGTAAATAGTGCCAAAAAATCGATTATATTGTCTAAAAATAGGGGATATTCTAAAAAAATAGTATGTTTGATCCATAAGAAGATGTTATTCATCCTTTATCCTACGACAGCAGAAGATCACTGTTCCCCCATCTGTGTAGGGTTCTCCAGGGTCCACACATTGCAGGTAGGCATGTTCCTCATCACCCTCCCTGGTGAGTCCCAGGGTGAGTGGTATCCAGTCATGTTCCAGAATGGTGGTGTAATGGAGGATTGTAGAAAGGGCATGGGTGCACAGGGCGTCGGTCTCCTCCAGGATTATCTCCGGATCCTTGAAGACCATACGATCCCCCTGCTTATATACTGGGCAGTGCCCTTTTATTTCATGGACAGTTATCTCTAACATCTTAAATCATTCCCCCCTCAAATTGTTAGATTATATGCCTATGGATTGATTTGTATCGAACTGTTGTATTGATACATCGTTGATTTTCTCTGATTAATTTAGTTCAAATATCAGACTCACATCAGTTCGTCCCGGAGGTCTATGGTGTCCTTCAGGTCGGGTCCTGTGCTGATTATGGTCACCGGTACCTTGATTTCATCCTCTATATCAGATATGAAGCGTTTAACTTCACCTGAGAGGTCTGAGTAGTTGGTGGTTCGTTCACATGATGGGTATAGTCGGTCCACACAGGTTAAAGCTATCTGGGTGGCTCCGTTTATCATGCAGGATTCTCTGGCCATTTCCATGTCAAAGAGTCCTACTCTTCTCCTCCGCCCTGTGACGGTTCCGTATTCTTCCAGGCCCATTTCTTCAGCTGCTTCCTGTTCCATCTCTGATGGGAAAGGCCCTTCACCCACACGGGTTATGTAGGATTTGAAAACAACAATAACATCATCAATACGAGTGGGTCCCACTCCAATATCAGCGGCCATGCTGCTTGCAGTGGTGTCCTTACTGGTAACAAAGGGATAAGTCCCATAATATAATGATAATCCGAATCCTTGAGATCCTTCAATGAACACATCCTTACCCTCATCCAGGGCGGTGTTCACTTCCAGGGGCACATCAGCAGTGAATCCTTCCATGGATTCAATGTCCCATGCCAGTTTTATGCTCCTTAGTGCCCGGTCACGGTTGGCTGGTCCGCAGCCAGTCCCGGTACTTCCAATCTTTTTGTACAAGTGGTCGGAGCCTTTGTCCTGCTCTTTGTGTTCTTCTTCGATTATGGCGCAGCGGTAGTCAGCGAAGGTTCTTGTCTTTACATTGTATTTGTTCAGATAGTCCAGTTCGTAGTGGAATACTTCCGGGTCCACCAGTACCCCGGCTCCGATGAGTAGTCGTGCTCCGGTGTGTACGAATCCTGATGGTATCATCCGCAGCCCATACTTTTCACCGTTAAACTCCACCGAATGGCCTGCGTTGGGCCCTACTCCTGCCCTGGCAATGATTTCCGGCTTGTCCTGGTTGCAGAGGTAGGTAATGCATTTACCCTTGCCCTCGTCTCCCCAGGCTCCACCTACTAGTATGTTACATGTCATGTGATCATCCTCTTCTCAGCTCTTATATCTCGTGATTGTAACCTCTCTTATATTGTAATGATGGGCATAAAAAGGTTAGCATGGGCATGAGAAGATTTTCTTACAGCCCATTATAACAAAATATATACTTTAAGGACAATTTGAAAGAATAATCTCCGCCTCTGAAGCACAGTACTCTTTAATAACCACTTTTGATGAGTTTTCAATTAAATGAAGATAATCTCAATATTAACAACATATTTCAACTAGATCTTTACAGGTTGATCGATGGTGATTTCTGATAATAACTCTATACCTTGATAGTGGCCTACTGGACAATAGGTTATCTGCTATTTCTTGTACATTTCTAAAAAAATCTCCACTTTTTGTTACATTTGTCTAAGCATCTAACTTTTACCATTCCCAATTATAATGAATCATGAACTCATCTAAATCCATATGATTGACCCATAATTCGTCAGAAACGAAAGGATTTTTCGTTCAGGGTGTCTATTGAGACTTTCTTATGTTAATCATTGCCCATCAACGATGAAATCTTTCCTTTTAAGGTAATAATAAAAATAAGTGACTAGAATAATGTAAAATCCACAACATACATAAAATATTATATAAGACAATGTATCGGGATATATAGATCCGGATAAGTAGATAGTAACAAATATTAATCCGGTAATTAGGCAAATAAGGAAACTAATGGAATATATAATATTATAATCATAATTTCCTGTTCTTATCATAGTTTGCCAAATATGAGTGACAAAGCTAAAAATACCAAGAAGAAATATGGGTAACACTGGTAAAAATGATTTCATATAGAAAGGCATAACTGAAAATAGGACTAAAAATAGTACAAATCCTTTTAATAATTTTTTTATTTCAGAATTCATTATTGCACCTTTTTAATATAATTTTTTAGTAAACCCACGGTCTTTTAAGCGCATCCAATGTAAAATCACTTGCGAATTGCAAGTCAATCAAACTTCGTCCAAGTAAAAACTTTATTTAACCTTATTTATCAATTTTAAGTACATTAAATACTTTTTTATTAATTTTTTTCTCCAATGTGTTTTGATCTCTGAGTAAAATTATAAAAAAAGGTCAATGAAAAAAATATAGATAATAACATCATGAGATAAAAATTGTTTCTCTCAGGTGATTGAATGGGTGCAAATACATAAGCATAACTTATTATTAACCATTGTAATAAAATAATTCCTAAAAAACCAAGTAATAAATTCTTACTATAATAGTTTTCAACAAAGCCATCTATAATGATAATCATCCCTATTGAAGAACAAAATAGGAATAGTGCTGATTTGGATATGAAAAACATTCCTAAAAAACCAATTAATGCAAATAAACCAATTCTAACTTTGAATTTATTAATAATTTCCATCAAATCATCCACTAATATTTTTATAGTCAATAGAATGATGGTCCATCCCAGTAAGTGGTAGCAGCCATATAACCACATGTTGCCAAACCTAATGCACCAACTGCTGTCACTATTGACAGACCTCCAGACCAAGGAGTACTAGTATCTTCAGTAGGAAAGATTTGAGAAAGACTCTTCCTCTACCATCCCAAGCGAAAATTTCATCTCCTAGATCCCAGGGGTTTGATTCCTGCCACCATAGAAGCCAATTTCCCATTATTGAAATGGTTCTAATGGGATACCACTCTTTGTAAGCACCACAGAAATTATTAACCGTATTAATATCCCGTGCAATACCAGTTTCCAAGTCGGTCACAATGAAATTATTATTATATTTGGATTTTGTTATAATAAAACCATTCTGCACAAAAGATTTCACAGATGTGTTATCATCCAAGTATTCATAGAGTAGACTCATCATTACAGAATTAAAAGTCCATTGGGGGAGTAAGACTGATAAATAGAACAGACTCATAATTCATTATGCATATTTATCGTTTCTTAACCCATGGAAATTCCTTGTATCTCCCACTAAAGACATAATACGTATTAATGAATGCTAAAAGAATCAATGAAACCAAGCAAATTAAAAAAATGAAAAAATCTGCTGAATTTTTTATAAATATTGAACTAAATAAATATGCATAGATTATTAATAAACTTTCTACTGCAAGCAAAGCAAAGAAAACAATGAAAAATGATTTGTAACTATCAACTCTCTCTTTAAACACATAATACGATCCATACATAAGAAGAAAAGGAATACCTAATAAAAAAATCCTCATATTAATGAGTGCATAAAGATAAATGAATGCGATTATCAGAATATTCAGTATTTTATTGGTTTCCATGAATATTACTCCCATCAATTATTAATTAAACCATGATTGTTGATTATACTTCTCATAATCGTCCCCTAATTTTAGTGCCCGCATCCATCATTGCATAAAAACCAGCATCAGCAACAGATATGCCTGCACCAACAATTACAATACCGACTCCTATTTCAGAAGGGCAACACCAAAGCCACAAGTCCCACACCTTCTGCAACTCCATATCCACCCCAAAAACTGCCCTATGTCAGATGCCATGCAAGCTGCTGTATAAATTTTGTCCATGTTTATGTGTTTTTTTCCTTTAGCAAGATCGTCGCATAATTCCCAAAAGTTCTCGATGTTATCATAAAGAATTGGGGAGTTTACTTGTACTATATATAATGGGCTGGTTCCAATAAAACCTTATCTGTATCTTTAACTTCGAGGTAATTGATTGGAGAAAAGGAAATGCAATATTTATATCCATTATAATGATGCTGTCCGCGTCGATCACTATCTAACATGTAGAAACTATGATAGGGTTGACAAGTCCAACTAATGAATGTAATATTTCTGCAATCTTAAAATATATAAAAATTATTTCTTGGTACTAAATCCTAATATTTTGAGTGTTTTCGAGGAAATAATTAATGATCCTACCCCAATTACAACAACAAACAAAATTAAAACGATTAGCGCAATGTAACGTGGGAAAATTAATATTAATATGAAACATATTATAAAACTTAAGGCAAGAACAAAAAAAATCTTTAAAATATCTTTCTTCAAAATATCTTTCTTTATTTTATCCATTTTTTTCCCTCCACAAAATTCATCAATCTAAAGGCCTAATTTTCAATTAATAGGGGTTGATTTTTCAATAAATAAATAGTAAAAAAATGGTTTATCATAGGATAAACTAATTGCCATATAACCTTTCATATTCCGGGATTAGTATTCATAAATTAATACTCATCATAAAATCTTTTTTCAAACTATTGGTGTGGTTTGTTTCCCTGGGTTATGATGCGGTTGAACAGTTCTGGTGTGTATTTTCGCTGCATGGACACCAGTATGTGCTGGTCCAGGGCTTCTTCTAAGATTTCCACGGTCATCTCTTCCTCACCCCTCCGGATGCGGATAGCCTGGGCTATCTGGGCAACGTCACGGGCATGGGCAAAGGTTGGTTTCAGGCTTTCTCCACCCTTAATGTGGGGAGTGTAGACCTTTCTGAATCGTTCCAGAACATCTTCTCCATATTTTTCTTTCAGGGCGTCCAGGTTGCGCTGGAATACTTGGACGATCTCATCTGAGCTGGGTTCTTCCAGGTAGACGTGTAATGGTGCTCGGCGCAGGTGTGCTTCGTCGATTATGGTTATCTCCAGGTTAGTGGACAGGGCGGGTATGAAGTGGGTGTGCACGATTACTGGTGCTCCTTTAATATATATCACATCCTTCTTGTTTTCCAGGGGTACGATCATCCGGTTAAGGAGTACGTTGGGGTCTTCTTTCTGCCTTCCCAAATCATCAAGTAAGAGTACTCCTCCATTAGCTTTAATAATAGGAGAAGTTTCATAAACTCCCTTGTTAGGATTGTATAATGTCTCCATTTTCTCAGTGCTCAACTCGGAGCCTGTGAAGACAAATGGTGCGAAGATCTTAACCCAACGGCTGTCTCCAGGTTGTTCAGGCCTTAACTTGTGGAAGTCAGGGTCGAAAAATTGGATTATATTACCACTGAACTCAACATAACGGGGCATGATTAAAGGGGGTAACAATTCTGACATTTTACTGGTGAGGAATGTTTTACCAGTCCCTGGTGGCCCGTAGATGAAGAAACCTTTACCCCCAATGGCTGCTTCATTCAAGACCTTTTTGGGGTATTCCATCCCCACCACATCATGGAATGAACGCTCTACTACTTCATTGGGTATGAAAAGGGGGTAGCGTCCCTTTAACTGGACCTCCATGATCTTGAAGTACTCATCATAAGTAACCGGTGCAATTCCCACGTAAGGATTGTCCTTCATCAGTTTGATTGCCTTTTCATGACCCTGTTTTCTGATGGTGTATTCCACACTGGCAAACAGGAATCCACCCCCGGTCTGGCTCACCAGATTTTCATTCTCCATCAGTTTCAGGCATTGCTCCAGGATGTCCAAGTGCAGGCCGGTGACTTCATTTAACTGTTGAACTTTTATATTCCCGTAGGTGTTTATGACCTTTAAAATCAGGTTCTGGACAAAGTCCATGGACAGATCAATATCTTCCATTTTTTTGGGTTGTTCCAGGACTTGGAAGAGTCTCTGCATCAGTTTATCATGATAGTATTCCATGAATCATTCACTTCCCATGCATGGTTATTTTTCTATTATTCAAGGGTGATGTATTTTTAGTATAATCACGCTCTCAATTCAATTCAAGTTTTAGTATAATTCAAGTCGAAATTGAATTCATGTTTCATTATTAATGGTATTCATTCAGCGATTATTAGGATGTTTGATTTATTCACTAATCCTACTTAAGGTTGGATTATAATCACTAAATCCTACTTAACTTCACAGATAGAAAATAGTTCACACCCATTTTAGTGACATCCTTCACATAAATAGGGGAAATGATAGAAAAAAGATAATCCCAACAGAAAAAAAGTGAATATGAAATGTTAATATCTGTTTAAAAGGATTTTATGGTGATTTAAAAAAAAATATTTGTTGACCAGGATGATGTTTATTTATTTATGGGCGTAGTAGAATGTTCTTTTGTTTTCCTGGGCATGGTCTAATCTGGCGAATCCTACCCGTTCAAACTGGACCACATCACCCTCCCTGACATTTAAAAGAGAGTCTTCAGCGTATCCCAGCTCAATAGATGCATCGGGCATCAGCACTTCACAGTCCACTGCCCCTTCTACTGGGACCCATTGAACTATTTTGGCCCTTGCTTTGCGGGCCTCTTCAATACCACTGCTATGGTACTGGGCCTTCCCATCCTTGAAGGTTATATTCACTGCATCCATCAATCGTATGACCTGTTTGGGATGTGAAGGTATGTCCTTCTCCTCCAGGTATACCTGGCCATCGAATTTTAGTCTGCGCATTCCCCGGTCCAGGTGGTCAGGATGTAGTGGTCTTTCCACAATTTTCAGTAATGACTCTGGCAATCCCTGGATCTGGACTGGCTCAGGATTTTCCACCATGAAGTAGCGGTTGGCTTTTTCTTCCAGATAGCTCCGGTTCAAGCCGTAGATCTTCTTCCAGCTCACTGCAGTGTCTGCCATCTTAACCCCGATCTCTTCCATTAATTTGCGGATACTTTCGGCCTGTATACCTCGGCGGGCAATGGCCCGGATGGTTCCCAGACGGGGGTCGTCCCATCCACTGTAGATGCCTTCCTCTATCCCTGCTCTTGCCTTGGAGGTGGATAGTGGTATGTCCTCCATTTTCAGCCTCCCGTAGTGTATGAATTGGGGTGTTTCCCAGCCCATATGCTGGTAGAGGTATTCCTGTTTTTCACTGTTGGCCAGGTGGTCCTTTCCCCTGAGGACGTGGGTCACACCTAACAGGTGGTCGTCCACTGACACGGAGAAGTTCATCATGGGATAAACCTTGTACTTGCTGCCTAATCTGGGGTGTTCTGCTTCTACCACCCGCATGGCCACCCAGTCACGTATTGCCGGGTTTTTATGGGCGATGTCTGTTTTCACCCGGAGGACCATTTCTCCCTCACCAGTCTGGGGCATCTTCTCCCAGAGGGCTAGGTTCTCCTCCACAGTGGCATCACGGTGGGGGCAGCTTTGTTGTGAGTCTTTCAGTTTTTTGAACTCATCACCCGGACAGGTGCACATGTAGGCTCCACCATTTTGGATGAGTTCCCGGGCTTGTTGGTAGTAGATCTCCATACGGTCGGATTGGATGATCTGTTCATCCCATTCAACTTTCATCCAGGTCAGGTCTTCACCTATCATATCATAGGCTGCAGGGTCCACCCTGCGGGGGTCGGTGTCTTCAACCCTTAATATTAGCTTACCCTGGTACCGTTTCCTGTATTCATGGTTTAAAACTGCAGCTCTGGCATGTCCTATATGGAGAGGGCCTGATGGATTTGGTGCAAAACGGAGCACCACCTCACCATCTGCACCGGGTAAGTCAGCCAGGCCTTTAACTTTTTCCGGTTTCTTCTCCTCAACAAATCCGCCCAGCACATCTAACTCTTCTTTCTGAGCTTCAGGTGGCAGTTGATTGATTTCCCGGACTATCTGCCCAGCTAGTTTAGATACTTCCCCTGCATGTTTCCTGTATTCAGGGTGGTTGCCCATTATCATACCTATAACTGCTCCTGGTTGGGCCTGTCCACCGTGTTTGGCTGCATTCACTAGGGCCTGTTTCTTGATGAGTTTTTTCAGTTCATCCATGATAACCACTTTGAGTATAAATCCTTAAACCACTCAATAATTCCAGTTATTCCGTTAAAACTATCTGCTAAGATGTATCCTGTGAAAAAAATATAAAATATTTAGTGGTTTCTTTCCACCACAAAGTCTGCTATCTGTAAGAGGGCATCCCTGGCTGGTGAGTCATCCAGGATGTTCAATAACTGTTTGGCCTGTTTCACATCTTCCTGGGCTAACTTCCAGGTGTATTGTATGGATCCATATTTTTCCATTATCTCCACTGCCTCGGAAACATTCTCATCCCCTTCTTCTTCCAGGATGGTGAGGAGTCTTTCCCTGTCTGATTCGTCAGCCTTGGCCAGTGCATGCACTACCAGGAGGGTCATCTTACCCTCTACTATGTCACTGCCCACTGGTTTGCCCAGTTCTTCTTCACTGCTGGCCACATCCAGATAGTCATCCTGTATCTGGAAGGCCATCCCAATCAGGCGTCCGTATTCTGATAGGGCCTCAACCTGCTCTGCTGTACCTCCACCCAGTATGGCACCGGCTTTGGTGGCTGCGGCGATGAGTGCTGCGGTTTTTTTGTAGATCATGAGTAAATATTCTTCTTCGGTAACATCAAGGCGTCCGGCAAATCCCATGTCCAGTGCCTGACCTTCACATATCTTGACACAACTGTCCACCAGAGTCTGCAGTGCTGGTAATATTTTATCAGGACTTACACCATCCTCTTCACTACTCATGACTGTGGCATATGCCTCTGAGAACAGTGTGTCTCCGGCCAGGATGGCCATGGGTTCTCCCCATAAAATGTGTACTGATGGTTTGCCCCTTCTTTTATCATCCTGGTCCATGATGTCATCGTGGATGAGGCTGAAGGTGTGGATGAGTTCCACAGCGGCACCTGTTTTCAGGGCACATTGCACTTGCCCACCCACTGCCAGTGCACTTAAAACTGCCAGTGATGGTCTGAGTTTCTTACCACCCGCCTTGACCAGATGTTCAGATGCCTGGCGGAGTGATTCGGGGTCCACTGTTTCCAGGGCCCGGGTTATTTCGTGATCTATGTCTTCTGAATATCTTTTGAGGATTTCGGTTACTTCCAGTTTTGTTTCCATTAAACCCCTCCATTGAAAACCTGTGCCTGTCCATTTCTAAGTACGTGAATATCATTACCCATCTTGTATCCTTCCTCTTCAGCCAGTTCAGTGTAGGCTGATAGCATTTCCAGGTCACCGTGGGCTGGTATTATGTGCTGGGGTTGCAGCATGCGTAGGAAATCTCGATGGTCTTCCCGGCCGGCGTGGCCAGATACATGGGCATTGGTATATATCCGTGCACCACTATCCTTTAGGCGTCTTTCCATCAGGTTCCTGTTGGCTACATTGGTAGGGTTGGGTATTATCGGTGCACTGATAACCACGTTATCTCCTGGTGCCACGTTAAATTGGGTTCGGCCACTGGCTATCCGTGGTAAGAGGGCGTCGGGTTCTCCCTGGTGTCCGGTGGTCACTAGCAAGTATTCTTCACGGTTATCCTCGGCACGTGCCAGTGCCCGGTTTACTGATTTAGGGCTTCCGAAGATGCTGGCAGATTTTGGGAGGTCCAGGAGTCCTATTTTCTCTGCCATACTTCCGAAACGTTCCATTGATCTTCCCAGTAACATGATCTTCCGATTGCTTTCCCGGGCAATGTTACAGATGGCCTGGATACGTTCAATATGACTGCTGAAGGTGGTGACCAGCAGTCCTTCCTTGCCAGGTAGCTTCTCCCTCATAATATCTTCTAAGACAATTCGGGCCACCTTCTCCGAGTGTGTTTTCTCCTGCTGTTTCTCGGTCATTCTGGTGGTTTCCACAATAAGGGCCAGTACTCCCTGGTTTCCCAACTCCCTTAACCGTTTATAGTCTGGTGGTGGGCTGAGCATCATATGGTTATCGAATTTAAAGTCAAGTGCATAGACAATGATACCTTCAGAGGTGTGCAGTACGGCATTAACTGCCTGGGGAATACTGTGGGTGGTGTGCACGAATTCAAGGGTTATATCTGGAGATATTTGCATTTTCTCCCCGGCATTGAGGACTTGGAGGGGGTTGGAAACTTCGAATTTCCTTTCCTGTTTTATGCTGTTTTCAACCAGGGCCAGGGTGTAGGGTGTTCCAATGAGTGGTGCCTCGTATCGGTGGGCCAGTTTGGCCACTGCTCCAATATGGTCCAGGTGTCCGTGGGTGAATACTATGGCCCTTACCTTACCGTCCACTTCCTTCATCAGGGTGTCATCAGGGATGACTCCCCTTTCTATCAGATCCAGGCTGTGCATACGGGCGATGTCAGTGTCTTCGTGGATGTTAACCCGGTCCAGGTTTATTCCCATGTCAAAGATGATCACATCTTCTCCAACTTTAACTGCGGACATGTTTTTGCCCACTTCTTCGTATCCTCCGATGGCTATTACTTCCACACTCATAATGAGGACCTCCTTGCATAGTTTTTAGTGTTATATCCCCTTTCTGTGAGCCATTCCCTGGTTTTTCCAGTGATGACCATGTCTGCTTTCTGGAGATCTTCCAGGTTGGTTGCTCCCACCAGGAACATTGCCACTTTCATCTCCCTCAGAAATTTATCAAAAAAGTTATTAAGTGCTTTTTCCCCAACTTCTAATGATTTGAGGACTGGTAATGCCATTCCTATGGCATCAGCACCAAGGGCTAAAGATTTCACGGCTTCTAATCCGTTTCTTATTCCTCCTGATGATATTATGGGTATGTTGACTGATTGGCTGACTTCTACTAAGCTGGCGGCGGTGGATATTCCCCAGTCCCAGTAGAGTTCTCCCATGTCTTTATCTTTGGAGCGGTATTTCTCTACTGCTGCCCAGCTTGTTCCGCCGGCCCCGGCAATGTCTATGGCGGAGACACCGGCTTTTTCCAGTAACCGGGCATCATTGCCACTGATACCAGCACCTGTTTCCTTGGCCATTACGGGCATGTCCAGGTTACGGGCGGTTTTCTCGATTTTTTCCAGGTATCCTTTGGTGTTCAGGTCTCCTCCGGGCTGGATGGCCTCCTGCAATGCATTTAGATGCACGGCCATTGCATCGAGGTCCATCATCTCCGCGGCCTGTGGTGCTTGTTCCAGCTGTGGAGCTCCTATGTTCCCTATTAACAGGGCGTCAGGTGCTTCTTCGCGGGCTACGGTGTAAGTTGATGCTAGTTCCGGGTTTTCAACTGCAGCTCTCTGGCTTCCCAGTCCCAGGCCGATTTTGAATTTTCCTGCAACACGGGCCAGTTTCCGGTTAACCTCTAATGATATGGGATGTCCACCTGTGATGGCGGTTATTATAATGGGTGCATCGATTCTTTTACCTAATAAAGATGTTGACAGATCTATTTCTTCTTGATCAACTTCTGGAATGGCCCTGTGGACCAGTTCAACATGGTTGAATCCTGTTTTTTTGTGGTACTCCACATCGCTATGGGTACATAAAAGCAAATGCTCTAATTTTCTATCTGAAATCATAATTTCTTTCCTTTTTGTCTAGTTTTAACTAATTTCTTTCCTTTAATTTTTTTTTTATTCTCGTGAATTCTTGGCATGTATTTTCATGCGTTATGTGATTTTGGTTGATTTACGTTGAATCTCTGATGAGATTTTGATTGATTTATATCCAATTCTGGATTCAATGTGATTTATATCGTATATTATGCGGTTATTTTCATCTTTCGATGGTTTTGGATTATTATTTGATGATTATTTTAATTTGTAAATGGTATGACGTATTTATTTGGTGATCAGGGTGCCTTTCACCTTTTCACCCTTTAATGCTGATAGGAGGATTCCTTTCCTGCCTGCATTGATTATTTCTGATGGTGTTCCTTTACTGGCCAGTTCTAGGAGTTCTCCCAGTTTCCCGGCCATTCCCCCAGTTACATCTACTGTGCGGGCGCCTTCCAGAAATTCCAGATCTTCCATGGATTTAACCACTGGTAGGAGTTCTGCTTCTTGGTGTCGGTTGGGGTCGCGGTTGTAGATCCCATCCACATCAGAACCCAGGATGATCCGATCTGGGTGTAGTTTTTCTGCCAGGTAGGTTACCAGCTGGTCTCCGGATATCACTGCCATCTTCAGATCATCATCCTCATCTAATACCACGTCACCGTGTAAGACTGGTACCAGTCCCATTTCCAGATATTTTTCCACAATTTCAAGGTTGGCTCTTTCTATCCGTTTATTCTTGCTGGTGATGAATGATGATGGGGGAAGGGCTATGGCAGGTATGCCCCATTTCAGGAGGTAGTGACATAGGAAGTGGTTGAGATTTTTAACTGAATTCTGGGTTAAAGCAAATCCCCTTTTCTTCCGGGCGAGTTCCTTTTCGTTTTTTATGGGTGAGCCTATCTTATATTTCTGGGCGTGTGGATGTCCGAAGCTGCCGGCTCCATGGATTATAACCATTTTTTTTATTTTTGCCACGGAGATTTCCTGGGCTATGCGTTCCAGGTTCACTGGGTTGAGGGTGGGTTTGGTTTTGTCCTTGCGGGTGATAATGCTTCCACCCAGTTTCAGAATGATCATCTAGTGTGTGACCCCCGTTTTATGGTTTATAATTGTGAAAATCCTGTTTAGGATAGTATTAGATTTAATCATTCCCATGTCACTCCTTGGGGGGATATGTTTACCTGGAATGCGTTTTCAACATGTTTTAATCTTTCCAGGACTTCCTGAGTCTTTCCCGGGCAGTAGGCGATTATGCTACCACCTCCACCTGCTCCGGTTAGTTTGGAACCTATGGCTCCTGCACTGCGTGCCTGGTAGACCAGATTGGATAGCTGGTTGGTGTTAACTCCCAGGGCATCCAGAAGTCCCTGGTTGATGTTCATTAATTCTGCTACTTTCTGCTGGTCTCCGTTGGTGATGGCTTGTCTGGCCTGGTTAGCTATTTTTTCTATGGTATCCAGTATGGGGTTTATTATTTCAGGATGATCATCATGGAGTTTCCGGACTCCAGCTACCAGTTGGCCTGTGTTTCCTGGTTGTGAGGTGTATCCTACTACCAGTGGCATTTCCAGGGCCGGGTTTATCTTCACTGCCCCTTCTTTGCGGGTGAAGTAGATGAACCCTCCATGTGTTGATATGGTGGTGTCAAGGGGACTTGCTGCTCCCTGGACATCTAATTCTACATGATGGGCCATTTTGGCCAGTTTTTCCAGAGTTAAATCTTCCTGGTGGTAGCTTGCTGATGCGGCCAGGGTGGCAACAGTTATGGCTGCTGATGAGCCCAGTCCTGCGCCTATGGGTATTTCCAACTCCACTTGCACATCCAATCCATGGTCTGGTTGGAACTGGTCATTGAAGATGGCGTTCCGGATGAATTTCAGTATACCCATATCATAGATTGATGATGGTGATGCTGGATTATCAGATATAGATGATCTATCAGAAAATTCAGGACTATCAGATTTAGATGATGTATCAGAAAATTTAGTTTGAGAGGGAGATGTTTTTAAAGGTTTTATCTGGTGATCTGTAAGGTCAATGGCCCCATATACATCGAGTTCCGGGATTTGGACATTGATCTGGTCGTTTGTTCCTTCCTGGATGGTGACTATGGCTCTCCTGTTAACAGCCATGGCAATGGCTGGTTTTCCATATACAACTGCGTGTTCTCCGAAAAGTATGGCCTTGCCTGGTGCAGACGCCGTAACCTTCATTAGATTAAACTCCTAGTAACTGACGAATCCATTATATCTTTAAACATAGCTAAAAGATTGAATAACTCAACCAAATTGAATCCTGTTATACCAATATCTAATTTTTTCCTCTTGTTATCTTACTCTCCCTATGATTCTATAGGTCCCGAATACAACCCTTATACACCATTTACTGGTTGAAGAGTTTATTGATTATATTTATGCGTTTAATAGATTATTTATGGGTTAATAATGTCAATGCACGTGATAATGTATTTATTCTTTTTTGTGTGGTTTTAAGATAATTTACCTGAATACTTCGGATCCATAGCCCACTACTTTACCTGAATAATGCTGATCCATAACCCACTACTGATGTGTAGTTTCCACTGGTATCTCCACTGGTAGCGTATTTGAGGATTCTGGCATCACGAGCTTTCATGGCCTTTGAAGCTGCCATGGTGGTGGCCACTGGTCCGTATCCACACATGGTCACATTGTTGGTGATTATTCGTTTGATCATCTCTTCTTCATCAAATGTTTCTATGGCCTCCAGGACTTTCGCATCCTGTGCTTCGGCTACTTCGTGTGGCATTTGATGGGTGAAGTCTGTGCTGGCTATTATCACCATGTCTCTGTCCAATTCATCCACTGTGGCGGCGATGGCTCGTCCCAGTTCCTGGGATGTTTCCAGATCCTGCATCATCATGCAGATGGGAACCAGTTTGAAATCCTGGCCCAGTTCCTGTAGGAAGGGCAGTTGCACTTCACAGCTGTGTTCTCGCAGGTGGGCTGATGGTTCATCATCCAGTAATGGATAATTACTAACCAGTTTTTCAGCAAATTCAGTGTCTATGGGTACTTCTCCCAGGGGTGTTAACCAGGATCCTTCAGTCATGGTGGATAGTCCGGATCCCATACCCGTATGGTTGGGGCACAGTATCAGCACTGTCTCCGGAACTCCGTCTTCTGCCAGTTCCAGATAGGAAAAGGCAGCCACTGGCCCGGAAAACTCATAACCCGCATGGGGTGAGATCAGTCCCTTAATACTGCGTTTGTCTCCCAATTTGGTTGGAATTCTTCCAGGACCTACTGGGTGGGTGTAACACCATTTAATCCTCTCCCTGAGCAGATCTTCATCACTTTCATAGAAGTATCCTGCCACTGCAGGTTTTCTCTTCACTTAAAAATCCCCCCTTGGAGTAAAGGACTACCATCCTTTACTTATATTTTCAAGATATTAGATCATTACTTAGGATATTAAATGGTGAAACTGGTGTTAATTTGATAACCCGAGGGTTATAACTCTTATTAACCGGTTTTTATGCGTTTTAAAACCATCATTACTGATTTTTAAAATCCCCTGAAAGTCTTAGGTGACTTAAAAAATACTTCAGGATGGAGTGGTAGGATTTATATTCTGAGTTCGAAGTCTGCTGGCTCGATATCCAGCTCTGCATCTGGATTGATTACTTCTCTTTCCCGGAGTATCTGTCGGGCCATTAACCAGTATACCAGTGCTATTGCTTTTCTTCCTTTGTTGTTAACTGGTATGACTACATCCACGTTTCCCAGGAGGTTCTCAGTATCACAGAGTGCGAGTACTGGGATTCCTATCTGTTTAGCTTCGATTATGGCCTGTGAATCGCTTCTGGGGTCGGTTACCATCAGTACTTCCGGTTCTATGAATTTACCATATTCCGGGTTGGTCAGGGTTCCAGGTATGAATCTTCCAGGGATTGTTCTGGCCCCGGTCACTTCTCCGAACCTGCGTACTGGTGTTTGTCCATACTGTCTTGTGGATACTGCTAGTATGTCTTCTGGCTCGTATTTTGCCAGGAATTTGGCTCCGGATACGATTCGGTCATTGGTTTTACGAACATCCAAAACGTATAATCCGTCGGCGCGGACCCTGTAAATGTATCTTTCCATGTCTTTGGTTTTTTGCTGTGTGCCTATGTGTAAACCTGCTGCTAAGTATTTGTCCAATGGTATTAGTAATTCTGACAACTTACCACCTCTAATTTATTTAAATATATTCTATGGGGATGTCTATATGATCTAGAATCCCTTTTTTTAATCATCTTCCACTTTAATTGCTTCGTTAGGGCAAACGTCCATACAGACTTCGCATAAACTGCAGTCTTCCTTGTTCTGGACGATAATCTTATCCCCTTCTAGAATTAACACTTCCATTGGGCAGACATCCACACATTCAGCGCAGTCTGCTCCTTCACATTCATCGTGGTTGATAGTTATTTTAACCATTTAATATTCTCCTATAGCTTTGAATTGTTGATTACATTATCTTAATATTCCATATAATCCCGTTAATGGCATTTTTTAATTAAAAAAATGATGTTTTTTTAATATTCATTTACCATGATAAATCTGCCATTTGCGGGTTGCTCATTTCTTCTTCAATACGGATGAGTTCGTTGAGTTTGGCTATTCTTTCCCCACCCAGGGCCCCGGTTTTTATGATTGGACTCATCCAGGCCACTGCCAGGTGGGCGATGGTGTCATCGGTGGTTTCACCTGAGCGGTGGGATACCACTGGCACATACTTGTTGGTGCGGGCCAGGTCCACAGTGGCATAGGTGTCACTTAGGGTGCCTATCTGGTTGGGCTTGATTATTATGGAGTTGGCTGCGCCGATCTGGATTCCTTCAGCCAGTATTTCGGCGTTGGTTACAAAAAGATCGTCACCACAGATCAAACATTTACTACCAGATTTTTGGGTTAAATCGGCGAATCCCTGGAAGTCTCCTTCTCTCATGGGGTCTTCCACATAGAACATGCCGTAGGTGTCTATTATTTCACTGACATAGTCAACTTGTTCTCCGGTGTCTTTTTTAACTCCTTCTTTAGCGTAGATATATTTTTCCTGGTCTGCATCCCAGAATTCACTGGCTGCCATGTCCAGGCAGGGTTTCACCAGTACTCCTGTTTCATCACTTACTTCTTCACAGGATGTGGCCTGTATTTCCAGTGCTTCCTGGTTGGTGAGGTTGGGTGCCCATCCTCCTTCATCTCCCTTTCCACCAGTGAAAAGGGCGTCTTTTGACTGGATTTTCTCCCTTATTCTGCGGTGGACTGCGGTGTTGGTGAACACTGCTTCGGTGATGTCGGTGGCTCCTACTGGTAGGACCAGGAATTCCTGGATGTCAGGAGCGTTTTTACCAGCGTGTGCTCCACCGTTTATCATGTTTCCCAGTGGGAATGGTATGGCCGATGGCATGTTACCTCCCAGGAATCTGTAAAGGGGCAGGTTGTAGGATGCTGCGGCTGCCTTGGCCACTGCCATGGATACGGCCACAGTGGTGTTTCCACCTATGGCGGACAGGTTTTCGGTGCCGTCTATTTCCTTTAAAACCAGATCAATCTCTTGCAGGTCTTCGGCATCCATGCCTATGAGTTCTGATGAGATTATGTCTTCTACTTCTTCTATAATTCCATCCACCCCTCCCATGGGAAATGCTACCACTTCACGGGATCCGGTGCTGGCTCCGCTGGGCGCGGCTGCTCTTCCAAATCCGTTCCAGGTGATTACATCCACTTCCAGGGTTGGGTTTCCTCTGCTATCTAAAATTTTTCTAACCCGGATGTCTTCAATAACACTGTCCATTTTAAAAACACCTCACAAATAAAAAATAATGGTTTTTTAGGCTTTTTTTATTAAGGATATGATCTTTATAATTCCCCTTATTAGGGGGGTTTTGATCATGAGCGTGATTTATTGTGTAATTTATTCCAATTATTTCTATACTGCTTTTTCATCGGCTTCCAGGGCTCGAACATCCAGTGGGAGCACCTTTGCTTTGAGTTCCATGGTGGCTATGTCGATGGGGTCCAGATCTGGGGTTACGTCCACCATTGGTTTTGCTCCCATGGAAATCTGTAATGCGCGGGCTCCGATTATTCTGGCCCTTTCAAAACGGGTAAAGTCTGTAATTTTACTGGTTTTTTTACCTGTTTTTTTGGTTGCCTTCTTTTTTGCCTTTTTAGTTGCCATGGCTTTTTTCTCCTCACTTTTTAAGGATGTGATAGATAATCTTCATTATAGGTTAATGTGATGGGGCCGCCGAGATTTGAACTCGGGTCTCCAGCGTTCCGGTGTTTGACCATCCCCGTTCCAGTTGTAAGAAAATATCCTCAAGCTTAATCCTAGGGGTATAGGATGAGATCTGGAAACTTCTTTCAATGGCTGGGAGGATGGACCATGCTACCCTACGGCCCCTACCATACTTCTACATGAGCTATGAACATTCTCCGGCAACAGTATTTGTTGATTCCCAGATCATCCAGGACCTCTTTGGGGTCTTCCCCGGCCTGGGTTCTTTTCTGGTAATCTTCAAAGTAAGCTGATATTACCTTTCCACAGCTCAAACATCTTACAGGAATCATGTTCTCCTCTTTTTACTATTTTTTAACATATTTTATAAATTAAATATTGATTTTTTTTTGATATAATAAATAAAATAATGGGGGGAATTGTTTATCGGTAACTCTTCTGCCTTCTGGATCGAGCTCCGCGACCACCATATTTTTTGGGTTCGGATCGGCGGGGGTCTCCCACCAGCATGGTACGGTCGTAGTGACTGAACTTTTCTTTTAGTTCCATGTCGCCAGTCCACTGTACCAGTCCTTTGGCTATTACCATTCGGGCGGCTTCTGCCTGTCCCATTACTCCCCCACCTATGACCTTGACGTCTATGTCCACCTTGTTGATCAGGTCTCCGGCCAGGGTGAGTGGTTCGTTGACTTTGAGTCGTGCCAGTTCTGGGTTGTATAGTTCCACTGGTTTTTTGTTGATGCGTATTCTGCCTTTGCCTTTTCTGAATTTTCCCCGGGCAATGGCTGTTTTTCGCTTTCCACTGGTGTGAATAACTTTTTTCATGGTTACACTTCCTTAGTTAAAACTTTGCTCCCAGTAGTTTGGATATTTTCCCCAGTTCCACTGATTTGGAGATGTTTTTAGGCTGGGCTTCTTTAACGTCTTTTACTTCTTCTTTTTCGAATTCTGAGGGGATTCCTACGTGAACATGGAGGCCTTTGAGAGCTTCTCTTCCTTTGTGTTTTTTGTAGGGTAACATTCCCCTTACTGTTCTTCGGAATATGTCATCTGGTCGGCGAGGATATTTAGGTCCCATCCGGCGGGGGTTGGATATGCTGGCCCGGTCTATTCTTTGTTTGTACTTGGCATAGGCCCAGTCTTTGTTACCAGATATTAGAATCTTTTCTGCATTTAATACTGTCACCCGTTCCCCTGATAATAGTCTCTTACTGACTGTACTGGCCAGTCTTCCTAGAACGAGTCCTTCTCCGTCTACAATCATTTTTATAACACCTTGTTATTCTATAATTCTTACTCCGCTTCCCTTGGGATTTTCTTCCACCAGAAGGGTGATGTCCAGGCATTTTCCACCGGCACTGATTATTTTCTCCACTGCGGTTTGGGAGAAGTCCAGTGCTGCTACTTGGACTTTGTGGTCCATTGTTCCGCTTCCCAGGACTTTTCCTGGGACCAGTACTGTTTCATCTTCACTGGTGTGTCTGTTTATTCTGGATATGTTCACTTCTGCCTGTTGGCGGGTGGGTCTTGATAATCTGCGTGCCAGGTCCTTCCAGAGGGGTACTTTTTCCTGGTATGCTTTTTCTTTTAGGATATTTATGAGTTGGTTAATTTGGGGGTTTGTTTTCATTGTTAACTGCCTCCTTCTTTAAAATCTATGATTTTGTCGGCTTTAACACTTAGTATGTCCGATGCTCGTTGTAGTACTTCTGTTGGAGATAGTGAACCATCAGTTTCAATGCGGAATATGAATTTATCCCCAGTCACATCCACAGATATGGCTTCGTTGGGGCAGTCTTTTTGACAGGTGCGGCATAGGGAACAGTTTTCCAGGTCAACCACTTTTATGGTTTTCTTCTTCTCATCGTATTCCAGTACTGATCTGGGGCATTCCTCCACACATTTGAGGCATGCTTCACATTTATCACTGTCTATGGTGATCTGTGGATAGTACTTGTAGGCGCAGGTGGTGGTGGGTTGCCATTTGGCATGATCTTTTCCCATTCCCAGCTGTGCTATTGCTTCCAGCTCCACTTCTTCTCCTTCTTTAAGTTTGATTAGGGGGATGGTGTCTGACACTGGTTTTAGGTTGGGGTCCTGTGATTTAAGGTCCCCTGAGTATAATGTTTTTGGTCCTTTCCCTTTCAGTACCAGGGATACGCTGCAGCGTGGGCAGTGGTTGTCACAATCACAGTCCTCTGGAAGTATCAGTGATTCCAGGTCAGTGGAGAGTGGTATCAGTCCCAGTCGGTGTGCTAATGCTTCGTCGAATATTCTTGCATCGTTTTTTAAGATCTCCACGGTTTCAATGGCCATGGTAGGTACTTCCACCATGCTGATCCGTCGCAGGGCATTGACCAGGCTTACATCGGCACCTTCGATGATGAAGGTCATCTGGTCATCTGTCCTGTTTTTAATTTCTATCTCCATACAAGACACATCACGTTTTATACCCTTCTACCCCTTTTACCACCGGGTCTTCCTGTACCATCGTGGGGGATGGGTGTTACATCTTCAATTTTACCGATTTTGATTCCTGCACGGGCCAGTGCTCGGATGGTTGCCTGTGCTCCAGGTCCGGGTGAGCGTGGTCCGTTTCCACCAGGTGCTCGTACCTTGATGTGCAGTCCTACAATTCCCTTTTCTTTAACATCATCTGCTGCTCGGCTGGCGGCTTCCATTGCTGCGAATGGTGATGATTCCTGTCTGTCGGCGCGGACCACTTTACCACCAGACCATTGGCTGATGGTTTCTGCTCCGGTGACATCGGTGATGGTAATGATGGTATTGTTGAAGGATGAGTATACGTTGGCTACTCCCCATTTTTCTTTGGTTTTTTCTGCCATGGTATCACCTTATCTCCTGTTTCTCCTTCCTCTTCCTCTGTATGAATCCCTTTTTGGTCTTTCCTTTTTAGGTTTTTCCTTTTTGGGATTTTCAGGGATTTTTAGTTTTATTACTGCTGAACCAGGATAGTATCCTATCAGTTCTTCCTCATCTTTTTTAACCAGATAGCTGGGTGAATTAACCTTTTTGTTGTCCATGGCTATGTGTCCGTGAACCACGAATACTCGGGCTTCCTTGGCAGTGTAGGCCAATCCCTTCTTGTGAACCATAGTTTGAAGTCGGCGCCTTAGGACGTCTTCTGTTGTGAGGTTTAAAACATCTTCCAGTTTAGCAGTTTCTGGTAGTATACCATATCGAATAAGGTGTCCCAGGAGTTGCTGCCTTTCCTGTGCAGTTTGTTCACTTGAAAGACCTAATAATTCCCTAGCGTCTCTCCTGTACCTTTTTATCATGGTTTCGGCCTTCCAGATCTCTTTCTTGTTTTTGAGGCCGTATTTTTGGACTAATTTGTTCTCCTGTTTTATGCGGTCTGCATTCCAGGGGTGTGGGGGGGTGTCGTATTTTTTCCTTGCCTTTCTTGGATGTCCCATGTTAATCGTCTCCTGTGATTATCCTCTTCTTCTCCTTCTTACACCCACGGAACTTCCTTTTCTGAAGGTGGATTTGGTTCTTTGACCTCTTACTGGCAGTCCCACTTCGTGTCTTCTTCCCTTGTAGCTTCGAGTTTTCTTCATTCGGTTGAGATCATCCCGGAGACGCATTACCAGGTCTGATTCTATGAGATGGGTGGTTTCTCCAGTTTCGTAGTCATTTCTTCGGTTGAGCATCCACTGGGGGATGTTACAATTCTGGGGGTTTCTCACCGCTTCTTCCAGGCGCAGAACTTCTTTGTCTGATAAGTATCCTATTTTCTGGTTGGGATCGAAATCCATTGTGGTGCACAGTGCACCGGATAATGCCTTGCCCACTCCCTTTATACCGGTTATGGCGTTGACAATAGTCTTGTTCCCGTCTACGTCTTTACGGGCGATCCGGACCATGTGTTTGAAATCTTCTTCCATTTGGGGTTTCCTCCATTTATTACTTGTTTATTTGGAGTTTTTTTGCGCGGATCATCAGTTCCCATCGGTTAGGATGGTCTGAAACTTTTGCTCAAACTCTCTTTTGTTTTTAATTGACTGTGGATTATTATAAAAATCATTCATTACTTGTGATTTTAGTTTTCCATTCAATTATGTTTATTCCGCTTATATTTTTACACAATAACCATTGGATGGTTTTTAGTGAACGCCGGGACTGGGATTTGAACCCAGGCGGAGCAAAGCTCCACAAGATTTCCAGTCTTGCGCCTTACCAGGCTAGACTATCCCGGCATAAGATTAATTGTGCTATTGTTACCTTGAATTTTTCATAGTTGTGTTCAGAATGTGTGCTGGTATCTGAAACGATCTTTACTGGCCTTGAAACTCATATGGTGCTGCACTGGTCTGACACACAATAGACTTAGTATCAGTTTGGGTGGGAGTCTGGAGGTAAATAGTAGATTTTTCACTTCCACATCATGGGATATGTTCCAGGTTCCATAAAAACCTTTTTTATATCCACCATAATACCTTTCTCTGCCCTTTCTATTTCAGTAGCAGTAACCAGTGATGAACCCGCAGCCACCAGCTCTCCTTTAAGAGTGGTTATGGCCAGTGTTTCATTCTTATTTATTCCTTCAGAGTACTGGAGTATTCCCCCTGCTGCCAGGTCTGCACCATGGCAAAGGGCGTCCACTGCCGAGTCACGGACAACTATCTTTTTAAGGTGGCTGGCAGCTTTCTCCATGGGCTGAACACACTCCCGGAGGGGTGCTTCATCATCATCTTCCTTCCAGTAATGGTAGGCGTCATTGACGTCCTGAAGGGTTTTCAGGGTTTCATCCTCCTTGAAGTCTGCCACTCTTGTTCTGCGCAGCTCTGCCATGTGGGCTCCGCATCCTAAGGCTTCACCTATATCATGGCAGTATTTACGGATGTAAGTACCGGCTTCGCAGCCAATCTTGAAGAGTGCATCAGGGCCATCTATCTCCAGAATATTCACGTAGTATATGTTCCGCACCCTTAGTTCTCTTTTTACAGCCGAACGCAGTGGTGGTGTTTGGAATATTTTACCGGTGAATTCATCCAGAATACTAACCACCCGGGCTTCCCCCACATCTTCATGGAGGTGCATGAGGCACACGTATTCTTTTGGTGCTTCCAGGAGTAGTTGTATGGCTCTGGTGGCAGTGTCAATTCCCACGGGTAGGATTCCAGTGACCCGTGGATCCAGGGTTCCACCGTGACCGGTTTTACCACATTTCAGGATTCTTTTAACCCAAGCATCTATTTCATGGGAGGTGGGTCCTGAGGGTTTATCCAGGTTGATTATACCCTTGGACAGATGCTCCTTTAAGGGCCGCTCATCTGGCAGGCAACCATACTGGGGGTCTGTTTCCCCGTAGGCTTTTGTTAGGAGTTCTGTCATGTGGGAAACCTATACTGCTGGTTGGATTTTTAGTGATGCAATCTGATGGTTTATGCGATTGCTTTTTCCAGGTCCTTCTTTATGGCTTCTGGATCTTCACTTTTTATTTCCATTACCTGTTCTAGGGGTTCTAGATGTTTTATGTTGCATCTGCGGTTTTTAACTGCACTTCCCACTATTTCTACAAATTTATCATCTATGATCTCGACTATTACACATTTTTCACCGGCTTCTCTTCCGGAGATTTTCATACATATTCTTCCAACTTCTATTGCTGGCATTCGATCACCTCAGTTATTTTTAAAATGATTTGTGCGACGCTATCAGCCTTAAAGGCGTGAGTGTTAATTATAATGTCATAGACGTCCATGTTTTTGGTGTCTATGTTATGTATTTCCAGGTATCTTTGAGCCTCACTGCGTTCGCGGGTTATGATCTCTTCCCTGGCTTGGGAGTTGGTTTTATTTTCCCTCTGACTGATCCGTTCTGTGCGGACGTCCAGGGGTGCAGTGCACCATACCTTTAGATCTGCATCTACAAAGTAGGCTGAAAGGCGGCCTTCCACTATAAGATCATCAGCCTGGCGAGCTAGTTCGGCTTGTCTCTGGTCGATTTCCTGGTCGATTTTGATGTTTCCCTCGGCGAATTTGCTGAATTGGAGTATTTCCATACCTCTTTCTTGTGCCATCTGTCGGAATATGTCCCCTGCTGATATTGTGGGTATTCCTGTTTTTTCAGATAGGATGCGGGAGGTTGTGCTGGTTCCACTTCCAGCCAGTCCACCGATGGTTATGATCATTTAGGATCCGGCCTCAGATGCTGCCACAGACCTGGCCTGTTCTTTGAAGTGTTTGCGGGTGCATTCTGAGCATAAGTTACCGCCAAATGGCCTGTTAGGTCTTTTTTGTGACTTGGATAGTTTTCTTATCTGGTATGGTCTTCCTCGTGGAACTCCGTGTAAGAGTTTACCGCATTCAGCACAGTGGTGCTTTTTAGGTTTCTTCTTCTTGTAGTGGAGGACTGTTTTTCCTCCAGGAGTCTTGCGGAAAGTTCTTTTATAGGTTCGTGATCTGTATCTTAACGCTGGCATGTTATTTTATCTCCTTTTTAAGTTTGAATTATTTAAGATGAACTTTTATATTGTTTTGGGGTTGCTTACATTCCCGCGCCCTTTAATCCCAGGAGTTTACGCCATACAAAGGACATGGCAAAGGAGCACAGTATGTACCATCCCAACCATTCAATAGCCATATATGGAACTCCAGCGCTTTGATGGTAGAACATGTGGAACACTGGAACCAAAAGTACGTAGAATACAAAGGCCGGTAACTCAACCACCATCTTATTTATGGCAGGCTGGGCTGCCATCCACCAGAATAGGAGTATGATAGGAACAAAGGTGACTATCATGGGTTTGAATGAGTTCATCATCATTGCCTGTTGCATTTTCATGAACTCTGCCTGGTTCTCCTGGACTTTTGCCATGGCTTTAGGGTCGCCAGATTTCTGGGCTGCCATCATTTCCTGCTGGAATGCCTTCATTTTCTTCTGTGATTCTTGTAATTTGTCCTGGTCAACCAGTAGTTTGTTAGCCACGGTTATGAAGAAGGACACCATGGTGGATATTACAAAAACTCCTAACATTGGCCCCCAGGCTTTGATAAGGGGCATGAACACGAAGTTCAAAGCACCAAAAATTGGATCAATTATGAATTCAAATGCCATTTTTAATTCCTCTTTTTTAGGATTCTTATCTTTTAAGGGTTTCTTTCATCTGGTTAACCGGTTCATCTAACCGGTCATTATGATTTTCTATAATCTTGACTGTGGCCCCAGTGTAAACTGCGTAGGCCATGGCTGTGGCCCGGTTCATCTCCTGGTGCAGGTTAATGTCTTGCAGGCGTTCTGCATCCCGCATTCGAGTGGTGTCGCTGATGCGGCGCATGAGTATTTCATCACCATCAGCTTCAATCAGGATGAACATGTCTGGTTGTAGTTCCTCAAGAACCCATACTGGCAGTCCGGGTAGGAATCCTAGGGGAGTGCTTATGGTGCAATGGGTGTCCACGATGGTGTTAGCATCACGAGCTCTTTCTCTTATGGTTTTAGCGGCTTTTTTCTGAACTTCTTTCTGGGTTTCCGGGGGAAGTTTGCGCATGGAGTCCCTGTCCTCTACCAGTCTCATTTCCTGTGCTATTTCCAGCATCACATCCCCATAGTTCACATGAACATAGTCTGTATCTTTTAGGGCATGGTTAAGCACCGTGGTGCTTCCTGATCCGGGTATTCCTGCAACTACCACTACTTTCATCTTAATCACCACCTAAGAAATTCCTGAGCATTGGATGCATGTCCATAAGTTGCTCCTGAGCTATTTCCTCATATAATTTGTAAACAATACCTACTGTGAGTAATACTCCTGTTCCTCCCCCAAGTGCACCGGTAAGGTCGGCTCCGAAGGCCAATAAACCAACGAAAGCTCCCCCCATCACGGTGATGGCGGGTATGTATTTTTTGAGTATTCTTTCAAAATGGGTTCGGCTGCTTCTATGTCCTGGTATTTGCATTCCCATACCATGCAACTGTTTGGCCACTGCTTTGGGTCCGATGTTGCTTAGTTCCACCCATAGCCAGGCAAATAGGATACATGAACCGATGAATACCACAGCATAGAATATCACTCCCAGGGGGTTGGTCATCACAGTGGCAAGAGAGGGTACTTGTAGGTAATATGCCAGTCCACTGACGGCCTGTCCGTTTTCAATGGTTCCCAGTATTGGGAAGCCTATTTTCTGGAACACAGACGCGAATAACTGTACATTTAAGAGTAATGCACTGGTCAGGATAACTGGCATGTTACTGGCATAAATGAATTTCAGAGGATATTTTCCTCGGGCTCCCTTTACTCCACCGAAGGATAGGGGTATTTCCACCCGTATACTCTCGGCATACACCACCACTAAGAACACCGCTATAAGCGATACTATGGGTATTAATACAGTGAAGTCAGGTTGGCTGGTAGTGAGTAAGTATATGAATTTGGGTATGGCACCAGAAGGTACTCCTGGTGAAACTGCAGTTGATAATGGGTTGAATGCTCCGGTTACTATCTGTGCTGAAACACCAGCTGCAATGAAAAGTCCCACTCCACTTCCGAATCCCCATTTGGAGATCACTTCATCCAGGAAGATGATCAGGATCCCACCAATCATGATCTGTAGGATCATAATCCACTCATATCCTGGTATTGCTTGAAGTGAACCAGTGAGTACTAAAACTCCACCTTCAAAGAGGGTGAATATAATGGCCAGGAGTTTTTGTGTTCCCTGGAATAAGGCTTTGTCTTCGGCCTGTGAAAGGTCAAGGTTGATGATCTTTCCCCCAACCAGTAGTTGGAGTATGATGGATGCTGATACTATGGGTCCTATACCCAGGGTCATTATGGAACCAAAGGCACCAGCCATTACTGCTCTTAGCTGGGCGAACTGGTCCACTGATACATCACTTAACCCGAATAAGGGTATCTGTGTGAGTACAAAGTACAGTATCAGAATTACCGCAGTCCACTTTAATTTTTCTTTAAAGGGTACACGGTAGGTGGGTGACTTCACCTGGGGTAAAAATGAGAAAATCGGCAGAAGAGCTTCCTTCAACAATTATATTCACTCCTATATCTGGGAAATTTCATTATTTACGAATATTAAAGGGTTACTGCTTCCCCACCATTATCTTCGATTTTGCGAATTGCGCTTTTGGAGAATTCTTTGGCTTTGATGCTGAGAGCCTTGGTAATTTTTCCATTACCCAGCACTTTATCATAGCCTAGTTGGGTAACATCGATGATGATTTTTTTCCCTTTCTTCTCCGCTAACTCTTTTTCCACCAGTTTTTCGGCATTATCATCGAGATAATCTAGATTTATGGTTTTAGGTTTGTTTATGGTCTTTAAGGGGCGTTTGAAACCACTTTTACCAAAGCGGTCTGGGTCGAATTTAACTACCCATGACCACATATGCTTATGGCCTCCGGCTTTTCCTCTTCCACCACGGTGTCCTGCTCCTCTCCTTTTCTTGGAACAGCCACCTCCGATGGTCCGTGAGCCACGCATTTTGTTAATCTTACGGGTTTTCCTTATCATGTTGTACACCTTGAATTTGTGATTATTTTTGTGAGTAGAATGATCACTGTTTTAGATCATCTTTTTTACCAGGGTGATGATTTCCTCTCCCCGGTAACCCAGTGTTCCCCCTTCTTTGAAACTTTTCCGTATGTGGTTGTATCCCTTTCGTGGGGGGTGTAATCTGAAGACTGGTTTTAAACCTGATTCTTTCAGGGTGGTTTTTTCATTTATTAGGGCTTCTGATAGTTCTTCTGCTGATTTGTAATCTCCCAGTTCAGCCAATGCTTCGGGTGTGATCCTTTCTCTTCCAGGGAGTCTTCCCCTTTTTTCTATTAACTGGGTTAATGTTTCCTGGTCGATTTCTCCCCAGGTTATGTAGTCCTTGGCTTTCTGGAGCATTCCCTGATGGGATGGATCATCTGACAGGAGAACGGCGTGATTGATTCTGGTTAGTCTGAGCATGTCCAGGGTGTCTGCTATGTCCTTTTTGATCCCGGTGCGTCCTCTGACTCTTAATGCTATCATCATGTTATCACCTTTACTCCACACTGACGCCTAATTTTTTAAGGTCTTTAGTTGGGGCTTTGACCATGCTCAACTTTTTAAGAGCATCGAACACTGCACCTGCGAAGTTGATGGTGGTCTGGGTTTGGCCACTGGTTTTGGACCATACATCGTCGATTCCAGCCAGTCCAAGGATGGTTTTACCAACGTCTCCCACAGCCAGTCCCACTCCTCCTGGGGCGGGTATGAGTGTTACTCGGACACTGCCTACTTTACCTTCTACCTTAAAGGGTACGGTGTGTTCTCTTCCACAGACGCATCCCCAATCTCCGCATCCTCTGCGGACTTTTATTATGTTATATTTGGCGTTATCTACTGCTTTTCTAATGGCAGGACCGACTTCTTTGGCCTTTCCCTGTCCTAAGCCCACGTAGCCCTTTTTGTTTCCCACGGCTACTATTACTCTGAAGTTGACTTTACGTCCGGATTTGTGCATTCTCTGGACCAGGTTCACGTCCATGACCTCTTCTTCCAGATCTGGGAGTAGGGAATCCACAATTTCCAGTTCCATTATGGGCAGGCCTCGATCGAAGATCTCATCAATGGATGTGATCTGTCCCTCTTTTACCATGCGTCCCAGATTGGTTTTGGGCTCCCATTCCTCTTTGTTGTAATCATTCATTATGATACCTCTTTTTCGATCTTTTCCTTGATAGTTTGAAAGTGATCAGGTATTTCCAGAGGAGAAAGTCCTTTCTCCAGGTACTGGGAAAATTTCTTCTCCATTTCCGCCTTATCCAATGATTTGGCGTACTGGACAATGTGTTCTCCCTTGATCCTGTCTTCGTCTGGAAGTACAACATCATTGTAAGGTATTTCAAGACCAGCGTCTATTGCGCCTTTTAAGACTGCGTAGACTCTTGATCCTTTAGTTGAGCTTTGGAGTCCCATGTCAAGGACTGCTGCATCGATACCTTCTTTAACTGCTTTCTTTCCACAGAGGTATCCTGTGAGGTATGCTGCAGAGGTGTTTTTGCCACTGCCCAGCCATCCCATGTTTTTTAGTTCCTGGGATCCGGCTGAAACCAGTGTTTGGTCTCCGGAGAGTTCTACATCAATAATCTGAGCTATGGTGTGATTACCTGTAACTCGAACTACCAATCGATGCTTGTCTAATCCTATAAGTTTTAGTCTTGCTCCGTAGTCAGTTGTTCCTTCTCTTCTACGTCTAAATGCTACTTTATATCTTGATCCGTGTGCCATGTTAATCCCCCATTTATCTTAAAAGGTCATGGTCTCTGGCGTAGGTTTTCATGTAGGATTTACTACGGAATGCTCCACCTTTAGCCATTCTGTATAGTTTACGGTAGGTGGTGCGGTTTATTTCACGCTCATCCCTCATGTCCTTGAGGTCCTTTCGGAGGGCCCTGATGGTGGTCATCCAGGCTTTCTTTTTAGGGTTTCTAGCCCCTTTAGCTCCTTTGATACTTCCTCTGCCTTTCCTTCTTCCTTTCTTTTTCTGTTCTGCTATCTTTTTTGATCGGTAACTGCTGATCCCTTTTTTGGGTCTTGCTTTAATGTATCCTTGCTGGATGAGTTGATTAACTCCTTCCCGGGTTATTGCCCGGGAAACCTCTTCCAGGTTGTTAGGGTCTATCCATACCCTGTTCACACCCACTTTTAGCAGGTCTGCAGCTAGTCTCTTCTGAGTAGTAAGATTCATAAAGAAACCTCCATACCAACCTTTTGAAAAAAGGTTGATCAAAACGTTTTATCAATCCTGATTTATTCCTTCAGGATTTGTGGATGCTTAATACCCTTGCATCCTTACATTTTTCTTTTATTTTCATTGATTACCATCAACTATCCATTTAAATGGATGATGGTCCCGATATTTCCTATTAAAACCATCTAAAGGAGTTTATAATCCTGTAGACAGTTTAGGATATTTAATTTATTGGTGATTGATTATTTGCTGAATGAAATGATTCATTCATTCAGGATCTTGATTTTGAGCTCACGGGCTTTTTCGAGAATCATTTCTCTTTTTCTAAGTCCCACTGTAGAGCTGATCCTTCCGGCCTCTTTTTCTGGGTCCAAGTTTTCCAGGTCTTTGGTGTTGCACACCAGAACATCCCTGTATCCTGAGGGGTGTAATCCTTTGGTGGCATTTGGTGAGCAGTATCCAATGGTGGGCATGGCGGGTTTACGACCTTCATACCTTCTGGTTTTGCTGGTTTTTCCCCTAGCTTTCCTCCATTTTTCTCCCAGTTTTTTGTACCGGTGCCATTCCTGTCTTCTGAATTTTGGTTTCCTCATGTGGATCACTCCTTGTCCACCAGGTATATTCCATCCTGGAACACCCTTGGGTCTCTGCCCTTTATTTTGGTGGCTTGTTCGAGGTTGGCCATGGTCTGGCCCACGTCTTCCTTGTTCACACCGGTGATTACCACTTCATCTCCCTGAACCTTTACCTGTGCTGTGCCCACAACTTTGGCTGTGCGGGGGTAGCGTTCTCCCAGGAAGTTTTCGATGGTTACTTTATCCTTGGCTGCCTTGACAGTCATTGGAAAGTGAGCATAAACAATTTTCATTTTGTAGGTGAATCCTTCGGTTAATCCGTGGATCATGTTGCTGATGTGGGATTTTATGGTTCCCAGCATAGCTTTATCCTTCTTTTTTGGGAATCGAGTTTCTAAGACCACTAAACCGTCTTCCTGACGGAGGGAGATGTTTCCTGTTTTGAATTTGCGTTTGAGTTCTCCTTTGGGTCCAGTTACTGTCACTTCTTTGTCAATGGTGACCTCCACGCCTTCTGGGACGGGGATTTCTTCCCTTAGAACCGCTGCTAAAGCCATTTTATCACCTTAATAAACGTATACCAGTAGTCTTCCACCAATCCCACGTTCTTTTGCTTCCTGGTGGGTCATTATACCTTCAGGAGTGGTAACAATCATTATCCCGAAGTTTTTTGATGGTAGGTATCGTTTTTCAAATTTTTCGAATTCATCGTTTTTCACGGCATGTCTAGGCTTTATCACACCGCACTTGTTGATATTTCCTTCTAGTTCCACAGTGAATTTGCCGGCTTTATCATCGTCCACGTATTCAAATTCACCAATGTAACCTTCTTTTTGCATTGTCCTCAGGACCTGCCCAATCATTTTGGATGCAGGAGTAACTGTGCATTTGTTGTTTCCCTGCAACTCATTGTTCCGCATGTTAGTGAGGGCGTTGGCCAGAGGATCCATAAGTGTCATCTTGTCACCTCTAATTATACTTTTTAAATCCTATTTTAGGGGCGAGTTCCCGGAAACATTGTCGGCAGAGCATGAGTCCATATCTCCTCACGAGAGCAGAGTGGTCTCCGCATCTTCTACATTTCCTGGATGCCTTTCCGTATTTTCTGGGCAAATATATCACCTATTCGTCGTCATCTGTATCCGATTTAATTATTATCTGGAAATTTTCCTTCATGTACTCCAGGGTTTCCTCAGGGGTAACCTGGTGTTTGTGAGGAATGTGCTTCCGCTGTATTTTCCTTCTTTTCAACCTGTAACCTGGTTTTTCAAAGGTTACATTTACGTTCATCCCGAATATTCCAATATCGGGGTCGTAGCGCATTCCAGGAATGTCAATATGTTCTGATATCCCAAAGGATAAGTTTCCCTGACGGTCAAACTGTCTAGGGCTGATTTTATTGTCAATTCCAGAAAGAATGAGTTTGATGGCATCCTGTGCCTTTTCACCACGTAGAGTGACTTTACAAGCGACGGGTTGTCCTTTTCTTATTCCAAATTCAGGGTTGGTTACCTTGGAAATGGTTCGCACAGGTTTCTGGTTGGTGATGTTCTGGATAAGCTTCTCTGCTCTTGCCAGTCTTTCACCACCCTCTCCAACTCCAATGTTAACAGTGGCTTTTGCGATTTTTACCTGCTGCATGGGATTCATCTAGTTTCCTCCCGGCAGTGTTATGACTGGTTTGTCTTTTCCCAGTACAAAAACGTAATCCTGCAGTGTTTGGAACGTTTTTTCATCAGTTTCCATTAGTATCGTGTTGGGCATGGAACTGCGGGTTATGTTAATTTCCTTCACTGTTCCTTTCTCACCAATGTGCTTACCACCAGTTATGAGTCCTATGGTTCCACTCTCAAATTTGATGTGGTCCTTGATTTCCTGTTCAGGTACCTTCAGCACTACCACGTCACCAGTTTTATAGTCTCCATCTGTGAGGAAGTTTCTACCGTCGTGGAGGTTTAACTGTGTTTTACCTCCTTTGATGGTGGTCTTATCCTCGATTCTGCATAGTTTGAAGTCAATGTTCTCCTTTTCTATTGGATGGAGAATCAGTCTTCCTCGTTCATCTGGCAGGACCCGGTAGGCTTTCTCGGCTTTGGGTATTTGGATAACATCCATGAACCCCACTGGGAATTTGAAATCCTTGCGAGTTCGACCGTCTACCAGGATTTCACCATTGTTGATGATGATTCTGGCTTCTCGGGCATTGTCTGCAATTTTGAGTATGTCACGAACTATGATCAGGAGTGGTAATGATCCTTCAATTGAGTGTGGTCCTGGACTGGGTTTCACTGTCCACGTAAACTCTTTGGAGTGGATGGGCCAGTGTTCTGGTGATTTGAACCTCTTTAAATGTTTTCTTGATCCCATTTTGGCCATTTTAATCCTTCCTCTCGATTATTTCGTTTCTTTCATCATCATCCATTTCCATTTCCACAATCATTAGATTGGAGGGATGTACTGGATGGTAAATTTGATTTCCGTCAGGTTTCTGAACACTCATACCTTCTATCATGAGCCGGTAGTGTTTGAGGTCCACCTTTTCCACTTTGCCTTCATGGTCTTTGAAGTCACCACGTAAGACTTTTACAGTGTCTCCTTTCCGGATGGGTAAGGAACGTCTTTTGTATTCTTCCCTTAATTCTGGGCTGAGGTTGACACTCATCATTTTATGACGGAGGTGTAATGGTGCCTGGTATTGGAATTTCCTCTGTTTTCTTGGTTGTTTGGACATCTAATCACCTACACAATAATGCTGGCAGCACTGCCCACAGAAGGCCATCGGTCCGCGGCTTCCTTAGCCACTGGTCCTCTGATTTCTGAGCCTTTCAAAACTCCTTCAGGAGATACGATTACTGCAGCGTTGTCCTCGAATTTTACTCTAAGCCCATCTGCCCGGCGGAATTCTTTCCTCTGCCTGACAACTACAGCGGTGGTGACTTCCCGGCGCATGTCCACGGTCCCTTTTTTAACAGTGATTACAACCATGTCTCCCACACCGGCGCTACCCAGTCTTCTGCGAACACCCTTGTATCCTTTGACTGATACTATTTCCACTTCACGGGCTCCGGTGTTATCCACACATTGTAGGCGGGCTCCGATGGGTAGTGATTTGCTGACTTTTGATGTGATGGCTTTCATTCTTTATCCCCTTTTACCTCCACCACTACGAAGTGCTTGGTCTTGGAAAGGGGGCGGCACTCCGCGATCTTGACTGCATCACCAATATTCACGTGGATACAATCTGGTTTATGGGCGTTTATTTTTGATTTTCTCTTTTCGTATCGTTCGTATTTCCTTATGAATTTGTAAAAACTCCTTTCAACGGTTATGGTCCGTTCTGCCTTGTCACTGGTGACGATTCCTTCCAGGATCTGGCCACGTACAGGCAGGGTCCCATGGAAGGGGCAGTTTGGATCTTCACATTTTTCTTTGGGTTCGGTAACTTCAATACCAACCATAGTATCACCAATATTTCCTAAATCTCTTTTTTATCCTATCTTCAGGGCGAGAAACTATTATCTTGCCATCTATTTCTACTGTTACTCCCTCTGGAAGTGTGAAATGGAATGTTGTACTTCCTTTGGGTATGATTTTTTCTTTACCTTCACCATCTTCTATGGTGATGGTTTTTTTGGTTTCGTTAACCACTTTTCCTTTTATTCCCTCTAAATCTCCATTTGAACTGCTGATGATCTTAACTTCCAGCCCCACCAGTTCATGTCTCATGATGTTTTGTGGAGTGATCATACTATCAGTGAAAGGGATGGGTTTGTAAACCCCCTGATGACCAATTTCATTATGGTTCAGGTGGTTTGGAGGCCTATTGATTGATTAATTAGCCTCTCGAAGTTTGAACTAACCGGTGGTTAACATTAAACCGATGTATTTGACTGATGATGTCCTATAGGCATAGGGAGGTATCAGCCGTGAATGTTAGGTTTAACCCATTAATCTAACGAATCTGGATGTCTTCTGAAGAAAAGCCCATATCGGCTAGAACTTCTTTGACCCTCCTCTTATGGTCTCCTTGCAGTTCGATCTGGCCTTTTTTAGCCGTTCCCCCGCAGGCACATCTGTTTTTCAGTTCTTTGGTGAGATCTTTGATGTCAATATCGTGTTCATCTATTCCCTCCACGATTGTCATCAGTTTTCCGAATCTTCTTCTCACCGTATAGACTTTTACACTCTGTATCTCACGTGCAATTTCTTCACAGACACAAAGTTCCTCTGGTAGACCACAAACATCGCAGACTTTCATCGATTTTAGTTCTCCTTATTTTTTTCGTTAATTATGGTTTTGACACGTGCTATGGTTCTTTTAAGTTCCTTGATTTTACCTGGGTTTTCGTAAATTCCCGCGGCTGCACTCTTGGAAATGTTGCTGGCATACTCTGCCTGAAGTTCCTCCAATTTTTTCTGGATTTCCTCCATTCCCATTTCACGTATCTCTTTGCTCCTTAATATAACCATATTGATACATCCTTTTATAATTTGTGATGATTTCAAGGGATTAAAATCCTATCAGGATATTTCCACCTTTTACTCAGTTTTGGAAGCTTTTTCTTCTGGAGAAGCTTTTTCTTCTTCTTCCTCGTCTTCTTTCTTGGCTGCCTTCTTGGTCTTAGAAGTTTTAGATTTTGCTTTAGAAGCTTTTTCTTCTTCTTCCTCGTCTTCTTTCTTGGCTGCCTTCTTGGTCTTGGTAGTTTTAGCTTTAGCCTTGGAAGCTTTTTCTTTAACTTCTTCTACTTTCTCAGAAGCCTTTTCTTCTACTTCCTTGGCTTTTTTCTCAGCTGCCTTCTTAGTCTTGGTGGCTTTGGATTTGGCCTTGGTAGCTTTTTCTTTAACTTCCTCAACCTTCTCCTCAACAGCCTCTTTAACTTCCTCAGCCTTCTCTTGGGCAGCTTCAGCAGCATCGGAAGCTTTATCTTCTACTTCCTTAGCTTTTTTCTCAGCTGCCTTCTTAGTCTTGGTAGTTTTAGATTTGGCCTTGGTAGCTTTTTCTTTAACTTCCTCAACCTTCTCCTCAACAGCCTCTTTAACTTCCTCAGCCTTCTCTTCAGCAGTTTCTACCACATCGGCAGCTTTTTTCTCAGCTTCTTCAACCTTTTCGGTTACTTTTTCGGCTTTTTCTAGAGCAGCTTTAGTTACCTTTTCCGCCTTCTTTTCAGCAGCTTTTTTGGTTTTGGTAACTTCAGTTTTTAGATCAGCCTTTTTATCTGGTTCTTCTGCTGGTACTTCAGCGGCTTCGTCTGCAGTTTCTTCGGTGATTTCTTCCAGGATTTCAACAGTTTCTTCGGTTACTTCTTCAACTGGTGCTTCCGTAACTTCAGTGACTGGTTCTTCCACTTTTGGCTGGATAATATCAACTTTATCAGGCAGAGTTACATTTGGCGGCATGATTCGTACGTAAATTCCCAGAACACCAGGTTTGAGTTGTACTGTGGCGAATCCTTCTTTAACGTACTTGGTAAATGGTTCTCCACATCTTTTGATGTATCCGTCAGTGAATTTAGCACATGCCGATCTGGATCCTCTGATTTTTCCAGAGATGGTTACTTCCACTCCCTGGGCTCCTGCTCCCATGATTCTCCTGAGAGTTGAGTATGCCACTCTACGGAAGTGCATTCCCCTCTGTAGCATGGCTGATATTTTGTGAGCCATGATTTTAGGGTTTAATTCTGGAACATCAACTTCTTTAACTTCCACTTGTGGGTTTTCCAGTTCGTAATTGTTTTTCAGGTTGCTGGTGATGGCTCTTACAGTTTTACCACCGCGTCCAATAACCATTCCTGGTCGTTCAGCATAGACCACTACCATGGTTCCCAGGGGTGTGACCTGTATTTCCATTCCACCGTAGCCTGCTCTATCCAGTTCTTTTTCCAGGTATTCGTCGATTCTGGTTCTCTTTAGTCCCTCGGTTACAAAGTCCTTTTCAATCATGCGCTCTCTGCCTCCCCTAGAACTACCTGAATGTGTGTGGTTGGTGTGTTGAAGGGTGTTGCCCTTCCAAATGCTCTTGGGATGTATCCTCTGATTATGAAGCCGCGGTGGCTTGAAATGTGGATTATTTTAAGATCTTCAGTGTCCATTCCCTGGTATTCAGCATTGGCCTCGGCATTTTCTATAACATCCAATATTTGGCTGGCTGCCTTTTTGGGGTAACGCCCGGTGGGCCATCCTTTCAGTCCCTTACGGTGGCCTACTTTCTTGTTATGTCTTTTGAATGGCACTGGCCTTTTCATCTGGATTACGTCTTCCAAGTATTCCTTGGCTTCATCCAGATACATTCCCCTGATTTCTCTGCAAATTTCCACAGAGTGTTTTGGAGAGATTTTGAGGGATCTGCCAGCGGCTTTGGCCACTTTTCCCGTTCCTTCGTAAGCATAGTTCAATTTTGCCATGGTTAATTCTCCTTATTTCAGAGGCACAAACATGGAAGAACGGGTTGCACCCATACCAGGGTCTCCGTGCTGTACCTTTTGTCTGGTGACAGCGAATTCTCCGAAGTAACAGCCAATCATTTCTGGTTGTATCTTGACATCCACAAATGTTTTACCATTGTAGATTCCGAAGGTCATACCCACCATTTCTGGTAGGACTATCATGTCTCTACAGTGAGTCCTGATAATTTGGGGTTTTCCACCCTTGTCTCCTTCTTTTTTCAGTTTTCGTATCTTCTCTAGTACTTTTTTTTGCCTGGGTAGGAATCCCTTCCTAAGGGATCTGCGCTGCCTTGATGGGAATAACTGAATAACGTTATCCAGGGGCATTTGCTGCAGTTCTTCCAGGGTGTAACCGCGATACTTGAATTCTTTCCTCGCCAATTAGCCTCCTCCTTGAATTTCCTTTATTTTATCCTAATATTTTATTCTCGTAATCTTATTTTGTGAGATAATAGGGTAATTAATGTTTATCTCCTTTTTCCGGTTCTCTTAGCAGCAATGGAACCCACTTTTCTTCCTGGTGGGGCGTGTCTGGAGACTGTGGTAGGTCTTCCGGGGTGCTGTCTGTTTCCACCACCGTGTGGGTGGTCTACTGCGTTCATTGCAACTCCACGCACTCCCATGCTCTTTTTACCCTTAGCTTTTGCTGCGTAATGTCGGTTTCCTGCTTTGAGGAATGGTTTTTCTTTCCTACCGCCCCCGGCAACCACTCCGATTGTGGCTCTGCTCTGGGGGTTGAAAGCCTTTAATTCCCCTGAGGGGAGTTCTACAATGGCTTTACCCACATCATGGGTGATAAGAGAAGCGTAAGTACCTGAGGATCGGACGAATTTTCCTCCGTCTCCAGGGTTGTTCTCCAGGTTATATACTGGTGTTCCTTCCGGAATTTCTCCCAGTGGTAATGAATTTCCTGGCTTTATTGGTGCGGATATTCCACATGCAATTTCATCATTGATGGCTATGCTTTCCGGGGCCAGTATTAGTTTCTGTTCTCCATTTTCGAACTTGACTTTGGCTACCGGTGCAGTCCTACCTGGGTCGTGGAGAATGTCCACTACTTTTCCCTTGAGACTGCCATTTTTTTCGAGATCATCATATGAACGGTACTGTATTTTTCCTTTGAATCGGTGCGATGCACTTCGGTAGGTGGGGGTTCCTCTTCCCCTCCTCTGAATTATTAAACGTTTTCCCATTATTAATCCTCCCTACACTCTAGAATACGCCCATTTTGACTGCTATGTCTTCGGCGCTATCATCTTCTGCCAGTTTAAGGTAGGCTAGTTTTTCACCGCGGGAGTTTATTTGGGTGTTTACCCGCACTACTTTCACTTCGAATAGTTCCTGGAAGGCCTGTTTAATCTCTGGCTTCCTTGCTGTTCTTCGGACCACGAAGGTTAACTCGTTTTTGTAGTCAATAGCATTCATGCTTTTTTCAGTTAACTGTGGTTTTATCAATATATTGTAAGGATCCATTCATGACACCTACCTGTTCTGGAATAAATCTCCCAGTTTTTCTATGGCTGATTTAGTGTAAACAGTAAGTCGGCCGGGGTGGGTTCCTGGTGCCAGGAGCTCGGCATTGATGTTGTCTACAACCACCACATCCACTCCAGGATGGTTTCTGGCTCCCAGACTGATTCCTTTGTCTTCTCCCACTACCAGTAAAGGTCCTTTGGGTGTTTTATATTTTCTTCCCCTGGTTTTTCCTCTACCTGCACGTATTTTACGGCCGTTTTTGGCTCGGACCACGTCATCCATTATTCCCAGGCTTTTGAAAATCTCCCTGGTTTCTTTGGTTTTCTTGACACTGCACAGTTCATCGTCCACTACAAATGGTATCTGGGGGATGTTTTCAATCTGGTGTCCCCTGGACTGGACCAGTTCCTGGTTGATGGTAGCAGCCAGTGCTGAGCGTATGGCCAATTTCCTTTCTTTTTTGTTGATCTTTTCGTGGATAATTCGGGCAGTTCTTGGAGGGTGTGCTCTTCTTCCGCCTGCTACATGGGGCACGAATGCTGCCTTGGACGCTGCAGGGTGTCTTGAACCCTTCACACGGGGCACCATTGCTGCTCCTCGGCCTGCACCAAATGATTCAGCAGTGGTTCGCTTACCTGCCATAGGGTCTGTTCCCCAGGGCTGGATACGGGCACTTTGTCCAGATAGCACGGCTCTTTTTATGAGGTCCGGCCGGTATTCTTCACTGAATATTTCTGGAAGCTCCATTTCGCCAGTTACTTTACCTTTTAATGAGTAAACATTGATCTTCTTCATTCCCATCACTCTTTAATCCTAACTAGGCTCCCTGCTTGGATGCCGTATTGATATATGATATTTGCGGAGCATCATCGTGTTTTCCGTGTGGTCTAATTGCTTTTCTCAATATGACCAGTCTTTTTGATGGTCCGGGTAATGATCCTTTAAGAAGTAAATAGTTATTTTTCACCACACCGTACTTTACAAATCCACCATCAGGGTTTATTTCATCGGCCTGTTCGGCTTCCCCTATTTTGAGGATTTTCTTATTGTATTCGGTTCGCTGGTGGTATCCCATCTGTCCTGCCATGGGAACAGTCCACATGACACGTTCAGGACTCCATGGCCCTATTGAACCTACATGCCGTCCTTTACTACTTCTGGCGGCTTTTCCGTATTGTATACGCACACCCCATCGTTTGATAACTCCCTGGAATCCTTTACCTTTGGTGACTGCCACTGCATCAGTGTGTTCACCATCAGCAAAAACATCAGCGGGGTTTATTTCTTTTCCAAGGACACTGACAGCGTATTCCAGTTTATCTTTCACACTGGAACCACCGACTCCAAATTCCATTATTTCTGGTTTTTTCTTGGGAACACTGGCCATTCTTGGTTTGGTGTGTACTAATGCTCTGATTTGTACAGCCTTATCCAGGTTTTCGGTTAGCTCGGCAAGTTGAGCTTCGGTGTCGTATTCATTAGGTAGACTGATTTTTCTTTTTAGATCTTCGTCAAGTTCTGCTGCCAGGACGTCGGTCATGGCTTTGATTCCTCTGGATGTTTTCTGGTAGGCTCTGATGCCAAAAACAATTACTGGTGGGGTTTCTACCACAGTTACTGGAGTTGATATTTCCATCCCTTCTGTGGGTGAATTTTTAGTGTTATCCAGCATTTTTACATGGGTCATGCCCACCTTGTAACCTGGGAATCCCAAGAGACCCGGCTCTTCGCTTTCGGGCCAGGATGTTATGTGGGGTGATTCCCTGGCTGCTCTTTTTCTAGGACTAAATGCAACTGATCCTTTTCTAGGTTGATGATGTCTAGCCATCTAATATTTCCTCCTAATTATAGATTTTCCACTTTTCCAAATTGTGAACGTAAATTACTTTGAGGGCACTCTAATTAGCCCTAATGCGCATTGCAAATTGATAATTGTTATCAATGCTTATTATCACTAGCTTATAATGCATAAAGAATGCATTATCCATATCAAAATTTAATTAGCTTACTTGGCCCTTGCTAAGTCAGCCACAATGGTCCCGGTTATAGCATTAACGTATAACTAATCCATTAGCATATTAAATACTGATAAAGTAGCTAAAACTGCCTCTTCAGTCCTTACAGTCTTAGTTCCCTGGTTAGGGATGGTGTTTACCTCCAGGTCCAATAAATCCCCTGGATTGCCCATTAATTCATGTAAGCCCGAATACGGACCGCCAAACAAAATAGCTAAGTGTTTGGAGCCCCTTAACCCCTCTCTTACTTCGTTTAAAACAGAAGTGATGGGTTGAGCATAGCGTGATGTTCCCACAACCATGTCTGGTTGTGGTTTTAACAAATCTATGCTTTCCTCTAAACGTTTATAAGTAGAAAGTACTTCATAGCCCCAGTAGAACTCTGGTTCATCAGGGGTGACTATTATTTCTTTTGCTAACTTATCTACCTTAAAGCTTAAAACCCGGTTTACGCTGAGCTTTTCCTTACACAACGCTTCCCGGTCGGCACCTATATCAACAATGGTGCCTTTCTTGGTCCTTTTCAATGTAAGTCCCTGTCTAAAATCACCTGCACGGAGTTCTCCAGTTGGGTGATGAGGAGTTCGCAGCGGTGGTAGTATTCCAACGTTCCGCAACTCCCTGGTTATAGGAAATACCTTTTTCCTAAGGTATTGTGGGGTATTCATATAAGTGAGGATATCACTAATAAACTTTACCCTTTTGCGGTCTTCGGGGTCCTCCGTATCGCTGTAAACAACAATTTTTGTCACCCGAAACAGGGCGGCTGATCTGCCAATCAACCCTACTTTGTAGGTCTTTAGTTTTAAATCTTTTGTTTCTTTCAAAAATGAAGATGGAATAATAAGTGAAATATTCTTAACTGACATTCTTAAATTTCTGTTTTTGATCCATATAATATATATGGTGAAGTCCTAATGGTAGAAATAATAGAACAGTCATTATAATAATATAGAAGAAATGCTAATATTTAAACTGTTTTTAAAATATTAATAAAATTCGTTAAAAATTATATGCACGGTGTGTTCATATATAAATAATATCAGCATATGACATAAGAAAATTCATGTGTTGTTTTTGGAGGCGTTAAAATTAATAAAAATTCAATATTATTGATTTCATTGCTATTTACCATGGCAATGATTTTTAGTGCAAACGCAGTGTTTGCAACAGATAACTTGACTGATAATATAACCGAGGATTTAAATCAATCAAATATTACTTCTGAGAATGAAACTAATGTGACAGAAAACAATACACTTGTTACCAATACTTATCCAGTATCAAGCGCACCAGAAAGTTCAGGATTGGGAGATGTAGCTGCTTTATGGGTTTGGTCCACATCTTATGATTCAATAGATCCAGCTGCCCTTAAGAATGCAGGTTATACTGATATTTTTGTTTACACCAAACAGACTACCGATGGAATAAGTAAGTTAAACCAGTT